>Ga0315281_10006516_pt1 | contig 16582 bp, 8 predicted proteins | sample YL17G07_0_MG_FD_204540 | JGI IMG/M metagenome (GOLD analysis project Ga0315281, IMG submission 204540) | Sediment microbial communities from Yellowstone Lake, YNP, Wyoming, USA - YL17G07_0 | ecosystem: Environmental > Aquatic > Freshwater > Lake > Sediment | place: USA: Wyoming | collected... | reverse complement strand
GCTGGATCTACCAGGATCCCTATCCCACATCGAACAATTTGCAATCCGTTAAGTTCGTCACGCCTAAGAAGGGCTGGATCGCGGGTGAGCAAGGCACGATTCTCTACACCGAAGACGGCGGAGACACATGGGAGGCACAGGAAAGTGGCACTGATAAACAGATAAAAAGCCTCTTCTTTGTCAACGAAAGACAAGGCTGGGCGGTTGGGGGAGAAGGCGACAGCCCGGTAAGAGAAAAGGGCATAATCCTTCATACCGATGACGGCGGCAAGACATGGGTTGAACAACAATGCGAATTCGATTTAACCCTCAACAGCGTCTTTTTTTTAAATGACAAAGAAGGCTGGATTGCCGGCAAAGAAGGCGTACTGCTTCACACGACGGACGGAGGGAAAAAGTGGGAAAGGCAGAAGAGCGTCGGCGTTACGCGCGCCATCGCAAGCATCTATTTTGTTAATTCTCAGACCGGCTGGCTGCTTGCAGGCGACGAAATTTATCGGACCACGGATGGTGGTAAGAACTGGGCTGCAACTAAACTTGACATAATGACATCGGGGCCACGCATGGTGCCGGGTATGGGAAGAGGTCCTATTCCTGTCGATTTCTCCCCGAATTGGAGTCGGGGATCACTATACTTTGCAAATGAGAAACGGGGCTGGGCTGTTGTGGGTCGCGAATTTATTTTCAAGACAGAAGATGGAGGAAAAACCTGGACGGACCAGCTCAAAACCGGTCCTATGTCTTACGGTCTCGGAAGCATTGCTTTTATCGACGATAAAAAAAATGGTTGTGCAGTCGGTACGAGCATCATATGCACGGAAGACGGTGGAGCGACCTGGAAAGAACGTCTGGGAGTTCGGCCGAGAGGCATGGAATGGATCGGTAATTCTCCGCTCACGCTTGTCAGTCTTTCCCTGGTAAATCAATCCTCAGGGTGGGCAGTGGGAATAGAAGGCCAGATCATGAAGACCGAAGACGGCGGCAAGACCTGGAAGATGGCCGCAAAGCGAAATGAATGCGGTGAAAATGCTTTCTTCGTCGACAACAAAACAGGCTGGCTTCATGGATATAGCTCGCATTACGTTTGTCGAACCGATGACGGCGGTCTTATTTGGGAAAAAAGGGATGCGGGTTTTCACGTGTCGGGAATATATTTTATCGATGGCTCAACAGGCTGGGCAGTCGGCGAGCGAAAAGAGGATCTGAATAAAGAGTCGTGTCCCAACTGCCCTGGAAAAGCTTGGACCACCATCAAATATACGACCGATGGCGGAAAAACATGGAAGACCAGTTACGAAGAGTTAAAAAGTGAGGATTTTGGCGCTGGAGTTGGATTGCAAAATGTTCTCTTTGTTGATCGTAATACAGGGTGGTCTATTGGCAATAGTGGCTTAATCTATCATACCGGCGATGGCGGCAAGCACTGGGTCCGTCAAAAAAGTGGATATAAGAAGTCACAACTTTGGAAAATCCAGTTTATCGATTCGAAAACCGGCTGGATAGCGGGAACGGATCAAACCACCGCTTGGACCGGGATCATTCTCCATACAGTAGATGGCGGGCACCATTGGAAAACTCAATATAAAGTAGATGGTGTCGGGTTGGACGGACTTTTTTTCATGAACAATAAATCCGGATGGATAAGCGGCGAGAGCGAATGGGGCGGATATAGTTGGATTCTCCATACAACGGACAGGGGAAAGACGTGGTCCAAGGTGGGCTTTCCATCTGAAGGCGAAGCCGGTACTGTGGCTTTTCTTGATGAAAATAGAGGCATTTATACAACGGTTAAAGGATGGTTTTCCATTACCACAGACGGTGGAATGACGTGGCGCAGGATAAAGAAACCCGTGCGTAAGCAGGCTTGGCATTTTTCGGAAGTATTTGAAAATGTGAAACCAAATAAATAAGCAGCCTAATGACTAAAATATTTTCCGGAGGCGGTGCATGTTAAAGAAATCCTTATTGCTTATGATCGTAGCAATGTTTTTAACAGTGGAAGCGACTACAACAGTACACGCAGTACCATTGGTGCCGGCAGGTCAAACGCTTGAGATGCTCACGTATTGGCTTAAGCAGAGTGACTCGATTTGGGGATGCAAGCTTTTAGGTTCTCTTGGAGTACGTCAAGATTGCACAACAAATCATTCGAATACGATATGGCAAAAAGGTTGCGCCCTCTCGTCAATGGCGATGCTATATCAGTATTATGGCATATCTTGGATACCTGACACAAATTATAAGCCGGACTTTAAGCCGGGAGGGTCGTTTTATTCTTCTCTTCCAGGGGATCTCACCCCTGGAAATCTCAATGACTGGCTCGTTGGCCACAACGGCTATGTTGGAAGGCTCGTAGACTGGGATAATGCTGTAAAAAGCCTGTACTATAACGACTGGCCAGAAGAAGGTGATAATACACGTCTTCGCCCTAACTACATATGTTCCGTCAGAGATTATCCTCAAAATTACTCATATAGAAACGCGAAATGTTATAAAGCTGACTGGTCTGATCCGCATAGGGACCCGAGGCTCCCAAGCGCTGAGGCACTTCTGGACTATGATCTCGAACATGGGCAGCCGGATATACTGAAGATGAGCGGAACTGATCTTGGTAACGTATATCATGATACGCATTTCGTGCTTGTAGCCGGGTATGATCCTACTCAGACTCAGTATGGTAATCTTGCATATAAGGTTTATGATCCGGGCAAATCGCTGCCTCCGAATGTTTATTATCAGATACCTATCCCTTTGACGAAATTCTATAAGCCTGACTTTAAACCTTTGCGAGTTTATCGTTTCGAAGGCTGGAACAGTTATGGGGGATTTTGGAATAGAAGCGCAATACAATTGACCGCCCATTCGCCTGTGGAAATGCAGCTCATCGACCCAATGAATAGAAAAACAGGATTTGATCCAGATACGGGGGCAAAGCTTCAGGAAAATCCCATGTCGCTCTATATTGAAGAAGAGGAGCCAAGTTCTCTGGATGGTGAAGACGATATATCGTCCGAGCCTGTTAAAATTCTTAGCGTAGTCGAACCGGCAGAAGGAAGTTATATTTTAAAAATTATAGGAACGGGTGACGGTCCCTATACCATTGATATAGAGGGAATGGCGAGTGACGGTACAACCAATCTCAGCACTTCCCTTACCGGGACGGCTACAGCCAGCCTGTACCAGACCTACCGCGTAACTTACTCCCCAACGGGCGGGGCGTCTATTTCTCAGGCAAACCAGGCCCCTGTTGCCAACGCGGGATCGAACCAGACCGGCGAGCAGAGCTATGTGATTGCTCTCGATGGGATCGCAAGTTCTGATCCCGATGGCGACCCGATGACATATACATGGAGTTTCACATCAAAACCGAACGGCAGCGGGGCCGCCTTGTCTGACACGCATGCAATCAAACCGACTTTTACTCCCGATCTGCCCGGGACATATGTACTTCAGCTGATAGTCAATGACCATTTCATTGACAGTGTTCCTTCGACAGTCACTGTTATCGCTATCCCTGTCAAGAGCCGCATTTCGGTGACACCGAATTTTTCATCACCCCTTTCCGCAGGCTCGAGCTTCATCTCGTTCGACGTAAACAATCTCGGCAGAGTGTCTATTTCCTCCGGAACCATAAGTATCAGCCTTACTGATCCAAACGGTGCAACTGTATCGAGCGGCAGTCAGACATTCAGCATCGGCGTCGGAGGGGCGACGACTGTGAACGTTCCGGTCTCCATCCCGTCTCTCAAGTTGGGTAATTATTCTTTGACTTATACTCAATCGGATGAAACAAGAACAGGAAGTGCGACGAGTACGACAATCTCTAATTCTTATTTAGTCACTTTCTCTTTCGATAAGATCACTTACACGGTCCGCGACACCGCAAATGTAGCGCTCAATTTAATAAACACCGGGAAATTCAACCTGGAAGGCGCTACCCTTACCCTAACAGTGCCGGATGTAGGGTACACAAACTCACAAAGTATAAGCGTCAGTAAGGGACAGACGTTACCCGTACAATACGCGATACTAATTCCATCGACCGTCGTCGCAGGCCAACATTATGTTAATGCAACACTGGCATTGCCATCGGGCAGTTCGATGATGCAAACCGCTAAGATTACCCTGCAGGACTCCATGTTAGTGTTGGGCATTGCCGCCACATCCCAATATGCAGCAGGGGGCGTGATCAATTTGACTGTCGAGAACCGGGGCTCAGTCGATACGGCTTATACAACAAAGCAATTTATGCTTACGGATAGCACCGGCACTGTTCTCTATCAGGGCAATGTCTCAGATTCAATCTCTGCAGGTGAAAGAAAACCCCTCGCTGACATCCAGCTACCCTCGCAAATTTCGAGCAATTTGGCGCTCCTCTCTGTCACATTACAGGACACAAAGACCGGGAAATTGTCGTATCTCAATACGTCACTCGCCATTAACGGTCTTCAGGCGGGTCTGTCAGCCATGACAGATAAAAATGTGTATCTGAAAACAGAGGCGATAACGGGAATAACAAGTATTGCGAACGGACCATATGGAATAGATGGCGGAAGTTTGAAAGTTAGTGTAACCAGGGATAAAGCAACCGGTTCAGGTCAGTTCACCCATTTCCTGCCAAAATCGGGATGGATCCCATTTAATGGGCCTTCTGGCGTAGCAGTAGCTTCTGATGGTTCTGTGTATGTAGTAGATAGCTTTAACAACCAACTGATGAAGTTGGATAGCAACGGAAACATTTTAACTAAATGGGGAAGTTACGGCAGTGGCAATGGTCAGTTTGATTATCCTTATAGCGTAGCTGTTGGACCTGATGGGTCTGTGTATGTGGCGGATAGCAATAACCGTCGTATTCAGAAGTTCGACAGCAGCGGAAACTTTATAATCGCATGGGGAATTCTGGACAACAGCAATGGATATTCCCTTGGTGTAGCAGTCGGTCCTGATGGCTCCGTATATGTGGCGGATTCTGGTAACTATCGTGTCCAGAAGTTCAATAGCAATGGAAACTATTTAACCCAATGGGGAAGTTCCGGCAGCGCCAATGGCCAATTTAGTAATCCCCAAGGCGTAGCAGTCGGTCCAGACGGCTCAGTATATGTGGCGGATTCTGGTAACAATCGTATCCAGAAGTTCGATAGTAGCGGTAACTTTATAACCAAATGGGGAAGTTACGGTTACGGCAATGGTCAGTTTCGTGCTCCTTATGGTGTAGCAGTCGGTCCTGATGGCTCCGTATATGTGGCGGACAGCAATAACCATCGTATCCAGAAGTTTGGGAGCAGCGGAAACTATCTAACCACGTGGGGAAACCAGGGCAGCGGCAACGGTCAGTTTTATTATCCCCAAGGCGCAGCAGTCGGTTCCGATGGTACTGTGTACGTGGCGGATAGCTGGAATCGTCGTATCCAGAAGTTCGGCAGCAACGGAAACTATTTAGCCCAGTGGGGCAGTGGCAGTTATGACAACGGAAATGGTCACTTTTGGTATCCTCGCGGCGTAGCAGTCGGTCCCGATGGTTCTGTATATGTGGCAGATTCTAGCAACCATCGTATCCAGAAGTTTGACAGTAACGGAAACTATTTAATCCAATGGGGCAGTTTCGGCATCGGGAATGGTCAGTTTAGTGTTCCTTATGGCGTAGCAGTCGGTTCTGACGGATCAGTATATGTGGTGGACACTCAAAACAACCGCATTCAGAAGTTTGACGGCAACGGAAACTTTATTACAAAATGGGGGGGCGGCGGTGGCGGCAACGGTCAGTTCAGTTACCCGGGAGGTATAGCAATAGCTCCTGACGGTTCTGTGATTGTATCGGATACAAGTAATAATCGAATCCAGAAGTTCGACAGCAACGGAAACTATCTAACCGCATGGGGAAGTGTCGGCGGAGGCAACGGTCAATTTCAAAATCCCCTAGGCGTAGCAATCGGTCCTGATGGGGCAGTATATGTCGCGGATATTTACAACAGCCGTATCCAGAAGTTCGACAGCAATGGAAACTATTTAACCCAATGGGGCAGCGGCAATCCTTTTGGCGTTGCGGTCGTTCCTGATGGGTCAATATATGTGACGGATACTTATAACAACCAAATTCAGAAATTCGACAGTAACGGAAACCATCTAACCCAATGGGGCAGTGACGGCAGCGACAATGGTCAGTTTTATCATCCCCGTGGTGTAGCAGTCGGTCCTGACGTCACAGTATATGTGGCAGATACTAATAACAATCGGATTCAGCGAACGGTTCCATTCAGCGTAGGTTCTGAGAAGCTTTTCGAAGCCACGCTTCCGGTTACTCAATCTGCAAATACGGCGCAACAATATTCAATTGCAATCGGCACGCTTACCGTTACGGACAAACTCTATCTTCAAGCTGAGCTTAAGAACGGACTGGGACAGACCATTGCAATCGCGGAATATCCATTTTATGTAGTTGATGGGAATACCGTTCTCTCATTGTCCGCAGATAAAAAAATATATAAAGTCGGTGATACGATTACGATAACCGGACAGGTGACAAATCTTTCGACAGTGCCAGCGTCGAGCTTAAACCTTTCGCTCAGCAGCCAGGATTCACGGGGTGCCAGCCAAAATTTATATGGTACTACAATTGATGTGCCTGCCAACGGCAGTTATCCCTTTACCGTTACGACCACAGCAGGCGCGACGGGCTCATACCTGCTGACCGGGAACGTCTTGCAGAACACCACTACGCTGGCTGCGATCACGGATCATTATGATGTGGCCACACCTGCAGTTTCCGCAACCATTACCGGCCCGGACGTAGTAAACCGCGACCCCTTTAATCTTATGGTCCAGCTAACAAACACAGGAAAGATTGACACCAACTTACAGTATTCCGTTAATGCATCGGGAGGTAATGTGATCGATTCCAATTTACTCACAATACCGGCAGGTCAATCAATTCTTTTAGACTACGTCCGACAAATCAATACGGGGACAATCTATACCGTCAATATATCGGGCGATATAATGCAGACTGTGTCAAAGACCGTTCTGTATGGAGAAACAGCACAGATAACCATCGCATCAGGCGGTATGGGCCAAATCTATCCAGAAGGAACGATTTCATTCCCGGTGACTGTTACCAATACAGGATCGGTGGATGAATCAGTGTCCGTAACGTATACTCTTTCACCCTCGGCCTCAAATCAGACGAAGACATATTATCTGCCCAAAGGGGGCAGCATAACCGATACGCTTACCTATGCGCTGACTAAAGGAACTTATCAGCTTTCGGCTTCGAGCCTACTGCCAACTGCTTCCTCATCGACGTCATTCATTGTTGCAAAAGACCTCGATGTCGCTATGTCGACGACCACGGGCAACCAGGGGATGGATGGGCTGATTCCCGTTACCGTCAATCTTGCCAACAGCGGCTATAACGACCTGAATGGCACCATAGCGCTCGCGGTGATGAACAATTCCGGCAAAGCGGTCTGGCGCGGGGAGGCGCAGGTCTCGGGTCTCATGTCTCAGACATCGATGAACTATGTAATCAACGTGGATTCTACGGGAATAATTTCAGGCGCGTATTCGACAAACATTACGCTTTACAGTTCATCCGGCCAACAGCTCGCAGTTAATCAAGCCCAGGTCAGAGTTTTAGGCCCCATATTTGAGATTACTTCCGTCCCGGCCAGTCCGACGTTTACCGTCGGAAAACAGGCAGTCTTGAATTTTGCCGTTAAGAATACGGGGACCCTGGCAGGTACGGCAAGTTTCGCAGCAAAGGCACTGGATATTTTAAATCAGTCTATTGGAATTTCACTTCAGCCTGGTGAAGAAAAAGCATTGGCCTTTAACTTCACTGTGCCTGAAAACACCATGGCAAAAGACTATCTTGCCGACTATGCTCTTTCAGCGGCCCTTTCACAAGGAACGACAGGACAGGCCAAATTTAACGTAGTTGGTGTGAATGTCGGGGTGACTGCATCCTTGGACAAACAGGTCTTCAACAACAATGATACGGCGGTTTTGACCTTGACGGTTGCAAAGCAAACCCCCTTTGAGGACGGCACGTATATGGCGATCATACGCTATGGAGCGTACCACGACATGCAGGCATTGACTTTGAGTTCACAGCCTGCAACGCTTACGTTCAATGTGCCATTGGGAACGATTACACGAGATAGGCTCTTCTTTGGAATCTATTTCGAAAGCGGCACGAAGATCTACCAGGATTCGCTTCGTATCAATACATCGCCGATTGTGACAGCAGTTTCGCCCGTAGCAAACGATATTTATTATTCAACGATAGGTATCATGGCGGCTGTTTCCGATGGCGGCTTAGGTATCAGCATGGTTCAATACCAGGTGGATGGCGGCCAGTGGAGCTCTCTAACGCTCACCGACCCATCAGGGGGGCTGTATTCAACGATATGGACGCCTACACCCGCCGACAATGGGACCCACGCGGTAACCTTCAGGGCGACAGACAACAGCGGAAATATGAGCCTGCCCGTGACGATCGGTTTTACCGTCCAATTGGACACCACACCGCCTACGGGTAGTATAGCGATCAACAACGGTGCGGCATATACAAACAACACCTCAGTGACACTGACGCTCAACTGCACGGATTCAGAAAGCGGCTGCGCCCGGATGCAGTTCAGCAACGATAATTCGACTTGGTCGGCTTTGGAGGCATATGCTGCTGCAAAAGTATGGCAGCTCTCTTCAGGAGACGGCATGAAGAACGTGTATGTTAAATATGAGGATGGTGTTGGGAACCTGTCCAGCGCATTTAACGTCAGCATCATGCTGGATACGATTCCGCCCGTGGCTGTCATTAATGGAACACCCACAAACCCGACAAAAGATACAGCGGCTCTACTCACGGTAATCGGAGATGACGTTATCACCTATAAATACCGGTTTGATAACGGGATCTATTCAGCTGAGACATTGGCCGCGACACCGATAACGCTTACCGGTCTAATGGACGGTGACCACCTGCTCGTCGCTCTTGGGAAAGACAGCGCAGGAAACTGGCAGAAAGATGAACATGCCACTGTCGTAACCTGGACAGTGGATACCGAGGCGCCGGTGTTGACTCTCAGCATCCTTGCAAACGGCGCGCTCACGAACAACAACACCTTGAACATCGCGGGCACGGTCACCGATAATAACGGCGTCTCGGGGGTCGCGATCAATGATACCGCAGTTCCGTTAAACGCGGATGGGACCTTCAGCCAGGCGGTCAGCCTCATCACCGGATCAAACACTATTACGACGATCGCAAAAGACATGGCCGGAAATACGACCACGGACGTAAGAACGATCAGCCTCGACCAGTCCGCGCCGGTCGTCACTATCACCCATCCGTCTGACAACAGTGTGACGAACGAGATCGCAACGGATGTAACGGGCACAGTGGACCAACACGCAACAGTAAGCATACTGGTGAATGGCTCAAGCCCGGTTCCAGCGATTGACACCGACGCCGAGTTCAGCTTCCCGATAACGTATGTATATGGCCAGAACACGATCGAAGTTGGCGCCACAGACCTTGCAGGCAACATTGGCACTAACAAGCGCACGGTTACTCTGGACAATGTAAGTCCGGCCCTTGCGGTAACGAACCCGGCCCAGGACATCACGACGAACGAGTCGAGCATTATGCTCCAGGGCACGGTGGCTGATCTCACTATCACCTCGGTGACGATTACCTGCGATGGGATCACGTTAACGCCGACCATATCAGCCGGGTCATTTGAACAGCAACTCACATTCATTGACGAGAAGACCTATAGTGTTGTCGTAACAGCCACTGATGGGGCCGGCAATTCCTCCACGGTACAGAGGAACATCATTTACGTCAAAATACCACCACCTGTCACGCTTTACAGTTTCACCGGTTTCTTCAGCCCTGTTGACAATCCTCCATATCTCAACACGGCGAATGCCGGTCAGGCCATTCCCATAAAGTGGCGGATAATCGACGGAAACGGGGCGCCGGTATCGGATCCCGCCAGCTTCATAAGTTTGACATCATATTTAGTAAACTGTACCAGCTTCTTGGGCAATCCGACGTATGCGATAGAAGAGTACGCATCCGGTTCATCAGGGCTTCTGTATGTGGGTGACGGCAACTGGCATTTCAACTGGAAGACACCAAAGACTTACGCTAAGCAGTGCCGAACGATGGTTCTTACTCTCGGAGATAACAGCACACATACTGCTCAATTCCAATTTAAATGAGCGAGAAGCTTCCCTATGAAAAAAAACGGATTAGTCATAGCCATTGATGGGCCTTCGGGCGCAGGCAAGAGTACGGTTGCCAGGATACTTGCGCAGCGCCTGGGCTACGTCTATATCGACACCGGCGCAATGTACCGCTCCATCGGTTGGAAAGCAAAGAAAGAGCGGATCAATCCGGCTGATGAGTCTGCGCTCGCGGACCTGTGCGGACGGACCGAGGTGACGATCAGGAAGGACAACAGCGATCCGCGGTTTTTCGTGGACGGCCGTGACGTGACCGGCGAGCTCCGAACGCCGGAAATGGGGATGATGGCGTCGGACGTATCGAAATCGCCCGCGGTCCGGGCCCGGCTGCTGACACTGCAGCGGGAGCTTGGTAAAAACGGCGGCGTGGTGATGGACGGCAGGGACATCGGCACCGTTGTGTTCCCTGATGCGGACCTGAAATTTTTTCTGGAGGCGGGCGCGGAGGAACGGGGGAAGCGCCGGTTTCTTGAACTGAAGGGAAAGGGCATGGACGTTGATCTTGCGCGGACCATTCAGGAGATCAGGGACCGCGACCAGCAGGACAGCGGGCGCGCGATCGCGCCGCTCAAAAAGGCCGACGATGCGCTCCTGATCGATTCGAGCTTTTTGAACATTGACCAGGTCGTAGACAGGATGCTGTCCGAACTGGCGAAGGTGAGGTGACGGACATGAAAATATTTCTGGCTGACAAGGCGGGAGTCTGCTTCGGCGTGAAGCGGGCTATCAACACGGCGTTTGCGACCGCGGGCAAAGGCAATGTGTATTGTCTCGGGCCGCTGATCCATAATCCCCAGGAAGTCGAGCGCTTGAGTGAGGCGGGGGTGCGGACGGTCGATGATTTTTCATCGCTCAGCCCGGGGGACCATCTCATCATCCGGTCGCACGGCGTGCCGCCCCTGGTGCTTGCCCAGGCAAGGGACAAAGGGCTCACGATCATCGATCTCACGTGCCCCTTTGTAGGCAAGGCGCAGCGGGACGCCGAGCTGCTTCAAAAAGAAGGCTATCAGGTGGTCGTTATCGGCGAGAAGCAGCATCCCGAGGTGCGGAGTATTCTTGGTTACGCCGGCGACAACGCTGTTGTCGTGGAGACGGCGGAGGATGTGGAGGGTATGAAGTTTCAAAACAGGCTGGGCGTTGTTGCCCAAACCACGCAATCATATAGCAATTTTTCGGAAATTGTGTTAAAATTGTTGGGTCTTTCCAAAGAATTAAAGGTCTTCAACACCATTTGCTATTCAACAAAGGAACGCCAGTACGCTGCGCGAGTTCTTGCCGGACAGGTTGATGTCATGCTGGTAGTGGGCGGACGCAACAGCGCGAACACAACCAGGCTGGCATCGATATGCCGACAGGAAGGAAAACCAACCTACCATATCGAGTTGGCCGATGAGATCAGGCCGGAGTGGCTGAAGGGGGCAACCAAGGTAGGGGTCACCGCGGGAGCGTCCACACCCGACTGGGTTGTGGAGGGTGTGATGAAAAAATTAAAGAGCGGGAAGGTCGGTTGATCGTCGAAGGCGCCGACCATATATTTTCGGGAGGTAAGGTATTTTAATGAACGAGAGTCAGGGAAATATCGAGCAGGATGAGTACGAGACGGCGGGTGAAGCAAGTCAGCAAAACGAGTTCGAGCAGCTCTACAGCCAGTCGTTGAAGAGCTTCAAGTCGGGGACCGTGGTACGGGGCAGGGTATTGCAGGTCCGGTCCGGTTTCGTGATGCTGGACCTCGGATACAAATCCGACGGCATTATCCCCGTGGAGCAGTTTACCCCGGAGGAACTGAAGGCCCTCAAACCCGGCGATGAGCTTGAGGTGTTGCTTGAGGCCGCGGAAGACGCGAACGGCAACCTGTTGCTCTCGCGGGAAAAGGCGAAAAAACTGCAGGTCTGGGACGATCTGAACCGGGCCCATCAGACCGGCGCCCCGGTGAAGGGGACGGTCATCTCGGTGATCAAGGGCGGGTTGACGGTCGATATCGGCGGGGTGGAGGCGTTCCTGCCGGGCTCGCAGATCGACACCAAACCCGTGCAACAGATGAACAGGATGATCGGCCAGGTGCTGGATATGAAGATCCTCAAAATGAACTCGGGTCGGGGCAATATCGTGCTCTCCCGCAGGGCCATCCTTGAGCAGCACCTGAACGTGAAAAAGGAAGAAACGCTGTCCACGCTCGTCGAGGGCCAGGTGGTGACCGGCACGATCAAGAATGTCACTGAGTATGGCGCCTTTGTGGACCTTGGCGGAATTGACGGCCTGCTGCACATTACCGACATGTCCTGGGGCAGGATCAGCCATCCGTCCGAGATATTGAAGGTGGGTGACAGGATCGAGGTGGTGGTGTTGAAGTATGACAAGGAAAAGCAGAAGGTCTCGCTCGGCATCAAGCAAAAGACAGTGGACCCCTGGCTCGCGGCCTCTCATAAGTATGCGGTCGGCAGCAGGGTCGGCGGCAAGGTGGTAAGCCTCACGGACTATGGGGCCTTCATCGAACTGGAGCGCGGCGTTGAAGGTTTGGTCCATGTTTCCGAGATGTCCTGGACGCAAAGGGTGAAACATCCTTCGAAGGTTGTCTCGGTCGGTGATATGGTCGAAGCACAGGTCCTGGCAGTTGACCCGGCCGGCAAGAGGATATCGCTCGGCATGAAGCAGATCGCACCCAACCCCTGGCACAGTATCGGCGATCGCTATCCCGTTGGGTCCGAGGTGGAGGGGAAGATCAGGACCATCACTGATTTTGGGGCCTTCATCGGCCTGGAGGAGGGCATCGACGGGCTCATCCACATCTCCGACCTGTCGTGGACCAAGCACGTCAAGAACCCGTCCGAAGTGCTCAAAAAAGGCCAGAAGATCAGGGCCGTGGTGCTTTCCATCGATGCGCACAAGGAGCGCATTTCGCTGGGGCTCAAGCAGCTGACGCCGGACCCCTGGGACAAGGCGATCCCCGAGCGATACAAGGTCGGTCAGGATGAAACCGTCAGGGTGACGAAAATCGCCGATTTTGGGGCGTTTGTTGAACTCGAGCATGGCATTGAAGGTCTGATCCCCGCTTCGGAGATGGTGAAGGACTCCCCGGCGTTCAACGAAGGCGATGAGGTGACCGCCCGCGTGATCAAGGTCGACAAGGGTGAGCGAAAGCTCGCGCTCTCGCTCAAGGCGCAGCTCAGGGGCAATGATCGGTCGACCCTCAAAGATTACATGAACCAGCAGGAGAAACCCGATACCAGCATCGGCGCTCTATTGAAGGAACGGACAAATCCATCATGAAAAAAAATCCCGTACTGATCGTGGTAGTGACCGCAGTCGCGCTGGGAGCGCTTTTTTCCGGTATTGTGTTCCTGGCGTCGCTGCTGTCCGGGAACAAGCGGACCTCGATGACCCTACAGATGGTGGGAGCGGATAGAGTTGCGCTCGTCAAGCTTGAGGGGCTGTTGATCACCGCGGAGCCTGTGGTCGAGGAACTGAACGATTATGCCGAGGATTCCTCCATAAAGGCGATCGTGTTGCGGATCGACAGTCCCGGAGGGGGCGTGGTCGTTTCCCAGGAAATCTATAATGCAGTCAAGAACGCGAGGAAAGAGGGGAAAAAGGTCGTTGCCTCCATGGGGACGGTTGCCGCGTCGGGCGGCTATTATGTGGCCGCGGCGGCGGACAGGATCGTGGCCAACCCCGGCACGCTTACCGGAAGCATCGGCGTGAAGATGGAGTTCGCCAACATCGAAAAACTCCTCGAGAAGATCGGGGTGAGGGGGATGGTGGTGAAGGCGGGTGAGTACAAGGATGTGGGGTCTCCCTTCCGCGAGATGTCCGCGCAGGAGAAAAAACTTCTTCAGGACGTGATCGACGATGTCCACAGCCAGTTCATCAAGGCCGTTGCCGAGGGACGGAACATGCGGGAGGCGGAAGTGCGGGCCATCGCGGACGGCCGCATTTTCACCGGCAGGCAGGCCCTCGAGCTCAAGCTTGTGGACGAGCTGGGAGATCTGGCGGACAGTATCAAGATTGCGGGAGAACTGGTGGGGATCCAGGGAAAGCCGAGAGTGATCGAAAAAAGAAACAAGATACCTTTCTTTGATTATTTGAAGGAAGAATCGGCGACCTGGATCGCGGACGTTATTACGCGCGGCATCGGCAGGAGTTCCGTGACATTACAGTATCTGTGATCCGGACCGGTGAGAAGCTCGGAGTGAGGAGGAGAGTGCATGACAAAGGCGGAGCTGGTGGATAAAATTGCGGAGAAGAAGCCCGGGTTGACCAGGAAGCAGGTGGAAGTGATCGTCAACACCGTGCTCGACGGCATCAAGGACGCCTTGTCCCGCGAAGACAAGGTCGAGATCCGGGGGTTCGGAAGTTTCCGGATCCGCCATCGACGCGCCAAGGAAGGCAGGAACCCGAAGACCGGCGAGACCGTCTCTGTACCGCCGAAGAAAGTACCATTCTTCAAGGCCGGCAAGGAAATGCGCGAGATGGTCGACGGAAAGATGTGACCCCCGGTCTTTCGTACTCGGGATGCGGACCATTCAGGTCCCGTTCAATCCAAGACCGCGCTATCCATTCAATACAGAATGAGCATGGAACATTTCGATATATTGGACTGTACCGGAAGGAAGACCGGGGAGGTCATCGCCCGGGATGAGGCGCACCGCACCGGCGTATGGCACGGGGCGTTCCACTGCCTCATTGTCTCTTTGCGGGATGGCAGAGGACAAGCGCTCTTTCAGAAGCGGGCTGCGCGAAAAAAGATCGCGCCGAATAAGTTTGATGTCAGCGTCGGCGGACACTACTCGGCAGGCGAGGATGCGAAGGTCGCCGGGCCACGGGAAATCGGGGAGGAACTGGGCCTTGATGTCCGATTTACGGAGCTTCTGCCCCTCGGACGCAGGGTGTTTGTATATTGCAGCACTCCCGGCGTGAACGAGTGCGAGTTCCAGGACGTGTTCATGCTGTCGCGGGACATCCGGGTCGCCGGACTGAAGCTCCAGCGAGAAGAGCTTGACGGAGTGGTCCAGATGGACGTGGAGCAGGGGATCTCGCTTTTTTCCGGGAAAACACCCTTTATCGAGATGATGCTCATTCGTCCCGGCGGCAAAGACGAACCCCTCAGCGTATCAAGAGACGATTTCGTCCCCTGTCTTGACAACTACTACCTCAAACTGCTTCTGCTCGCCCGAAGATATGTGAACGGCGAGCGTGAGCTTCTTGTGATCTGAATGGGCTTGATGCCTGTCAGCGTTCATCCTTAAGCCGCCTCGTCCTTTGCCTGTCTTTGACCTTAAAGGATCCAAATCATGCCTCTTAAATCAAAATTTATTCTTCTGTTCTTCGCCTTCACGCTCATCCCGCTGGTGTTGTTCGGCGCGATCGTCTTTTCGCAGGCGAGGAATATTTTGCGGACGGTGCGTACTGCCCAGTTGGACGCCATCGCTGACTTAAAGAAAGACAAGATCGAAACGTTTTTTCAGGAACGGGTGGCCGATGTCAGATCAGCCCAGGCTTTCCGGAATATCAGGACGAACCTCCCGGTCCTGAGCGCGTACGCGGGCGACCGGACCGCGCCGGCATACGTCCAGGCAAAAAAAGCGCTGGACGATCAGATGAAGACGTTTCAGCAGGCATTCGGCTACCTGGATGTGATGCTCCTGGACGATCGGGGAAACGTCGTATACACCGGCAATGACGGGCACTCCGTCGTTGAGCTGGACCTGCCTTTGCGCAACAGGAAGGTTTTTGAGGAGGGCAAGAAAGGAATTTACTTCAGCGATGTGTTTTTCGGCATGGAAGGGGACCGGCGCATTGAAATGATCGGGACCGCGCCAATACGCGACCTGCGCGGCGCATTCGTCGGCGCGATCGTCCTTGAAATTGATATGGCCCCCATTTTCAAATTTATCCAGGACGCCACCGGGCTGGGAACAACCGGTGAAGCGTTGATCGTCAGACAAAAAGGGAAGGAGACGTTATTCTTGAGCCCCCTGCGGCATGACCCGAACGCGGCATTAGTGAAAGTTGTTTCTTTGCGGGAAAAGATAGCGCTCCCGGCAATAAAAGCGGCCAAGGGAGAAAACGGTTCCGGCATTTCGTACGATTACCGCGGCGAGGAGGTGCTTGCCGCATGGCGCTATATTCCCTATTTGCGATGGGGGCTGGTGACGAAGATCGATGCATCGGAAGTGTTTGCCCCTGTCGGGCAACTGCTGACCGTCATTATTTGTGTGCCGAGCATGTTCGACAGCTTGGAGGTGCAAGTCCTCTACCCAGCCTGATGGAGGCGAAGGGTTAGCGAAGCGCAAGGGCGTCATCGTGAGATGGGGTCTGAAAGAAGCGTGGAGCA
>Ga0315281_10006515_pt1 | contig 16587 bp, 15 predicted proteins | sample YL17G07_0_MG_FD_204540 | JGI IMG/M metagenome (GOLD analysis project Ga0315281, IMG submission 204540) | Sediment microbial communities from Yellowstone Lake, YNP, Wyoming, USA - YL17G07_0 | ecosystem: Environmental > Aquatic > Freshwater > Lake > Sediment | place: USA: Wyoming | collected... | reverse complement strand
CCCGCTCGAGGACGACGACGCTGGTGCAGCCGCGTTTGGCGAGATGGTAAGCGATGCTCGCGCCCATGATGCCGCCGCCGACCACGACGACATCAGCGGTCACGGGCAGCGGGTGGGTGGATCGCGGAGCAGCCGGGGTCGCGACCGCCGTGCTCATCGCGGGCCGACGCGAGCCAGGCAGTGCCTGTCGCAGTTCACCCCCGGGCCTTCCAGTCAGCGAGCGCCTGCGTTTCAGTTGCTGCGGCAATCGCCCAGCGCGGACTGTCGCGGCGCGCCTGCGGAACGGACTGCCACCAGGCGAGTGTGTCCTTGAGCGTCTGCGCGAGCGGCCGGTACCGCAAACCGGTGGCCACGGCCTTGTCGTTCTTCACCGACTGGTGCCCGTAGTCGTTGCCCGCGAGCAGAACCCACGGCACCGAATCATCGATCTTATGTGCCTTGAGGAAATCGTAGTCTTCGATGAACACGAGCTTCGCCTCGGGGTTGATCGTCGTCCGCGCCGTCTCGTAGAAGATGCGCGACGTCATCGGCACAGCGGGACCGACTGCGTTGTAGATGCCGCTCCGCCCGTCTTCGAGAAGCTTCACGTAGAACTCCGTAAGGTCGCGCACGTCGACGAACGCTACGGGGTCGACCCTCTGCCCGGGGGCCAGCACATCGCCGCCCTTTGCGAGGCGCACAGGCCAGTACGGAAAACGGTCGGTGGTATCGCCCGGGCCAACGATGTACGTCGGCCGCACGACGACAAACGTGTCGCCAAACGCGGCCTGCACGAGCTGCTCGCACTTCGCCTTGTTCACGCCGAACGTTTCCGACCCGTCTTTCGGATCGACCGTCTCGAGATGCGGTTTGTCCGATTCGTCGAGCCCTCGCTTCAAGTATGGGTAGTACACGCCGGTGGATGACGTGAACAGGTAGCGCCCGACCGATCCCTTGAGCAACTCGGTCGACTGACGCACCCAGTCGGGGTTCGTGGCGGAGTCGTCGATGACAGCGTCCCAGGTGCGGCCCTTGAGCGAATCCAGCTGGCCGTTACGATCACCGGTGAGCCGTTCGACGGACGCCGGCAGGTCAGCGTCGCGCCGTCCGCGCGTGAACGTGGTCACCTTGTGACCGCGTGCCACGGCGTGATTGACGAAATGCGGGCCGATGAACCCTGTGCCGCCGAGTACGAGAATGCGGAGCGGGGCACCCGAACGCGTGCGGCCGACGGAGGCCGGCGCACCATCGAGCGCGAGAAGACTCGAAAACGCGCCGAGCATGCCGCCTGCCGCGAGCGCGGTTCCGCCCGCAACCGCGCCCGTCTTCAGGAAATCACGACGATTGGGCATGGACTTAACAGTGGATTCGGGTCGCGGAAGTATGACGCCACGCTTTGCGCTGCGCCATGACCCCAGGCTCGAGACCGCGCGATGCTGCTGAATGACGAAACAATCACCCCTCGACCGGCCTCCGCGACACCAGCCAAACGCCGGCGAACAGCGCCACGGCTGCGACGATCATCAGCGGAGTCGTCTGCTCGCGGAACGCGATCCAACTTGCCAGCGCCGCGATGAACGGCTGGAGATAGATGTAGATCGCCGTGGTCGACGCGCGCACACGCCCCAACGCGTAGGCGTTGAACAGGTAGGCCAGCACCGTCGGGAAGACGATGATGTAGGCGAGCGACCACCACGCGCCGGCGTGTCCCACCGCGGGAGTGAGGCGCTCGCCGAATGCGTAAACAGGGACGAACGGAAGCGAGAGCGCATAAGCCCACGCCATCATCACCAGCGGCGGATACCGCTGCGCCAGCGGCCTGGCGACGATGAGAAACCCTGAATAGAGGAGCGCGTTGCACGCCATCAGGAGGTTCCCGAACGCGTATGGCCCGAGGTTGCTCAGACCGCGGTCGAGTAACAAGAGCGCTGTACCGCCCAGTCCGAGCAACACGCCGCCGACGCGCGTCATGCGCAGCTGCTCCAGTCTGGCGGCCGTCGCCAGCGCGATGGTGAAAACCGGAATCAGGCACATCATCAGCGCCGCGTTGATCGGCGTCGAGCGCGAGAGCCCTTCGAGATAGAGCCACTGGTTGAGCGCCACGCCGAGCACGGCGGCGATCGCGAAGCGGGGGAGGTCGGCGCGGGCCGGGATCGCGGCCCGCCCGTGGGCGATCACGGCGAGCGAAACGAGGATCGCCGCGCCACAGGTGATTCGCCACGCGCTAACACCGATGGGCGAGAATCCGCCGGGTCGAAAGGCGATGAGCCCAAAGATCGGGATGAGCCCGAAGGACACCTGCGCCATCGCGAGCGCTACATGGGAGGCGACTATCTGGGCCCGATCCGGGGCGGGGTGGGATTCAGGCACGTGCGCGAAGTTAGCGGGTCATCCGTTTCGGAGCAGTGCAGCTGGACGCCGCACACTGCGGGGGTTTCATTCGCCCCGTGTCTCTCTCCAAATCTTTGTTTGTCGCCGGCACACAGTGCCACAAGCTCCTCTGGTGGAAGGTCCACGAGCCGCTCGCCAAGGAGCTGCAGCCCGACAAGGTCCTTCAAGACCGTTTCGATCAGGGCGCCCAGGTCGGCGGACTCGCCCGCGATCTCTTTCCCAGCGGCGAGCTCATCGACGCGATCGGTCGCTCGCATGAGGATCGGATACGGTTGACTGAGGAGGCCCTTCGCGGCAGGCACCCCATTTTCGAGGCCGCGTTCGAAGCGCATGGCGTCTATGTGAAGGTCGACATCCTGCTCAACGACGGCGACGGGTGGCGACTGATCGAGGTCAAGTCCGCGTCGTCGCAAAAGGCCGAACACGTGCTCGACGCCGCCGTGCAACTGTTCGTCGTCGCGGCCAGCGGCGTGGCCGTGACCGCGGTCGAGATCATGCACCTGAACAAAGAGTTCAGCCATCCGGATCAGGGCCCGCTGCTCGTCCGTGCAGACGTGACCGACGCCGCGCGCGCTCTATTGCCCAGAATCCCACCCATGATTGCCTCGCAACTGACGGTCATGGACGGTCCGCTCCCCACGGTTGCGATTGGGGAACATTGCGCCGATCCGCGCGACTGTCCCTTCATGGATCGGTGTTGGCCACAGAACTCTGATCACATCAGCAAACTCTACAACGTCGGCGTCAAGCGCGCGTCGGCCCACATGCGCGCCGGCGTTCACACCGTCTGGGACCTGCCGCCGAAAAAAAAGCCAAGCTTCACCGAACAGCGCCAACTCAAGGCGATGAAGGAAGGCCGCCTCATCGTCGAGCCCACGCTCTCCAAAGCGCTCGAAGAGTTCGGCGGGCGGCTCGGCTTTCTCGACTTCGAGACGATCTCACGCGCGGTGCCCGTCTGGCCGGGGATGGCGCCGTGGGGTCCCGCGCCGGCGCAGTTCAGTTACCACCAGGCCGATGGAAAGGGGAACTACACTCACGCCAAGTTCCTCGCCGAAGGACCGGAGGATTGTCGGCCGGAGCTCGCGCGGCAGATGCTGGAGGCGACGGCGACCTCGGATCGCATCGTCACCTACTCGGCGTACGAGAAGACGCAGATCCGCGCGCTGCAACAGAGCGTGCCGTCGCTCCGCGCCGAGCTTGAAGGGCTCGAGCATAAGCTCATCGACCTGCTCCCCGTGGTGCGCGACAATGTGTACCATCCGGACTTTCAGGGGAGCTTCAGCATCAAGTACGTCCTCTCGCCGATGGTGCCGGCGCTGACGTACCACGACCTCGTGATCGTCAACGGGCTCGTGGCAAGCGTCGAGATCGCGCGGCTCCTGTTCGTCGCTCAGCGGATTGCTGATGAGGAGCGTGACCGTGTGAGAAAGGATCTCCTTGCGTATTGCGAGCGGGACACGTGGGCGATGGTGAAGTTGCTGGAGCGGCTGCGGGAGCTGGCCGTCACGTGATTCGCGGGTTGGTCCGACCGCTGGAGTGATTTGATCCGCGCGGCCGATTTCTGATGCCGCGCCGGTCACCGCTGGGTCCATCATCGTGGCGGGGGTCGACGCTATCCCTTGTCACCTGTAACCATAAGGGTTACACTTTCGATGGCCATACTGCGATTCAGGCACGCGGGTCTGGAGCGATTCTTCGTTTCGGGAACGACGACGGGAATTCATGTTCACCACGGGGCACGGCGCCAATTGGCGAATCACCTTTCGCTTTGACGGCACGGACGTAACGGACATCGACTACGAGGACTATCACTGATGAAAACCCACCGGATGCACAACCCGCCTCATCCCGGCGAGGTTCTTCGCGACCTGTGGTTTGATCCGCTCGGCCTGAGTGTGACGGCCGCCGCTGAGGCCCTCGGTGTCAGCCGGAAAACGGTGTCGGCGATTCTCAACGCACGGGCGGGGATCAGCCCCGAGATGGCTGTTCGCCTTTCGATCGCCCTCGGCACGACCGCGGAGAGTTGGCTTCAGCAGCAGCTCCTGTACGATCTGTGGGTGGTCCGGCAGTCACGGAAACGCTTTCGCGTCCGTCGGCTCGCCGCCGCCTAGGACAGCATGTCGCGGACGAGCGGGATCACCTTCGTTCCGTACAGCTCCACGCTGCGCATGAGCCTGTCGTGCGGCAGCGGGCCGGCGCTGTACTTCATGTCAAAGCGCGCGATGCCCAGCGCCTTGGCCGTTGCCGCGATCTTGCGCGCCACCGTCTCTGGCGACCCGACGTAGAGCGCGCCCCGATCGGCCTCGCGGGCGAACTCGGCGCTGCTCATCGGTGGCCAACCGCGCTCGGCACCGATCCGGTCGCGCATGTCCTTGTAGCTCGGCCAGAGCTCGGTGCGCGCCTGCTCGTCGGTGTCGGCAACGTAGCCCGGCGAGTGGACGCCGATCGGCAATACCGGGTTACCGAAATGATCGAGCGCGCGGTGGTACAGATCGATGTACGACAGAAATCGCTCCGCCTCGCCTCCGATGATCGCGAGCATCATCGGCATCGAATGGCGCGCCGCGCGGACCACGGACTCCTGGCTGCCGCCGACGCCGATCCAGGTCTTGAGCTGCCCGGTCTCGATTGGCGGGTACACCAACTGGTTCTTCAGGCCGGCGCGCGTCGCGCCGCTCCACGTCACCGGCTTCTGGGTGAGCAGGGCGGCGAACAACTCCAGTTTCTCCTCGAAGAGCTGCTCGTACTGGTCGAGCGGGTACCCGAAGAGCGGGAACGACTCCGTGAACGACCCGCGCCCGAGAATGACCTCGGCGCGCCCGCTTGATGCCGCGTCGAGCGTCGAGAACCGCTGGAAGACGCGCACCGGGTCGTCGGAACTGAGCACGGTCACGGCCGAGCCGAGGTGAATCCGACGGGTGCGGCCGGCGATCGCGGCGAGGACGACTTCAGGGGCTGAAACGGCAAAATCGGCGCGATGATGTTCGCCCACGCCGATGAAGTCAATGCCGAGTTCGTCGGCAAGCACGGCCTCGTCGATGAGGTTGCGGATGACCTGTGCTTGCGACAGAAGAACCCCATCGGCGCCGAGCGTCACGTCGCCAAAAGTGTCGATCCCCATTTCGAGATGTTGAGTCATCTCGAAATATCGTTACTTAGCTCAGGCTGGCACCCCCATTGCCGCCGCCTTCTTGTTCAGGTCCAACTGCACAATGAACCAGACCGCGGGGCAAAAGACGATCCAAAGGATGAACAGGATCCACATGTTCAGGTGCTCGTCGCCAATATCCTCGAACAACTCGGAATACTTGTAGTGCGAGTAGACGAACCCGAGGGGGACGAAGAGCAGCACCGTCCACAGCCCCGGTGACACGTCGCTGTCCTTCGAGAGGTTTTTCATCTCGACGGTCGTCTGGTAGAACCAGTAGACGCCGTAGATCCCGACGGTGATCACCATCAGGAAGACCTGAGTAAGCATGCTCCGGTGTTTGATGAGGGGGTGCACGCGAGCCTCCTGCGGGGGAAAGGGTGTGCCACAAGATGCGTCGGTCGGGCGATACCCGTAACTCCCCCGGCGCCCGCTGCACTAGCTTGCGCCACCACCCGACACAGAACGCCCACACCGCAACCCGACATCCATGTCTGACGAAGATCTCCGCGCCGAACTTGAGCAGCTCCGCTCCGAAAACGCTGCCCTCAAGAAGACAGGCGCAAAAGGCGTCTCGATGAAGGTCAGCGAGAAAGGAGGCCTGTCCGTTTACGGGCTCGGTCGCTTCCCGATCACGCTGTATAAGGAGCAGTGGACCAAGCTCCTCGACCTCGCCGACGAGATCCGCGCCTTCATCAAATCGCACAACAGCGAACTCAAGACGAAGGTGTGAGTGCGCTGAACCCGGCTGCCCACCCACGGCAACCGGAGTCAGGGCCTCAAGCCGCCCGTTCCGATCAGGAGGGGACGCCGCCGAGTCGATCCGCTCTGGCTAGTGCGGCGGCTTTCCCCAGATCAAACGATCTCTCGCGAGCGCATCGGTCGCGGCGGCGCGCGGCGTTGTCGCGTACGGCGCGGGCAGATTGGGACCGCCAGCCCCGGGCGGCAGGTGCGAGACAATGACCCCGGTGTTTGGCGCGAAATCCGTTGGACGATCCTGCGTTCCAATAATCGTCGTGATCGTCATGTTCCCGTCGTCTTTGAGCCTCGCGAATGGCACGAAGAACTGAAGGGAGTCGCCGGCGACGATCACACGGAGGGCAGTCTGGACACTGGAGCCGTTAAAGGCGAGGACAGCACTGACAGCGCTCCCGGCCTGAAAGAAGATCGATGCCTCGACTCCTTGCGCGGCGGTGCCGCCATAGAAGTTCATTAACGGTGCGCCGCCGGTGGTCGCGTTCTCGTCCAGGTCGAGGTCGATATAGCCGATGACCGTATTTGCAGCGATCAACCGGCTGAGTTTGAGGGTGATGGTGGCGAATCCGGGGGCGTAGCGCGTGGTGGCGGCCACGACGTCAAAGGAGGCGGCAGCGTTGTTGGCTGCATTCGGCAGGGTGTCGTTCAGCGGATCTGCAACCGTCACGCCAGCCACGGTCGCGGGGTACGCTGCGCATATCACATCAAAGGTGACGGTGACGGTTTCGTTTGTCCCGACCGTAACGGCACGGGTGAGGGCTCCCGCGTTGCAGCTCGGCTCGACGTCACTCAACGTCACGTCGTACGTACCGACCTTGGCGGCAACGGTGGTCACGGAATTGTTGAGCGCGGCAGCGCTGGTCCCCGTGCCAACCGTCACGAAGTAGCCGTTCGGGTCGGCAGTGGCAGAAGAGGTGGTGTTCGTGACGACACGAATCGATCCGGCCGTGGATTTACAGATGACTCCTATGTTGAGCGTGACCGCTTGGTCAGCGACGACGACGGCGGTGTGCGGTTCTGTCGGCAGAACGGAACAATTCGCGGCCAGGCCGCTGAGCACAACTTCATGCGGCCCGGGAGTGAGTTTTGCCAGCAGCACTACAGCAACGGTAGCCGCGGCGGCATGCGGGCCAGTGGAGCCGTCCACGAACACCGTGTACCCATCGGCGTCGAAATCGGCGCCGGATGTGAGGATGTTCAACGCGATGTCACCAGTCAGTCTGGTGCACTTCACGGCGATCGAGACGCGCAGGGTGTCGTGGCTCGGTACGGTCACGAGCCGGTCGTCCGAACCCGAGGTGCAGACCTTCGGCAGCGACGAAAGAATGAGGTGATGATCCCCTGCGGAGGCCTCGACGTTGAACTTGCCGGTATCGGTGCTGGTGATGTTCCGTGGGCTGGCGCCATCGACAGACACGCCCCAGACGAAGACTGCCTCGTCCCCTTGCTTGGTCGAGAAACTGACGGCGACCGTGCCGGGCGGCTTTGGTCCGTCGTCGCCGCAGGCGGCGATGACGAGCAGCGCGACGGCTGCCGACAGCGCGAAACGAATGGAATGCCTGACGTGGGCGAGCCGCATCGTAGACTCCTGAGGGTGGGAGCGCAGACTACGTCTGGCCGGTGACACACAAGTCACCGCCGGGTCAGTCAGTCGCGACCCCGACCTCCGGACGATACGGCGCGGAGGCGCCAGCTGCCAGTCTGCGCTGATTTGCCGTCGCACTTCGCGTTCGTTCGTCGCATTTCCACGGTCATCGATCGGCTGCTCGCGTCCTAAGCTCGGCGCAACACTCAAATGGGAGGCGAGCATGCGTTCAGAGCGATCGTGGCCGATGCGGCCACAGGTGGTCATTGCACTCAGTGCGGCCGCGATCATTGCGGCCTGCGATCGTCCGCAGCCGACAGAAGCGCGAGGCGGTGGTTCGGCGGTTGCCGCGCGCGCGGCAGGCGAGGCGACCGAACAGTCGTACGATATGGTCGTCGAGTCGCTGGTGGACAGCCTGCCGCCGCAGGTACAGGCGTTTCATGTCGAGCGCCATCGCACCGCCAGCGGATGGAGGACGCACGTCACGAAGGCGCCAAAGTGGCCGGGTGCCGGGCCGGGCCGGAACGACAACCAGCTGGCCTCGATCGACATCGATGAAGACGGCAATCAGACGGCGCGTGATGCGACCGGGCGGTCGCTCGCCACCGAGCCACCGCCCCAGTTCAAGGCGGCGCTTGACGACGCGCGTTCGAAGCACTCGCCAGCGGTCGCGCGCATGCTGGCGAAGCGCCCCCTCCAGCGGACCACGACCGGTGGGCCAAGAGTGAGGCACGCGCTGGATCTTGTCGACAACATCGTGATGTCAAAGAATGAAACCCGGGACAAGTTGGGAAAGATGCGCGCCGAGCACGGCGCTCCCCGCGTGGACGCGCTCGGGAGAGAGCACTATTCACGCTCCGACAGGCAGGCAACGGTGGACGTAGTCGCGGATCCAAAGCGCGGCGTGGTGACCGACATGACGAGGAGCGAAAACGGTCTAGCGCTGGAGCGGGTGCATTACGAGTACGACGATGCCGGCGACACGAGCGTCCGTCGCCAGGTGAAGTTCACCAGGCCGAAGACGGAGCACCACCCTGCGTCGACGCTGACGATCACGTTCTCGCGCGTCGCCGTCGATGGCATGGTGATCCAACCATGAAAGCGACTCGGTGGGTCATGGTTGCCGCGCTGCTGTCGTGCGCGGGAATTCGATTGCAGGCGCAAGATTACGATGCCTGGTTGAACCAGAGCGTGACGAATCTTCAGGTGCACACGCGGCAGCTCCTGCTGGTCCACGGCCTCTTTTCGTCGTCGGCGACGTGGGAGGATCTCACGAGGCTGATGTACGACGCGGGGGATACGGAATGGCGGGTCTACAGGCCGAATCTTTACGCGTCACAGCCGTTTGCGGTCAATCGCGATTCGCTCAACCGGTACATGGACAACGTGGGCATTGAGGACGACGTCGCCATCATTGGCCACAGCATGGGTGGGATCATCGCGCGACTCGCGAGCCGGCATCACCGGACGCAGGGAATTCTGACGATCGGCACGCCGAACCTGGGCGCGCCGCTCGCGGGCGCGATTGTCGGCTATCCGTGGGGGAGTCCACTCACCTGGTACAACTGGCTCAGCGGCATCACGGGCGCGATGGCGTTGGGTTCGTTGCCCGATAACAACGGAGCGTGGGTCGGGCCTTTCTTGAGCTGGTACGACATCGAGAACGCAAAGATCGACACCTGGAACACCGTCGAGGACATGTTGGGACTGTCCCTGTTGGATTTCACGGAGTTCCTCGGGACGACGCCGGCGATCAAGGATCTCGTTCCTGGCTCGCCGGCGATGCTGGATCTGAATTCGGACTTTGGCGTGAGCCAGGAGAAGACTGGGAAGCGCGGGTCGATTGCGCCGTCGCTCGATTACGCTGACTATCCGTCGGGGCCATTCATCCTTCTCTACGGCAGCAATGGAGGTGCGTCACGACAGATGGGTGACTACCTCCAGTGGCGAGGAGGGGCAACCTTTTTCGACGGGCTCAACCTCTGGGCGGGCGCCGATTGGAACAACATCGAGTTCTGGGATCAGGTCTTTGCAGGGTTTACCCTGATGGATCTCGGCATGATGGAGTCGTCGTACTGGCTATTCTGGAACGAGATCGTGATCGGTGGAATTCCCAATGACGGCGTGGTCCCGGTATGGAGCATGGTGATGCCCAAGTCGGATCACGTGTTCTATCCGTTTGCTCCGGTGCTCCATACCGACGAAACATCGGTACTCGCCGAGTATCTTCGCAGTTCAATCAGCGACTACTTCAGACACTAGCACATGACAAGAGCCTCGCTCGCGAGCATCGTTAACGGAGCTTCTATCAGGATGATTCGGCGCGGGGTGCTGATCGTGTTAGCGGTTGGCTGCGCCGGATCTTCTGATGTCACGACTCCTCCCCTGGTCAAGCCAAGCGACCTGCTTGTGTGGCGGAACTCGGTCGTAAAGGGGGAGACCGTCCCGGTGTTTGACAGCACCGCGGTGTACAATCTGCAGCAAGCGGCTCACGTTGTATCCGCGGTAAATCGGCAAACCGGCGCACTGCTGTGGTCCACGGTCGTGCCGACGTCCCGCCCGGATTTTGACGGCTACGGCTTGACGATTGCCGGCGGAGTGCTTGTGGTCGGCGACCTCGATGTGTTTGGGCTCGACCGCGCGACCGGCGCAGTACTGTGGAAGTTCAGTCCGACCGTCGGTCAGTATCCTGGCTTCAGCTCATTGACGTCCGATGGTACGACGGTGTTCTGCGGTTCGACCACCGGTCACGTCTATGCGGTCGACGGGGCAACGGGCAAGCAGCTGTGGGTGACCTCGTTCCTGCCGCAATTCACGCAGGTCTGGCAGCCGATCCTGGACAACGGCGTGGTGTACGTCGGCTTCACCCAATTGCTGGCCGGTGAGGATTTCGCGTTGAGCGGCGCCGCGGCGTTCGATGCCAAGTCCGGTGCGATTCTCTGGCTGACGTTCGCGCCGCAGCCGACTCCGACGACCTCCATCTATAATGACCATGGTGTGGCTGTCACACCGACATTGGTCGTGATCGGCTCGAATTACTCGGTGTTTGGACTCGATCGAGCCACCGGAAAGCTTCTCCATACCGTGAACGGGTCGGTGTTCGCGGACGCGGCGCTGACGCTCAAAGTTGTTCGCTACACGGGATCACTCGTGGTTGTAGGGAACGGCGCACCAGGGACCTTGACCGCGCTCGACCCCAACGATCTGCACATGGTATGGCGAGCATTCGGTGACGGGGGAATATTCGCCCTCGGCTCTGATGAGTCGAGAACGTACGTGGCCCGGGTCGGAGCCTTCGACGTTTACCGAACGTCGGACGGCGTCCGCCTGTGGCGGTTACTCGGATCCGATGTCGGGGCGCAAAACGAATTCTACCTCGCCGCGCCGGCGTTCGACGCAACACGCATTTATCTCCCCGGAACCAAGGGAGTCTACGCGTTCAAGAAGCAGTGAGCGTTGCCTGGCGCCCCTGCCGTCAAGCGGGCCGCCCTCAAGATTCTGATACGGGTCGCGCAATTCGGATACGGGCGTTGGGTAGCTCGGCGGTATTTTCGGGGCGTGACCACGCAGACAAACACCGAGACTGCTCCACCGTTTGGTATTGCGGATCCAGCACCTCCGCGCGCTTTGGCGGCGACGCTCGTCTCGTACGTCGTCGATGCGCATTGCCGAGTGGCGATCGACAAGCTCATCCGATCCGGCGTCACGGCCCATGCCTGCGATCGACTGTCGGACGTTCCCGCCGCCGCCCGGGTGCACGCGCCGTCGATTGTCATCCTCGAAGTCAGCCGTCATCCGGCGTCGGAAGTCGTTGGGATCATCAGGCAGACCCGGACGGCGATACCCGGCGCGTACCTCGTCGGCGTGATCAGCTACGCCGTCACACCGGGGGACGAGATCGTTGCGATGGTGCGCGCTGGCCTCGACTCGATGTCACTGCGCGAGAGCGGCACGCTATCAGCCGAGATCGCGACCGCGATCCGCGTTGTCGATCAGTCCGGAATGCTGGCACGGATGGCAGGGGAAGTGGGGCTGTTCGACGCCCTCCATTCCGAAGCGGCTCGGGTCGCGAGAGCGGCAATCGTAGCGCCGGTATGGCCAAACGTCGCCATTGTCGCCCGCACGCTCGGTTGTTCGCCGCGGGAATTGCAGCGTCGGTTCGTGGATGCGCAACTTGGGCGCCCACATGACCTGCTGCAGGTCACCCGCTGGATTCTCGCGAACGCGGTTTTGCGATCGCCGACCAAAGGCCAGCGCCAAGTTGCAGCGGCGCTGGGTTTCTCGTCGGTCGGCGCGATGCGCGACGCCGTGCGTCGATCGCTGGGTGTGCCGCTCGAGCACATCAACAGGGACGAGATCGGGCAATCGCTATGGGAGCAACTTGCGGATCAGTTCGGCTATCGGTCGGGCCGCAAGGATCACCTCTGGTCGCCGAGTCGGCCTGATCTGTCGCAGTCGCTGTCCAGGCCGAGCGGCTAGGTTGACGGACACCCCGACATGCAAACCATGGCTCTAACCGCCACGATCTATAATTTCACGATCAACCTCTCGGACGTCGATCGTAGCGTCTATGAAACGCTCGTGGTCAAAGTGGCCCAGCACCCATCGGAAACGAAGGAATACCTCATCGCGCGGGTCATTGCCTATGCCCTCGAGTACACCGAGGGCATCTCGTTTTCAGCCGGAATTGCCGACCCCGAGCATCCTGCGATCGGCGTCCGCGACCTGACCGGTGCGTTGAAGGTGTGGATCGACATCGGTTCGCCCGACGCGAATCGGCTCCATAAGGCGAGCAAGGCCGCCCCGCGCGTCGTCGTTTACACCCACAAGGAGCCTCGGCTGATCATCAAGCAGCTTGGGGGCGAGCGCATCCACCGCGTCGAGGCACTGGAGTTGTATGCAATCGACAGAGGGCTCATCGCCGAACTCGTCGAGCAACTGGAGCGCCGAATGAAGTTCGATCTCTCGGTCACCGACCGGCATCTGTTCATCTCGATCGACGGCGATACGCTGAGTGGAGCGGTGGAGCGGATCTCGTTGGTGTGAGGGTTTTGGCGACGGCGGGGTGTGGAGGTCTGGCTTCGCGCGGGATCCACTTGTCCGGCGAGCCTTGTCGCCCTGCTCGACCGGCGGCCTCTGCCGGCTGCGCGCCAGTTCCGGGTTGTCCGTGGACTCGCAGGTTCATTCTGGCCGAACTACGAACAAGGGCCTAGTTTGGGCAGTAGGTGGTACTGCCTTACCTCCTTCATCCCCTGGTCCGACCATGGAAATCGAACACAATATTGCGCCCCCGCCGACGCCCGTTGAGGCTGAGGTTGCGATTGAGCCAGAGGTTGAGTTGGCTCGCAAGTCGCGGCTCGGGGGGATGAGCTTCAAGGAAGCACTGGCAGTGGTCGAGTCACATCGCGACAAGGTCCAGGCCACCCTCGGCGTCGCCCTCGTTGCTCGACTGTTTGGTGACTTCGATTTCATACAGATCTTCCGCGACGGCACGATCGTCGCCGAGTTGCCGTTCATGGGGCTCGCGATGCTGTCGTATATGATCGTGCTCTGGTTTCTTGCGGCGCGGACCCGCGACCGGTGGGGATTCGGCATGGCACTCGGGATCGGCGTGCTTCAGGCGACGTACGCAATCGTGCTCGTGGTGATGAGCAAGCAGTTTGCCCCCGCGCTGATCTGGAAGCCGACGGTCGTTGTGGTCGCCCATCTCGCGTTGTCGTTCACTGCGTTCCGGGCTGGCGGCGCGTACCCGCCGCTCGACAGCAAAAAGCCGTGGGTATTCGGGTTCGCGACGGCGTTCATTTTCGTCGTGATTCCATGGGTTGCTGTTCCGTTTGCGGAGGCGATGGGCTGGCAGATCGGGGGGTAGTCGCACGGACATACGCTGACACGGAGAGTTTCTGATGACGCGATCCAACGCTCGATCCATTTGCGGGGTCGCGTTTGCGGCCGGCGCGCTGCTGTTCTCAGCCGACGCGCTCGATGGCCAGGTCGCCGCTGCAGCGCTCGGGCAACGCCCCGCCGCCGCCTCACCGTTGTTCGCGGCGGCCGACGCGCTTGATATCAGTACGTACGCCATCGGCGATCTGAGCGACGACGGCAAATGGTTGTCACTCACGCAGTCAGTCCGACGCGACGGCTACGGCACCGACTACCGGCACGACGGCGATCCGACGTACGTGAAGCCGACACCCGTTCGCCTGTGGGCGGTGGACGCTCACACCGGGGTGCGGCAGGCGATCTTCGCGGACAAGCGACCGGTCCGCGCGATGCAGTGGTCACCCGATGGAAGTCAGCTCGCCTTTCTTGCCTGGAACGGTGATGTGTTCGAGCCCACCGTGTGGGCGCGCGCGACCGGCAAACTGACCACGCTCAAGATGCCCGCTGGTAAATACGTGGCCGAGGCAAGCGACATACGCTGGACGAAGAAAGGAGAGCAGGTGGTGGTCGCGGTTCACACGACCGAGTGGCGCAAGAAGGCGCGGGACATGTTCGCGCAGATCACCGGCGGCCCGGTGTTTGTGCAGAGCAGCAAGGACCCGTTCCTCGCCTGGGATGACCTGCGCCGGCTGGGCGCTCTGCGCAGTGTCGGCGCGCTCGACGTCAAGACCAGTGCGTATCAGGAACTCATCGCAGAAGCGGTGCTCGGCAACTACACCATCGCCGACGATGGCGCCACCGTCAGCTACACCGTCGATCAGACCAAGAAGACGGAGTACGAGGCCCCGGGCAATGATGGGCGCCTGTACACACGTCTGATGGGTGCCGCGCCGCGCACGTTGCTCGCGTCCACGCGCGCGACACAGGTCGTTTGGTCGGAAGACGGAACGCGGTATGCCTATTCGAAGGACGGCCGGGTGTACGTGGCTACTCCAGCGGATTCAACCGCGCGGTTGATCGTCGGGCCGGCGGAGCCGGTCAAGGGCGCTGCAGTCACACCGCCGGACACGACCGCGGCAGGTCGGGCACGCGCCCGCGCAGAGCGGTTCACGGCCGGACGGTTCAGCCCGCATGGCAATGCGCTGCTCGTCTCGAACGGCGAGGGGCAGTGGGTGATCGATCTGTCGACGAACGCCATGGAGCTTGCCATCGCCACAGCCGACTCGAACCCAACGGCGCCGCGCATCGCGTTTGCGGCGTGGAGTGATGACGGTTCGAAGGTCTACTTCACCAGCGCATCGCGTACGAAGTGGGAGCGGGGAATCGTCCGCTACGATCGGACGAAGAAGGCGAACGAACAAATCATCAAGGACGGCCGGACCTACTCGGGTGTCCGCCTCGCCAAGGACGGAAGCCTCGCCTTTCTCACTGTGACGGAAGGGAACCGGCCAGGTGAACTCTTTACTGCCAATGGGGATCTGTCGAATCTCCACCGGTTCGTGGACGCCAACCCGCAGTTCGCCACCAAGCGAATCGGGCCGACCGATCTCTTGTCGTACCTCGATGCGGACGGTCATTCGAAGTACGCGGTCGTGCATTACCCCGCGGACTACGAGAAGGGAAAGGCGTATCCGACGGTGTTCATCATCTATGAGGATTTCTTCGACGACACGTGGGATGTCGCCGCGAACGTATTGGCTGCGAACGGCTATCTCGTCGTGAAGCCGTCGGTGGACTTCGACACCGGTTATCCTGGCGAGGCATGGCTCAAGGGTGTCACCGCGGCCGCCAACAAGTTGATCGAGATGGGCGTCGCCGACTCGAGCAAGCTCGCGGTGCAGGGCACGAGCTACGGCGGCTACGCGACGAACCTGCTGATCACGCAGACGAACCGGTTCAAGGCGGCGATCAACATCTCGGGAAAGGTCGACATCATCAGCTTCTATACCGACAGCCCGCGCCTTGGTGTCCGCAACATCACGGCTGCCGAGCGCCAGCAGGACCGGCTTGGCGCGACGCTCTGGCAGCAGCCGCAGAAGTACGTCCAGCACTCGGCCGTCATGTTTGCCGATCGCATCACGACACCGCTGATGCTGATCACCGGCGCGCAGGATTCCAACGTCCCGGAGATCAACAGCCGCGAGATGTACTACGCGCTGCGCCGCCTCGGAAAGGAAGTCGTCTGGGTGAGCTACGCGAATGGCGGGCATGGCGGCGGCGTCGCGAGCGCCGATGACTTTCTCGACATGTACAAGCGGATGGTTGAGTGGTACGACGTCAAACTGAAGAAGTTGCCGGCGAAGGCCTTCTGAACTTGGCCCCGATTATTTGGAATACCCAATTCCCCTTCCGGTCACCGTGACGAATCACGCCCCCGCCCCTGACGACGAAGTTTCGCGTCGTGCCTTTCTCTTGCGCGCCGGACAACTTGGCGCCGCGATCTCGGTTGCTGCACCGGGACTCAATGCGCTCCTGGCGGAGTCGGTGCCGGGTGGGCCGCCGTCTTCGCTCGCGACCCGGGCGGTCAGCGACGGGTTTGTTCGCGAAGTGTCGGCCCAATATGCGCAGCAAAGCGCCGACCTGTATTCCGGCTTGCACTGGCGGATGCTCGGTCCGTTTCGGGGCGGGCGCGTCGATGCCGTGAGCGGCGTCGTTGGCCGGCCGAACGAGTTCTATTTTGGATCGGTGAACGGGGGGGTGTGGAAGTCGATCGACGCCGGGCGCGTGTGGACGCCAGTGTTCGACTCGCAGCCGGTTGCGTCGATAGGCGCGCTTGCCGTATCGGCGTCCGCGCCGGACACGATCTATGTCGGGAGCGGGGAGTCGACGCTTCGCGATTCGATGGGCT
>Ga0315281_10006514_pt1 | contig 16588 bp, 15 predicted proteins | sample YL17G07_0_MG_FD_204540 | JGI IMG/M metagenome (GOLD analysis project Ga0315281, IMG submission 204540) | Sediment microbial communities from Yellowstone Lake, YNP, Wyoming, USA - YL17G07_0 | ecosystem: Environmental > Aquatic > Freshwater > Lake > Sediment | place: USA: Wyoming | collected... | reverse complement strand
CACGCCCCGGCCGAGCGTGATCACGAGCATTGTCGTCGGGCCGTAGATCGCATAGCCGGCGCACGCCTGCTCGCTGCCCGGCTGAAGGAAATCGCGCTCCACCGGGTCGGTCACGCCCGCCGGAGCGCGCAGCACCGAGAAAATGGACCCCACCGAGACGTTGACGTCGACGTTGGTCGAGCCGTCCAGCGGGTCGAAGACCAGCAGATACCGTCCGCGCGGATACTGATCGGGAATCGCATGCGGGTGCTCCAGCTCCTCCGATGCCATGCCGGCGAGCTGCCCGCCCCACTGGTTGGAGCGCAGGAAAATCCGGTTTGCCAGGACGTCGAGCTTCATCTGCCGTTCGCCCTGGACGTTTTCCGATCCGGCCCGGCCCAGCGCGTGCGCCAGCGCGCCCTTGCCGACCAGGTTGGCGATGCGCTTGCACGTGAGCTGAATGTCGTTCAGCAACGCGGTGAAATTGCCCGTGGCGTGCGGGAACCGGCGTTGCTCGCCGATGATGAATTCCGTGAGTGTGGTCTCGCCCGGCATGCTCTTTCCTTCGTTGCCCGTGCCCGCATTAGTACGCGTCGGTGGTGGCGCTCATCGCGGCGGCATGCAGCCGCTCCAGTTGCTCAAGCCCGAGGTAGGGCGCCCCGACCAGCGACGAACTGCGCAGATCGAGCGGCGCGCCCGGATCGCCCAGGTCGTGCAGGAACAGGTCGGCGGCGGTGAGATCCTGCTGCCGGGTCCAGAGCGTGGGCGTGACGATGGTAAACAACCCGGCCGCACGCGCCGCCCTGACGCCGCTGGCCGAATCCTCGAACGCCACGCACTCCGATGCCGACAGGGCGAGCTCGGCAAGCACGAGCTGGTAGATGTCCGGCGAGGGCTTCTTGTGCCCGACGTGGTCGGCACAAACGATCGCCTTGAACCAGTAGTACATTTCCTCGCCCAGCGCGCCCGTAATCAGCTGGCGCACGTTCGCCGCGGTCGTGGTCGAGGCGATCGCCAGCTGCTTTCCGGCTGCGCGCGCTTCGCGCACGAGCCGCGCGACGCCAGTCCGCAGGGGCACCCGCTCCTCGGTGATGAGCTCGTTGTAAATCCGCGTCTTGGTGCGGTGGATCGGACCCACGAGTTCGCGCAGTTTCGCCTTCTCGTCTTCCGGTAACCGCAGCGATTCAATGTAGGCAGCGACACGCTCGTGACCGCCGGAAATCTTCAGCAGCTCTGTGTACTCGTGCCGGCGCCAGTCCCAGAAAAGGCCGTGCTCGAGGAACGCGGCGTTGAAGGCCTGACGGTGTACCTCCTCGGTGTCCGCCATGGTTCCGTCCAGGTCGAAAATCAGAGCTTCCAGAGCCACGGTGCCTCCTCCGAACCTAGTGAACCACCGGAGCCAGCTCTCCGCTCGCGTAGCGATCTGCCATGGTATCGAGCGACAACGGGCGGATCCCGGGAGCCCGCCCCGCGCAGCCGAACTGCTCGAACCGCGCCCGGCAGAGGCCCTTCGCCGCGAGCATGGCTTCCTTGAGAGGCTTGCGCGGATCGAAGTCCTCCGGGTGCGTCGCAATGTAGCGGCGCATTGCGCCGCTCATCGCCAGCCGGATGTCGGTGTCAATGTTGACCTTGCGCACGCCATGCCGGATGCCTTCCTGTATTTCCTCGACCGGCACGCCGTAGGTTTCTTTTATCTTGCCCCCGTGCTCGCGGAGCACTGCAAGCCACTCCTGCGGCACCGAGCTTGATCCGTGCATCACCAGGTGCGTCTTGGGGATGCGCCTGTGAATCTCCTTGATCCGTCCGATCGCGAGAATGTCGCCGGTGGGCTTGCGCGAAAACTTGTAGGCACCGTGCGAAGTGCCGATCGCGATCGCCAGGGCATCGACGCCGGTCCTGCTGACGAAATCGGCCGCCTGCTCGGGATCGGTGAGGAGCTGCTCATGCGAGAGCCTGCCTTCCGCACCCGACCCGTCCTCCTTCCCGGCCATGCCCGATTCCAGCGAGCCCAGCACGCCGAGCTCGCCTTCGACCGACACGCCGACCGCGTGCGCCATCTCCACCACCCTGACAGTAACCTCGACATTGTAGCTGTACGCAGCGGGTGTCTTCATGTCCTCCATCAGCGAGCCGTCCATCATGACGCTGGTAAAGCCCGAGCGGATCGACCGCTGGCATACCGCCGGGCTCGCGCCGTGGTCCTGGTGCATCGCCACCGGAATATGCGGATACTGCTCGACCGCAGCCTGCACCAGGTGGCGCAGGAACGCCTCGCCGGCGTATTTGCGCGCGCCGGCCGAGCCCTGCAGTATCACCGGGCTGTCGGTCTCGAAGGCGGCCTCCATGATCGCCTGGATCTGTTCCAGGTTGTTGATGTTGAACGCCGGAATGCCATAGCCGAACTCCGCTGCGTGATCGAGGAGCTGGCGCACCGAAACAAGTGCCATGGCTAAACGGTGTTGCCGCGGAACACGACCATGGCGGTGCCCTGCGTCTGCCTGTACTTGTCGTAGCCGACCAGGCGCACGTGATGACTCGGATGTGCGCGCCGGCAGGCCTCCGCCTCGGCGAGGATACGGTCCACGCTGGTCTCCCCAAACATCGGCAGCTTCCACATATACCAGTACGAGCCGGCCATGTTCTCGGGTTCGGTGTGCTCTATGGCCGCGTTCCAGCCCTTGCCCACGATGTACTCGACCTGTTTGCGGATCTGCGCCTCGCTCATCGGCGGCAGATAGGAGAAAGTCTCGAACCTGCGGCTCGCCGGGTCGGACAGCCGCGACCGGTAATCCTGAATTTCGCTCATGATGGTTTGCACCTCGTTTTGGGTCGGTCACCGACGGCCTGTATCAGGCGTGCGCGACGTCGAGCTTGTCCACGGTATCGAACTCGAACTTGATCTCCTTCCAGGTCTCCATCGCCGCCTTGAGTTCGGGGCTGGACTTCGCCGCGGCGCTGAGGATGTCCTTGCCCTCCTTGTCGACGTTGCGGCCCTGGTTACGTGCCTCGACACAGGCCTCCAGCGCAGTGCGGTTGGCCGCCGCGCCCGCGGCGTTCCCCCAGGGGTGGCCGAGCGTGCCGCCGCCGAACTGGAACACGGCGTCGTCGCCAAAAATCGACAGCAGCGCCGGAATGTGCCAGACGTGGATGCCGCCCGAGGCCACTGCGAAGGCGCCGGGCATCGAACCCCAGTCCTGATCGAAGAAAATGCCGCGCGAGCGGTCTTCCTTGACGTATCTTTCGCGCAACAAGTCGATCCAGCCGAGGGTCGACTGGCGGTCGCCTTCGAGCTTGCCGACCACGGTGCCGGTGTGCAGGTGGTCGCCTCCGGACAGGCGCAGCGCCTTGGTAAGCACGCGGAAGTGGATGCCGTGATGGCGGTCGCGGTCGATCACCGCATGCATGGCGCGGTGGATATGCAGAAGCATCCGGTTCTCGCGGCACCAGTTCGCCAGCCCCGTGTTGGCGCAGAAGCCGCCGGTGAGAAAGTCGTGCATGATGATCGGCATCTCGAGCGACTTGGCGAACTCGGCGCGTTTGTACATCTCCTCCGGCGTGGGCGCGGTGACGTTGAGATAATGGCCCTTGCGCTCACCCGTTTCGGCCTGGGCTTTCTTCACTGCTTCGGCGACGAAGGCAAAGCGGTCGCGCCAGCGCATGAACGGCTGCGAGTTGACGTTTTCGTCGTCCTTGGTGAAATCCAGGCCGCCGCGCAGGCATTCGTACACGGCACGGCCGTAATTCTTGGCCGACAGTCCGAGCTTGGGCTTGATGGTGCACCCCAGGAGCGGCCGGCCGTACTTGTTCATGATGTCGCGTTCGACCTGGATGCCATGCGGCGGTCCGCCACAGGTCTTCACGTAGGCGATCGGGAAACGCACGTCCTCCAGGCGCAGCGCCCGGATGGCCTTGAAACCAAAAACATTACCCACCAGGGAGGTGAAGACATTGACCACCGACCCCTCCTCGAACAAGTCGATGGGATAGGCGATGAATGCGTAAAAGCAGCTGTTGTCGCCCGGCACGTCCTCGATGCGATAGGCGCGGCCCTTGTAGTACTCGAGGTCGGTCAGAAGGTCGGTCCAGACGGTGGTCCAGGTCCCCGTGGAGGACTCGGCGGCGACCGCTGCTGCGGCTTCCTCGCGGTCGACGCCTGCCTGTGGCGTGATCTTGAAGCAGGCCAGGATGTCGGTGTCCTTGACCCGGTAATCGGGTTCCCAATAGGTTTGCCGGTATTCCTTTACGCCGGCGCTGTACGACTTGGCTGCAGTCCTCTTCACTTCGGCCTCCTTCGCATGCTGCGACTGTGCCCCAACTGTACGGCAGGCGCATGCATAAACGCAATTCACAGTTTCTTATTGTTTTGATAAGATTTTCCTTATGTATAGACGAAGGCTTAGCCCGTAGCACCGGCATATGACGCTGAAACACGCGACCCTGCGCCAGCTGAAGGTGTTCGAGACCGTGGCGCGCAAGCTTTCGTTCTCCCGCGCCGCGGGCGAACTGCACCTCACGCAGCCGGCGGTGTCGATGCAGGTGAAGCTGCTCGAAGACCAGGCCGGACTGCCGCTGTTCGAGCAGATAGGCAAGCGAATCCATCTCACCGAGGCGGGGCAGGAGATGTACCGGCGCATTCTCGCGGTGACCGACGAGTTGCGCGCGGCGGAGGAGGCCCTGACCTCGCTGCGCGGCCTGGAGCGGGGCCACTTGCACATCGCGTTGGTGTCCACGGCGACCTATTTCGCCCCACCGCTGCTGGCCCGGTTTCTCAAGATGCACCCGGGCGTGACGGCGAAGCTGTCGGTCGACAACCGGGAAACCGTCCTCGCGCAGCTCGCGGCGAACGAGGTCGATCTTGCTATCACGGGCCATCCGCCCGAGCATCTCGACACGATTGCCGAGGCGTTCGCGCCGCACCCGCACGTGATCGTAGCGCATCCCGCGCATGCGCTCGGCGGCAAGCGCGGCATCCCCCTCAAGCGCGTGGCCGCCGAGACGTTTCTCATGCGCGAGCCCGGCTCAGGCACGCGCGGACTGCTGGAACGGTTGTTCGCGAGCCACCGGCTGCCACTCAAGGCGAGCATGGAAATGGCGAGCAACGAGGCGATCAAGCAAGCCGTAATGGCGCAAATGGGCATTTCGTTTCTGTCGCTGCACACCGTGGGGCTCGAACTCGACACTGGGCGGCTGGCGGCGCTCGACGTGCAGGGGCTGCCGATCGTGCGTCACTGGTACGTCGTTCATCTGGCGCAGAAGCGCCTGTCGCCGATCGCGCTGGCGCTCAAGGAATTCCTGCGCCAGGAGGCGGGCACGTTCCTCGCCGGCTGGGGGCACGCGACAGCGCGCCGGAACCGGCGCGAGTAGCACCCCTTATAATTCCAGTCCAATTCGTCGCTTCGCCGCAAGAGGAGAAGGCCGTGGCAAAACTCGCATTCATCGGACTAGGTGTAATGGGTACTCCCATGGCCGGACATCTGGTCGTCAAGGGCGGGCACGACCTCACCGTCTACAACCGCAGTCGCGCCAAAGCGCAGGCCTGGGTGGCCAAATTTGGCGGGAAGGCGGCCGACACGCCGGCCGAGGCGGCGCAGGGGGCGGAAATCGTTTTTTGCTGCGTCGGCGACGATCCCGATCTGCGCGAGGTCACGCTCGGCGCGAACGGCGCCTTCCAGTCCACGGCGAAAGGCGCGATCTTCGTCGACCACACGACGGCCTCGGCGAAGATCGCGCGCGAACTTGCCGCCGAGGCGACGAAACGCGGCTTCGCGTTTCTGGATGCACCCGTATCGGGCGGCCAGGCGGGCGCCGAGAACGGCGCGCTCACGGTGATGGTCGGGGGCGACGCGCAGGCATTCGAGCGTGCCAAACCCGTGATCTCGCATTTCGCGCGCGCGGTAACGCTGCTCGGGCCCTCGGGCAGCGGGCAACTCACCAAGATGGTGAACCAGATCTGCGTCGCCAGCGTGGTGCAGGGACTTGCCGAGGGCATCAATTTCGGCCTCAAGGCGGGCCTGGACATGAAACTCGTCCTCGAGGTCATCACCAAGGGCGCCGCCACCTCCTGGCAGATGGAGAACCGCGGCAAAACCATCGTGGATGACAAGTTCGACTTCGGCTTCGCAGTGGACTGGATGCGAAAGGACCTGCGCATCTGCACAGAGACGGCACGCGAGACCGGCGCGGACTTGACGGTCACGAAAATGATCGATGGCTTCTATGCCGAGATCCAGAATATGGGTGGTGGCCGCTGGGATACTTCCAGCTTGATCCGGCGGCTGCGAAGGTGACGATTCCGTTCCAGTGGCCGGCTGATTACCTGCCGGCCATCGTTCCGCCCCGGCCTCCGCCCGAGCGCGCATTGTGGTTCGTGTTCTGCGGTTCGAATCTACTCGTATCCACCTCGCCACCGGCGGCTCTGCCTCGCCTGGCGAGCCCGGAGAACCTGGGGTTTGCGCCCCGGCGCTCGCAATATCTGGGGGAGCTTGCCGGCGTGCACTGCTACTCCGGCGAAGTCGAGCCAGGCACCGACGCACCGCAGGGATGGGCCTGGCAGAACCTGCGCATGCTGTACGGCGCCCTCGAAGAGCCGCTGTTCGCGCTCGCCGGGCGAGCGCTGCAACTCATCGACTGGGACCGAACGCACCAGTTCTGCGGTGCCTGCGCGACACTGACGCTGGCGCGGCAGGAAGAACGCTCCCGCGAATGCCCAGGGTGCGGCCTGGTCGTCTATCCGCGGCTTGCGCCCGCCGTGATGTGCCTGGCGCGCCGCGGCCCCGAGCTGCTGCTTGCCCGCTCCGCGCGTTTCGCGCGCGGCATGTACAGTGCACTTGCCGGCTTCGTGGAGCCTGGCGAAACGCTTGAGCAATGCGTGGAACGCGAGGCGCAGGAAGAGGTCGGTGTGCGGGTTCGAAACCTGCGCTACTTCGGCAGCCAGCCGTGGCCGTTTCCGCATTCGCTCATGATCGCGTTTCACGCCGAATTCGCGGGCGGCGAGATCAAGATCGACGGCGTCGAAATTGAGGATGCGCAGTGGTTCAACATGGCGAATCTGCCGCGCCTTCCCGCAAGAATCAGCATCGCGCGCAGGCTGATCGATTCTGCTTTGGCAGAGATGCAGGCGCTGCGTTGACCTGCATCCCGGGCAGCGTCGCCGGCGGTCAGCTCTGCTCCTTCCCGAGAAAGCGGAAGTCCGGCTCCGGTGACTTTCCGCACATGATGTCGGCAAGCGCCCGCCCGGCGCCGCATGCCATGGTCCAGCCCAGGGTCCCGTGGCCGGTATTGAGATAGAGGTTGGGAAAACGGGTGCGCCCGATGATCGGCAGGTTGGATGGAGTCGCCGGTCGCAGTCCGGTCCAGTACTGCGCCGCCTCCGGCCGGCCCGCCTTGGGGAACAACTCGAAGCAGCGCTTCACCAGGGCCTGGCAACGCACTTGGTTGATTTCCGTGTCATAGCCCGCGAGTTCGGCGGTCCCGGCTACGCGCAAGCGGTCTCCCAGGCGCGAGATGACGATCTTGCGCGCGTGATCCGTAATGCTCACGGTCGGCGCCTCGTCTTCGGGCTCGAGCGCGATCGTGATCGAGTAGCCTTTGACCGGGTAGATCGGTAGCGGAATTCCTATACCGCGCAGTACAGGCCGGCTGTAGCTCCCGAGCGCCACCACGAACGCATCGGCGCGAACCGATTCCTCGATCCCGACCTCGTCGTCTATGACAACGCGAGACACGCGACCTGCGCCGAGCTCGATGCGGGTGACGCTGACGTTGAAGCGGAAGTGCACGCCTTGCTGCCGGGCGAGCGCCGCCAGCCGCTGGGTGAACAGGTGTGCATCGCCGGATTCGTCCGAGGCGGCGTAGGCCCCGCCATGGAGCTTCGCCCTCGCATGAGCGAGCGCCGGCTCGATGGCAACGCATTCGTCGGCTGACTTGATCGCGACCTCCAGGCCTCGTGCACGCAGCAGCGCCACCTCGCTGTGAGCATGCTCGAACAGCCCGCGCTCGGTATAGATGTGCAGGACGCCCCGCTCGCTCTCGTCATAGCGGATGCCGGTCTCGCGGCGAAGCTCGCCAAGGCAGTCGCGGCTGTAACGGGCGAGCGCGAACGCGGCCTCGGTGTTGCGCCGCGTGCGCCCCGGCAGGCATTCGATGAGAAAACGCGCTCCCCAGAGCCACTGATCGAGGTCCGCGCGCGGCCGGAACAGGAGCGGTGCGTCCTCCCGACCGAGCCATTGCAGCACCTTGAGCGGCGCAGTGGGATTGGCCCAGGGTTGTGCGTGAGAGACCGATATCTGCCCGCCGTTGGCGAAACTGGTCTCCAGCGCAGCCTCGGCCTGCCGATCCAGGACCAGCACGTCGTGGCCTGCACGGGCGAGATACCACGCACTCGCGGTGCCGACGACGCCTGCTCCAAGAACGACAACTTGCATGTGCACCCGGAATGCGAAAGGGGCCCTCCAGACCGCCCCCGGGGCCCGGGCAGGCTACTTGGCCGCAAGCACCTTTTGCCGCTGCTCGCCAAGGCCCTTGATACCAAGGGTCATCACGTCGCCGGGCTTCAACCAGATCGGCTCGGGCTTCTTGCCCATGCCCACACCGGGGGGCGTGCCCGTGGTGATGATATCCCCAGGCAGCAACGTGAAGAACTGGCTGCAGTAGGAAACGAGTTTTGCCACACCGAAGATCATGGTCTTGGTGTTGCCCGTCTGCATGCGCTCGCTGTTCACGTCGAGCCACATCTCGAGATTCTGCGGGTCGGTGATTTCGTCGGTGACCAGCCAGGGTCCGATCGGGCCCGCAGTGTCGAAACCCTTGCCCTTGTCCCACTGGCTGGACGAGAGCTGGAAAGAACGCTCGGAAACGTCGTTGAGGATCGTGTATCCGGCGACATGATCGATTGCCTTGTCTTCGGACACGTACTGCGCCTTGGTGCCGATCACGACCGCCAGTTCCACTTCCCAGTCAAGCTTGGTCGAGTTCCGTGGCTGGACGACGTCGTCGTTGGGGCCGATGATGCAGGTGGTGGCCTTGGAGAAGATAATCGGCTCCGGCGGAATCGGCAGATTGGACTCGCGGGCGTGGTCTGCATAATTCAACCCGATCGCCACGATCTTCGAGATGCCGGTGTAGGGCACGCCGAACCTTGGGTTGCCCCGCACCAGGGGCAGCGACTCGGGACGGATCTTCTTCAGCTTGGCGAGGCCGCGCGGGGAAATCGTTTCCTGGTCGATGTAAGGAATGATGCCTGAAAGGTCGCGCAACTGCGCCTGAGCATCGATCATGCCGGGTTTCTCGAACCCGTTACGTCCCCAACGACAAAGCTTCATTCTTGCTTCCTTTCTCAGATTGACATGCCGCCGTCCGCGGAAAAGGCGGCGCCGGGAGCAACCGCCAACTCGCCGAAGGCGAGGTCCAGATAGACGGCGGGGTGGCGTCGCCAGCTGTGACAAAGGCGGTCTCGCCGCCAGGCACCTCGGTCACGCAATTTCCCGATGTAGTTGGTCCAAGTCGCCAATTATATCAGGGCGTTCCCGGAATTCGACCGTTTACCAGGATCCGCGGGACCGGCAGCCCACCTTTTTGCCCTTTCGCCCCATCCGGCCCGTTTTTTTGGGCAACGAGCGCGTGCTTATCCGGTGCCATAGGCGTACAGGTGCCCCGGAAGCGACCCCGTGGCCCTCGAATGCCGGCTGAGCCGGGGAAATCGGCTGCAGCACGACACAAAACGGCGATTGAACGGCAGCCATTTCGGAGCCCGGGGGCCGAGTCGGCCTCCGATGCGGTACCATGCGGCAAGTACCTTGAAATTCCTCGAATAACCAGCGTTCTCCGGACCCCTATGCCCCCTATTATCATCGGCATGCGTATTCTTCCGTCGCCTTCGCAGCCTGCAACCGAACACTTGGAGCGCCTGGCGGCACTGCCTACCCCGAATATCAGCGATAACATGCAGCGCCATTGCGGCGCCGCGGCCGGCCTGCGGGCCTATCACCGCGGCGGCAAGCTCGTCGGTCCGGCCTTCACGGTCAAGACGCGCCCGGGCGACAACCTGCTCGTGCACAAGGCAATCGACATGGCCCGCCCCGGTGACGTGATCGTGGTGGACGCGGGCGGCGAGCTGGCTCAGGCGATCATCGGCGAGATCATGACGACACACGCCGCCAAGCGCGGAATTGCCGGATTCGTCATCGACGGAGCGATTCGCGATGCCGACGCGATTTCCAGCGCGGCCTTCCCCGTGTTCGCGCGCGGCGTTACGCACCGAGGGCCTTACAAGGACGGCCCGGGAGAAATCAACGTCGCCATCTGTATCGGCGGCATGGTGGTAAATCCAGGCGACATCATCGTCGGCGATGCCGATGGCGTGCTCGCCGTGCCTCAGGACATGGCCGAAACGGTCATCGCCGCTGCCAGCGCCCAGAACCAGAAGGAAGAAGCGACGCTTGCCGCGATCGCAGCTGGAACCGTTGATCGCAGTTGGGTGGACGAGATGCTGCGCCAGAAAGCCTATGTGCTGCCCGATGCGCCAAGTGCAGGAATTGCTCCGAAGAAGGGCAGGAAATGATGCGTCGCCTTCGGCGCCAGGGCCCTCCGATGTCCCACGCGCACGCGGGCGTGGACCCATCCCTCACGCGGGACGGCGCTTGCCCTTCTTCTTGCGGGGCTTCGGCGTGGATACCAGCACCGTTCCGCGACATTTCTTCGCCCCGCACCAGCACGGCCAGCGCGCCTTCACGGCTTTGGTGAGCGGCTCGCCGGCCTCGATGGCGTAGTCGTAGGAGAGCTCCTCGCCAGGCCGGATGTCGCGGATGGCGCGGACATATATTCGTTTGTCTTTCTCGAAGGTATCGCAGTTCGGGTCGCAGGCGTGGTTGATCCAACGTGCGATGTTGCCGTTCACGCCGCCGTCGATGTTCAGATCGTATTCGATTCCAAATACAAACGTATGGTTCACGCTGTCCATGTCCTCCGGGTAGCGGCGCCCGATCTCGGCCTCGTTGATGCGCTCGCCCTTGTATTCGCACACCGTTTCGTCCTCGCGGATAAGACGGCGGACGAACACGCCACGTCCGTGTATGCCCGAGCGGCGCACCACGATGCGCGGTCCCCGGCGTCCCGCCCTGCTACTGTTCATGTTGCGATTCTCTTTCTCAGAAAATGCGTATTGTTGCGTTGCACCGCGCAACTGGTGCAGCTAGCGCGCCCCGCCGTTCATGCCTCCGCACTTCATTTCTCCCGGATTTGCGCTAAATTACGGGTATGGGTGCAGCCGGTTTCGTTGCGAGATTCAATTTCAGGCGGGCGATAATCCTGTCACTGCTGGCAACGGCCACTGCGGTCTTCGCGTTGCCTATGGCCACGCCGGTGCATGCCGCAACGCAACCGAAGAAAACGGCCTACGGCGCCATCGCCTACGAGCCGGGCCGTCGCGCTACGGGGTACAGCTACGACTTCAAGACCGCCCGCGAGGCCAAGATCGAAGCGCTCAAGCAATGCCGTGATCCGGCCTGCGAAGTGCTGGTGAGTTTTCGCAATGCCTGCGGCGCCGTCGCGCAAGGCCCGGGCAAGCCGTTTGCCGTCACGGGTGTGACGCGCGCCGAAGCGCAAACCAAGGCGCTGCGCCGCTGTGGCCACCAAGCATGTGAGATCGTTGCCTGGGCCTGCACCAAGTAGCCCGGCGGCTCAACTCAAGCGGCACGGCGCTCACGGCGGCGCTCGCTGTCGGTCAGCAACCGCTTTCTCAGACGTATCGATTTGGGCGTGACTTCGATCAGTTCGTCCTCTTCGATGAACTCGACGGCGAGTTCCAGCGTGAGCCTGATGGGCGGGGTAAGAAGGATGGCTTCGTCCTTGCCCGAGGCGCGAACGTTGGTCAGGTGTTTTTCCCGAACCGGATTGACCACCAGGTCGTTGTCGCGGCTGTGGATGCCGACCAGCATGCCCTCGTAGACCCGGTCCCCGGGGCTGACGAACATGCGGCCGCGCTCCTGCAGCTTCCACAGAGCGTAGGCCACCGCGGCGCCTTGCTCGCCGGAGACCAGCACGCCGTTACGCCTTGAAGGAATGTCCGGCTTCATCGGCGCGTACTCGTCGAAGACGTGACTGGCGATCCCGTTGCCACGGGTCAGGTTCAGAAACTCCGACTGAAACCCGATCAACCCGCGCGCGGGAATGCGATAGTCCAGGCGCACCCGCCCTCGGCCGTCGGACTGCATGTCGAGCAGGTCGCCCCGGCGCGCGCCGAGCGCCTCCATGACCGGGCCTTGGTGATGATCTTCCACGTCCGCCGTGAGAATCTCGAACGGCTCGCATCTCACGCCGTCGATCTCCTTCACGACCACCCGCGGCCGCGACACGGCAACCTCATAGCCCTCGCGGCGCATCGACTCGAGCAGGACGGTGAGATGCAGCTCACCGCGCCCCGACACGATGAACACGTCGGCATCCTCCGTGTCTTCGACGCGCAGCGCCACATTGCTCTGCAACTCCCGGGTCAACCGCTCGCGCACCTGCCGGCTGGTGACGAATTTTCCCTCCTGTCCCGCGAACGGCGAAGTGTTGACCTGGAAATTCATGGTCAGCGTAGGCTCGTCCACTTTCAGGAGCGGCAGCGCCTCCGGCTGCTCGATGTCTGTGAGCGTGACGCCGATGCCCACCTCCTCAACCCCAGTGACGAGCACGATGTCCCCGGCCAGCGCCTCGTCCAGCGGCACCCGCTCCAGGCCCTTGAACCCCATCACCTGATTGACTTTGGCCTTGACCGGCGCTTCGTCGCCGTTCAGCACCAGAATCTCCTGCGCCGGACGCAGCCGGCCGCGGGCAATGCGTCCCACGCCGATGCGCCCCACATAGCTTGAGTAATCCAGGTTGCTGATCTGCAACTGCAGCGGCTGGTCCGGATCGCCCTTGGGCGCAGGCACACGGCGGAGAATCGCTTCAAAGAGCGCGCGCATGTCCGCTCCCGGCCGGTCAAGATCGAGTGTCGCCCATCCCAGCAGCGCGGAGGTGTAGACAACCTGGAAGTCGAGTTGCTCCTCGGATGCGCCCAGCTTGTCGAACAGATCGAAAGTCGCGTTGACCACCCAGTCCGGGCGCGCGCCCGGACGGTCGAGCTTGTTGACCACGACAATCGGCGCCAAACCGTGCGCCAGGGCCTTGCGTGTGACAAAGCGCGTCTGCGGCATCGGTCCCTCGACCGCGTCCACGAGCAGCAGCACTCCGTCGACCATCGAAAGAGCGCGCTCGACCTCGCCGCCGAAGTCGGCGTGCCCGGGCGTGTCGACGATGTTGATGTGTACGCCGTCGTAGTCGACCGCAGTGTTCTTCGCGAGGATGGTGATGCCGCGTTCGCGCTCCTGGTCGCTCGAGTCCATGACGCGCTCGGTGATGTGCTGGTGCGCGGCAAACGTGCCGGCCTGGCGCAGTAGCTTGTCGACAAGCGTGGTCTTGCCGTGATCGACGTGGGCAATGATGGCGAGGTTGCGGACGGGGCGGGACAGGCGGGACATTAGACGGGCACTGCAGTTAAGGGGGCGAATTGTACCAGCAAAGCGCCGGCAGTAGACGAGCGCGCAGGAGGCGTCGCCGATTGGGCGACCCTCTGGTGGCTTTCTCAACCCAAAAAGTAGGAGGCCAGAAGATGAATCCAGCGACCCCCAAGACGGAAGGTAACGCAACAGCGCCGGTGTTATACATGGGGCGGGAATTGAGCGACAAGGCTTGGAGGCTTGCGTGGAGCGACGGCGCCACGCGCCGGAAGGTAACGGTGCCTGGCGCAGACCTGCGCAAGCGTGAACGTCTCCACCGTGTGCTGCACGACCACGACAACCTGCTCATCGCGCGCGACAAAGGGCCAGGCGGGCACACGCAACTACGTGGGCATCCTCTCCACGGTGAACTGTTCGGCCACGGTGGTACACACGATCGCCGAACGGTTCACGCCCAAGCGCCTAGCGGAATATCCGAACATCCACGGCATGGCCATCGGCCTCTCGGCCGGCATCGCGCAGAGGTTCATGGACGCGCGGACCACGTCTCTCGTGAAACCAGGGTGCCTCGCTCCTGCAGCAATCTTTCGAGCTCTCCGGCAGACAGCGGCCTGTTAAAGAGGTAGCCCTGCATTTCGTCGCACCGATGCGCGCGCAGGAATTCCAGCTGTTCCTGCGTTTCCACGCCTTCGGCGAGGACCCTGAGATTCAGATCGTGCCCCAGATTGATCACTGCCCTCGCGATGGCGGCGCCGTCCGAATCGGTCGCGACATCGCGTATGAACGACTGATCTATTTTCAGCCGATCGACTGGAAACCGCTTCAGGTAGCTCAACGACGAGTAACCGGTTCCGAAATCGTCCACCGAGAGCTTCACTCCCATCGACTTCAAGCGTTGCAGCACGGCGATGACTTCCTCGACGTCGTGCATGATCACGCCTTCGGTCACCTCGAGCTCGAGATATCGCGGATCAAGGCCGGTTTCCTTGATGATCTCAGCGACCAGGTTGACCAGATTTTTTTCCCTGAACTGCCGGGCGGAAATGTTGACTGCGATGCTGATGGGCGGCAGGCCGGCGTCCTGCCAGGCCTTGTTCTGTGCGCACGCGGTACGCAGCACCGATTCGCCGATGGCGACGATCAACCCTGTCTGCTCCGCCAGGGGAATGAATTTTGCCGGCGGCACCAAGCCCATCTTCGGATGCTGCCAGCGAATCAGGGCTTCGACACCGAAAATCCGGTTGGTACGCAAATCGATTTGCGGCTGGTAATGGAGCAGCAGTTCCTTGCGCTCCAGCGCGCGGCGCAGCCAACTCTCCAGCGCCAAGCGTTCCCTGACGCTCGCGTTCATCTCCGCCGTATAGAACTGGAACGTGTTACGTCCAATGTCCTTGGCGCGATACATGGCGATTTCGGCGTTCTGCAGCAACGCTTCCACTTTATCGCCGTCCCCGGGATAGGACGCGATCCCCACGCTCGCGGTCACGAAAAACTCCCGATCGCCTAGCTCGAACGGCTTGCCGAATACGGCCATGATCCTTTGAATCTGACTGGAAATGATCTTTTCGTCCTCCTGATCGCCCAGCACCAGGACGAACTCATCGCCGCCGATGCGGGCCACGGTGTCCACTTCACGCAGGCAGGACCTGAGCCGATCGCCAACCAGGCGAAGCATGTTGTTGCCCACCGCGTATCCCAGGCTGTCGTTGATGGCCCTAAAATTGTCGACGTCGATGAATACCAGCGCCATACCGTGGCCGTAACGCCGGGCGCGAACGATCGCCGTCGAGGCACGATCGGACAGCAGGTTGCGATTGGGCAATGCCGTGAGAGTGTCGTAATTTGCCCGTAGCGCAAGTTCCTCCTGGTATCTCCTGGTTTCGGTGATGTCGTTCAATACCGCGACGCAGTGCGTGACCTGGCCGCTCTCACCGCGCACCGGGGCAATGTACATGTCGTTCCAGTACATGGTCCCGTCCCTGTGGTAGCTGCGCAGCACCACGTGACATTGACGGTGCTCCTTGAGCGCGAGGCGCACGGCGTCGATCTCAGGCTGGTTGAGATCCGACGCCTGCAGGAAACGCGGATCGCGGCCGAGGGCCTCCGCGCTCGAGTAGCCGGTGATGCGTTCGAACGCCGGATTGACATAGGTGATGGGCAGATCCGGCCACCGGTACTCCGTGATGACTATGGCGTTGGTGCTGGATTCAATGGCCCTGTCCCGCAGTTTCAGTGCTTCCTGCCCCGCCGCGATCAAATCCAGGCCACGGCTCATCAGCAAATACAGCAGCCAGCCGGACGAAACGATGAAGAACCATCCCACGAACAACTGCTTCCAGGTGAGCGGTTCCATCTGGTAATCGATGAACAATGCGATCGGGATCCCGCTTTGAAGCAGGATCCACGCGCCCACAAGCGCGACGTACAGCACCGTGACTCTCAACGCCGCACGCCTGGCCTGAGCCAGGCTGCCCATGGCACCGGGCCGCGTGCGTCCTGATTCCGCGTTCATGTTGCCTCCCCCGAGTCTGGATGGGTACCCTACTGACTAGGTCTGTGCGCCTGCGCCGCAAGACCGGAACCGGTCCCCTGCCTTTTTTACCGCCGCATGTCGAAGTATCCGCCGGGCTGACAGTGATGTCCACGTCGAGCGCAGGGGAGGCGTCGTCGCTTCGGCATTTGCTGTACAGCCGGCGAAAATTCACCGGCGAGGAGACTGAGAGGCCGTTTCAGAACGACCGAAGCGGTCCCTGACTCGCGTCTCCTATAATTCAAGCATGGACAGAATTGGCGAAAAATTCGGGCTCATATGTCTTCCGACTTTGCGCAGTTGCCAATTTCCAACTGCGCAGAATCGGGAGATAATGGATGGCAAAGCAAGCTAGCCGCTCCTGGTTCCGGCTATGCAGGCCCAAGGCAACATGAGGGGATATTTCCCCTCATGCTGTCACGGACTCCAGGCGTCTAGTTCAGCTTCAGAAGCCGGCGCGCGTTGCCTTCATAGATTGCCGCGCGCTGCGCCGGTGTGATCGGCAGCTTGTCCAGTATGTCTATGGTCCAGCGGATGTAGGCCGAGCCCTTCTCCGGATCAAAGGGCATGTCCGACGCAAACAGCACGTGATCGGCAC
>Ga0315281_10006513_pt1 | contig 16588 bp, 19 predicted proteins | sample YL17G07_0_MG_FD_204540 | JGI IMG/M metagenome (GOLD analysis project Ga0315281, IMG submission 204540) | Sediment microbial communities from Yellowstone Lake, YNP, Wyoming, USA - YL17G07_0 | ecosystem: Environmental > Aquatic > Freshwater > Lake > Sediment | place: USA: Wyoming | collected... | reverse complement strand
ACCTATTTTAGGGAAGGCTCAACACTCAAAATTAATGAAAAAGGATGGGTTCCCATATTATTCGACACCATAACTGGCACTAACGGGCCACCCTATATTTTTTCCTCGCTTCACCGAGAATTGCTGAGAAATCCCAATATATCTTGACAATTTCATTATTCCCTATTATAATACAACTAAAATACACACTCGGAGGGGACAATGAATTCCATTCGCATCAATATCAGCCTCCCTAAGGATATCTATAGGGAAATTTCGGACAGCATCGAACCGAGGAAAAGAAGCCGATTTATTGCTGAGGCTGTTAAGAATCGCCTTAAAGAACAAAGGGTCCAAAGACTCACAGCAGAATATGAAGAAGCCTCGGCAGAAATTAAAAGGATCAACCAGGAGCTGGAAGGAGTAATCACAGATGGCCTTGATTAGACGGGGAGAGGTCTTTCTGGTTAACTTTGATCCAACAGTTGGGGCAGAGGCCAAGAAGACCCGTCCTGCTTTAGTAGTGTCGAATGACATCAATAACCAACACTCCCCTATCATCTCCATCTCACCGATTACCTCTAATGTTACCAAGGTCTATTCTTTCGAAGTTGAGGTACCATCAGGTAGTGGTGGATTGAAAACCCGTTCGAAAGTGATGGTCAACCAAACCCGTGCTGTCGATAAGATACGACTAATAAAAAAATTAGCTTCCCTCTCCGAAAAAATTATGCTGGAGGTTAATCGAGCCCTAAAACTCCACTATGACCTTGAATGAAATTTGTCTTTCCGCTATTAAAAAAGCTGGCCTTCAGCGTTGCGGATATACGATGGGTAGGGCAAAAGCAAAGACATGGTGAACGACTTCTGGTTTTGTTGGAGCAATCCGCTCCTGCACAGCGCGGCCGTAATTGAAAAACCTCCTGTTTTCAATTATAAATTGTTTACGCAGGTGGTTAGGCCAAAAAGGTGAGAAAAATGGTATTCGGTTTTAAAAAGAGAAAACCATTTCCAAAAAACGAAAGCCGATTCTTCGAAATCCTCTCTCGTCAATCTGCGAAAACGGTTGAGGGCCTGGAGGTTCTCTGGAACTTTGCGGAGAATGGAACAAAGGAAAATGCCAATCTTGTGCGAAATGTCGAACGGGAAGCAGATGAACTGAGACGAATCCTCATCGAAGAACTGGATCAAACCTTCGTCACCCCCCTGGATCGAGAGGACATCTATGCCCTCTCCCGGGCCATCGATGATGTCGTGGACTATGCGAACACCACAGTGGATGAGATGGAGGTTTATGAAGTCAAAGGAGACGAACACATCAAAGAGATGGTCAACATCCTCCGGAAAGCGGCCAGGGAGTTAAATGATGCGGTCAAAATCTTGAAAGACTACCCCAAGATCGCCTTGGAGCATGCAGTCAAAGCAAAGTCCTATGAGAACCAGATGGAGAAGGCCTACCATTTAGCATTAGCTGATCTCTTCAAGGGAACGGATACGGTCTACATGCTCAAGATGCGTGAGATTTATCGCCACCTCAGCAACGCTGCCGACCGTGGGGATGAGGCCGCCAACATCATCTCCAGCATCGTGATGAAACACACGTAAACCGCATCAAGATACCGTTTACTTAGTTAACAGTTCGGAGTGATGCCAAGTAAAACCCTTCGGGGAGGTTAGCCTGGTTAGGTCAAATGAATCCTTAATTTGTCTATGTAATGGGTGGGACGGTGCCACAAATGATGTTGGCGCTCCTGAAAACAGGATTAATGTCCTGACGCCCCGGAACAATGACATCTTACCCGGTATTTGGACCGGTGGTCACCGCCCACCCCCTATCCCCAGAAATTTAAGATCATTCTTTTATATCTGGAACTGCTGAGTATGAGGAATGTTTGGTGAAAATGGAAATTTCATTTTGTTTTTTTTAATATGGACACTCAAGTTCTCTTTATCTCTTCAGCCAGTGTTCCACCATTATTGAAATCTTCTGGCTTGAATGGAATAGGTTCTATTCTGTCGTCAATTTTTCTCCTGAAAGGGACAATCTTCCTCCGATCCTCAAACCTATCTCCCGTAAAGGCTTTGGAAATTAAAGCAACATCTATGTCGCTCTCTGGTTTTGTTTTCCCTTTAGCATGGGAACCAAAAATAAAGGCTTCGATTATATGAATCTTGTTTTTTTCTAACTCTTCAATATATCTCGTAACTATTTCTATGGTTGTATCTTTTTTATTAGCCACTTCCAATCATCCTTGGCAGATTCAAGCCAATATTTGATACGATCTTCTTTCGTCACAATACCCCTTTGTCAAATATTAACTCTACTATAAATCTGATCGTAGATTTTATCAACAAAAGATTCTGACTACCTTCGTATAATCTTCCTCGTGTTCAAAAATCTTTATGTCACCATAGGCTGAACTCGCAATCCTCAACAGCATCAACCCCCATTTAAGGTCGAGTAAAAAGCACTGCTTCCATCGGCATGCAAAGAACACAGACTCTATCGAAGTGCACTATCAACCCTGAGCCCCTCGCCTGAGACTTCAGTGAGTTCAGTCGAGTCGCTCGGGTCGAAGGCAAACTTCGGACTTTATTTCGGGAAAGTCGAAGGGTTGATTTGTAAAATGTCAAGGGCAGACTACCACTACATTAATGCGATTAATTAAGGTTAGGAGCTTCATGTCAGAATCTCGGAGGATTTCACTCCGCAATTTGCATTCTGCAATCTGCAATGGGTGGGAAGCATTTCCCCTCTCAATGAATGGGGATAGGCCTTGGTAATTTGTACGGGGACTAACTTTCCAACTAATTCTAAATCGCCTTCAAAATTAACAATCTTATTGGTTCGGGTTCTTCCGGTTATATCTTTTTCACTCTGTTTGCTCCAGCCTTCGACTAACACTTCTTCCACGCGACCTTCTATTTCCTGATTTTTTTGAAGGGTGATCCCCCCCTGGATTTCCTGAAGGATGGAGAGTCGCTCCTGTTTCACTTTTTCTTCAACCTTATCCGTAAACTGGGCAGCCCGGGTCCTCTTTCTCGGTGAGTATTTAAAGGAAAAGAGATCATCGAATCGAACCTTTCGAATAAGATCTAATGTCTCTTCAAAGTCCTTTTCCTCCTCACCTGGAAATCCCACAATTACATCGGACGTCACGGCAATGAAAGGACATACCTCCTTCAGGCGGTCTATTTTTTCAAGATAAGAATCCTTTGTATATCCCCGATGCATGGCTTTTAAAATTTTATCCGAACCTGATTGAAAAGGAAGGTGAATGTGCTCACAGAGTTTAGGCAACTTCGAAAAGGCCTGAATCAATTCTTCTGATAAATCTTTCGGGTGGGATGTGGTGAATCGAATTCGTTGGAGTCCTTCTATCTCATTGATGCGACGAAGGAGTTTCGGGAAATTGATCTCTTCCTCCAATCCCTTCCCATAAGAATTCACATTCTGGCCAAGAAGGAAAATCTCTTTCACGCCCATCTCAGCCAAATGCCTCACTTCTTCAATAATCTCTCGACTGGATCGGCTTTTTTCTCTTCCCCTCACGTAGGGAACAATACAGTATGAACAGAAATGGTCACATCCCTGCATGATGGTCACATAGGACTTCACCTTATCCAGTCGAATAGACCCGACCACGGGAGGCTTTTGGGGGAGAATTGTCTTTAAATAATTCCCCTCCGGATCAAAGCCTGTTTCACAAATCCTTTGCCCAAAAAATTCTATTTTCTGGAGCAATTGTGGAAGCATGGGAATGGCATGGGTTCCTATGACCATATCCAGATAAGGAACCCGATCTAAAAGTCGATCCCCTTCCTGCTGGGCAACGCACCCGGCCACTCCAATAATCGCTCCCCTCTTTTCCTTAAGCCATTTATATCTTCCCAGAGCGCTATAGACCTTATGTTCGGGTTTCTCCCGAACACTGCAGGTATTGATGAGAATCAAATCTGCCTCTTGAGCGTCTTTCGTTTCAAGGTAATGGGACCCCGCTAAGAGACGAAGGATCCGCTCCGTGTCGTGTTCGTTCATCTGACAACCATAGGTTTCGATGTAAACACGTTTTTCCATAACTACCGTTTTGTGAGTTATTATACCGCTCTCCCCGAAGGACTGCGAAGGGAGGGTTACATAGGAGAGAAAGCTTCGATAACCTTGATTTACCCCCATTCCTTAGTCATCGAATTTGCCTGCAGATCCTTTGTCGCTTCCAAGCCGGGAGGCTCGTTCGATGATCTTATTCTCCGTCCATTCCGCGGGGTCTTCCATCCGGGTGACTTTAGGACCAAGATCATAGGAGCCCGCCTTCAAAATAGCCTCAATGGCAAGGGGTGCCGTATTCTGAGAATTGAAGACCTCTATCATCATTTTGTAAGCGAAGGTCTCGACTTCTTTTACCATCCGATCCCTAATCTCTTTTGGTTGGGCAAGCAGTTTATTTTCAAACGGAAGGTTAAGATTCTTGTAATCCCCCTTCTTCCAGTTTTTCGATTGAGCATGAGCCACCATTTCTAGCCACATCTCCTCAGAGACCCCCTCTCCTTTCACCTTACTAAAATTCCCATCCCCATCCAGAATAGCATTTCCATAATCGTTCACCTGGACACCCCACGAGATCATCTGCAGGGCTGTGGCGACATTGGCCTTTGTTGTATGGGTCTTGGCAGCGATTTGGCGAAGCCTTTCGGAACTGTTACCAGAGGTTCCATGCTGAGCGCCGGAGATCTTATATTTTTCTAAGGCTGTATGAATATCCGCGGTCAATTGCACCTGGATCCCGGAATCCTTCTCTTCGATACCATGGGTCGTTCCATTGTTCAAAGCGATCCAATCCGGGAAAATGTCATGGGCATTCAGACCTTGAATGAGAAATAGGGCTTCTTCCACTGTGGAAAGCCCTTCCTCCCCTTTGATCTCACCCACTTCTGTTTCAAGCCCTGCCCACTTAGGGATAAAGGGATGGATGGCAATATTTGCTAAAAGGTTTTTGTCATCCGGAAGATGCGAGGCATCAATGGCAATCGAGGTCATTCCAGCTTCAAAGAAGGTAGGTATCTCAACCTTAGCAGCCTCAAGTTCCTTCTCATTTCTAATGCCATAATGGTCGGCATGGATCGCCACCGGAATGGTAATCCCAAGTTCGTTACAGAGGGTATCGACGAGCATGGCCATATTCCAGAAGTTCACTGCGCAATAGGCTTTTGTACCCCCTTCCGATTTTGCGATCTCAATAATAACAGGAGCGTTGGCCCGCTGGGCGGCTTGAAGAGCTCCTCGGATAACAAATTGATTTCTGCCGTTTGCAGCCATTGCAATGGCTCTCCCTTTGGCAATCATGGCCCGATCTATCGCTTTTCCGCTTACAATTAAGGCTCTTGAATTTGGAAAAAGCGACTTGATATCGGGCGGTCGTCCAATCTCAAGAGCTTTTTTAAAATCGGCCTTGGAAACTTTTCTTTTAGCCATAACCTTCTCTCCTTTTGTGGTGACTCGTGTTGGTGATTCGTGCTTCGGTTCTTCAATTCTTAAATCAGCATTCTCAACCTCAACCTTAGCCTTAACCTTTTGCTTTTAAGATTTGAGCGATATCTTCCACCAATTTCTTTGACCCTACATAGAGTGCCGTTCGCTGATGATGTTTCTCCGGCTGGATTTCAAGAATCGGGACTCCCGCTTCATTGACCGCCGTTCCACCGGCTTCGCGGCACATGAAGGCCACTACCGCCGCTTCGTACATGAGGCGCAGTTTCCCTTCGGGGCGGTTCTTTTTTGGGTTTGGATGATTGACGATGGCTGGATACATGAACATGCCGCCGTTTGTCAGGACCCTGTGAAAATCTCCGGCTAACGCTCCGAGGTATCTGAATGCATACTTACTTTCATTCTCCAAGATCCACTTCTGAACCCTTTCGGCATAAGTGTTGCGGTTGGATGCATTGAATGATAGCTCCCAGGTTTTGGTGTCTTGGGGAAGAATCATCCGGGTCGGCCGGACAAAATTCATCGTCTCGTCGATGTGGAACTGCCAGGTACCCGCATCCTTTAGTCCGAGAGTGAAAGTCCCAGTTGGAATCACAAACATGCCGGCAGCAATATAATCTTTCCCGGCCCTCAGGTGACCGTTCTCAGGACCTTCCAGATTACGTTTCGCAATCCCGAAGAGAAAGCCGATCGGCAGTCCATGGGGGATATTGGATGAACCGTCCAGAGGATCGAAATAGACGAAATAACGTCCCTTATCAGGATTGATCGAAATGACCTCTTCCGATTCCTCACTGACCGCATGAATCACCCGCCCCGAACTCTTCAAATAGTGGATGGTAATCTCCTGGGCGATCTGATCCATACGCATCACATCCTCACCCTGCACATTCACATCACCTGCTAAGCCAAGATTTCCCTTTAAAGCACCCGTCAAATAGTAGTGCTGGATATGCTTTGCCGCACTGATCATTGCATCCATAAGGATCAGGAAGTGGTATGTGCGGTTATATTTCTCCTGGTGTTGAAGGAGAAAATTCATGAAGGTTTGCTCTAATCGGATCATGGCATCTCCTTTCCCTTAACTCTAAATCCTCCACTTTTTTAATTCCCGAATTGAAGAATAATTCGTCAAATCGAGGTTGAGTGGAGTAATGGAAATATAAGATTTCGAAACAGCCCCCACATCTGTATTTCTTCCTTTATTAAAAATCAACTGTCCACCACCGATCCAGTAGTACTTTTTCCCCCTGGGATCCATCTTCTCTACCACCCCATCCCCATTGTGTATCAATCTCCCCTGTTGTGTGATCTTATAGGATTTGATTTCTTTCTCATCCAGATTGGGAACATTGATATTGAGAAAAGTATCCTTTGGAAGTCCCTTTTTGATAATATATCGAGCCGTCCTTAGAGCGAACTGGGCAGCCACGTCAAATTTAAAATGACTTCTGGATACCAGGGAGATAGCAAAAGAAGGTATCCCCTGCAATGTCCCCTCAAAAGCGGCGGAAACCGTACCAGAATAAATGATATCATCTCCTAAATTTCCACCCTTATTAATCCCCGAGACGATCAATCGAGGCCGTTTCGGAAGAATGACATTTACTCCCAGATGAACGCAATCCGCCGGAGTCCCGTCCACGGCATAAAAATTTTTTTTAATCTTTTCTACTCGAAGGGGCCGGTGAAGGGTGAGAGAATGGGCAATGGCACTCTTCTCTATATCCGGGGCGACGACGAAAATATCCCCAATCTCTTGGAGAGCCTTTGCCAACACGAGTATGCCTTTTGAATGGATACCATCATCATTGGTAACCAGAATCTTCAACCGTTCGGTCATGATTCAATTTAATAAATATGCAGATTACGATCGATACCCTATCATGGTTCGACAAGCTCACCATGATTTTATCCTACCTCAAAGGCCATCCTGAGCTTGTCGAAGGATGGTCGGGGCGAGAGGATTTGAACCTCCGACACCTGACACCCCATGCCAGTGCGCTACCAGGCTGCGCTACGCCCCGATAAAAAATCACTAAACAATGGAATAATGGAACACTGGAATACTGGGTGGCACAAAGAAGGACCTTTTTTTGTTATATGTCTAAACCCACCATTCCAACATTGCATGATTCCATTATTCCCATCTATGCTTAATATATTCAATTTCATCTCAAAAGTCCAGTTCATTCTCGACAATACTTGTATAACCTCAAAGTTGAATAAAAAACATTGCCAAAGGCAGGTGGATGTGCTGAAAAAACTTTATAGCGGCACCCTTGATCGTTCCGCTACTACGTTCCCAGACATTTTACAAAGGGCGCCTCAGGTAAAAATCGCATGTTCCCCATTCAATATAAAAAAGAACCGCTTCATAAAGTTTTGGAAGCACACCCACCTGCCGATCTGATGCAACGTTAAAGATATCATTTAAACCTAAGTGGGCAAGGGAAAAAGGTATTAAAGATAAGGCCTGAAACTGAAAGGCGATTTTAGATTTGAAACGAAGCAAACTTTAAAATTCTTATCTATCAATAGGTAGGGAGTCATTTTTAAATATTCCTTCTCAATCCACCAGCACGGCCGTCCCCTTGGCTCCTACGAGCAGCATCACCATATCGTTATGGGCACCCAAAACTTTATAAACAATCTCTACCCCCACGACCGCATTCCCTCCCAATTCAATCGCTTCATCCTCGATAGACTTAATCGCAAGATCCTTTCCGCTATGGACCTTCTCCGTCCAAGAAATAGCGATCCCGCCATTAAATTTGGCTAAATCTAACTCCTTGACCAAACCCACTCCAAAAATATGTTCATGGGAGACGATCCCCAGTGTTTTTAAAATCTTCCGATTTGTGAACTCCGGCGTGCTAATCGAAACGATCTCTTTTCGCTTTTGCTCCTTCTCTAAAAATTTTTTTACCTCTTTTTTCCCTTTTTCGAAACAAACGGGACACATATCAGGTAATCCTTGACCTGACTCATAAACATAGGAACTGCCACACAACGTGCAACTCACAACCCAATTCATAAGACCCTCCTATTTAATTCCCCTTGATTTCTGGATGAAGAGGGGTTCCCTTTTTCCCTTTCTTGAAAAGATCAGAAGGGCGAGGGTAAGGACGATGATCCAGAATAAAAGTAGGAAGATGACGAAAAATACAAGAATGAGCAAAGCGATGATGACTTTGGACATCCTTCCTCCTTTTTAGGGTTAAAAAAATAAACAAAGGCTTTGGTGTTTTTAGAATGGTGATGAACTATTCCAACATTTTTCTGATCCCTTTCAGTTCCTCCTGAAGGGCGATCAGAAACTCACGAGCTTTTCCGTTGGAGCCTTTCTCTACCGGTTTCAATTTCATCTGCCTGTTTTCCAATCTCTCCAGATCTCGGATCTTTTTCTTTGCTCCGGCGATAGTGAACCCCTCTTCATAGAGGAGTTTCTTGATCTTCAGGATGAGGTCCAGGTCTTTCCTCCGGTAGAGGCGTTGTAAGGATCCCCCCTTGTGAGGTTTGATGACTTTAAATTCCGATTCCCAATAACGAAGCACATGAGGTTTGAGGCCTGTAATGCGGCTCACCTCTCCAATCCGATAATAGAGCCTTTCATGGGAGATGGGGTTCTCAATCTCATGCCTTTTGAGTAGCCTGGCCATCTTTCCTCTCTAACTGCTCCCTGCCATCTGTAAGCAAGAAAGGGAGGTTTTGATAAAACCCTCGAAAAAACTATGACTCCTTACGGTTGAGGGCTCCCTTTAAGACCTGACTTGGCTTAAAAGTCAAGATCCTTCTTGCTGTGATCTCGATATCATCCCCTGTCTGTGGGTTTCGCCCCCGTCTCGACCTCTTTTTTCGAACAACAAAATTTCCGAACCCGGAGATTTTGATCTTATCCTCCTTGGCCAGGGACTCTTTGATGATATCAAAAATATACTCTACAATTTTAGCTACCTCTTTCTTAGAAAATCCCACTTTCTCATAAATTTCTTCAACGATATCCACTTTCGTCATCTCTCGCCTCCTCCTTTCTTAGTAATGCTTATTGCCTTAAATCGAGTTGAAAGACCTCTTTTAATCTGGAAAGGATCTTTTCATGGTATTGATTCACCTCTTCGTCCGTCAACGTCCGATCATTCGCCTGGTATCGGATTCGATAAGAAATCCCCTTTTTCCCTTCTGGGATAGGGGGTCCTTGATAAATATCAAAGAGGGTGACCTCTTCGACGAAGGGTTGACGGAAGGTCTGGATCGTTTCCACCACTCTTTCCGCTTCCAAGGCTTTATCGACCACAACCGAAAGGTCCCTGTAAACAGCGGGAAATTTGGGCAATGACTGAAACCGCCTCTCCTCCCCTGCCCATTTCACCATTTTGCTGAAGTCCATTTCAAATAGATAAACCTTTCCATGAACTTCATAATGGCCCAACACCTGTGGATGGACTTCCCCTAAAACTCCCAAAACCTCATGGTCCAGGACGATTCTCGATGCCTTTCCCGGATGAAGATAAGGGATATCCTCCGCTTTATTAAATTTGGCTTCCTTAATTTGCAGTCCATCCAAAAGATCTTCCACGCAACCTTTGATATCATAAAAATCAACGGGTCTCGGAGAAAAAGCCCAATGGGGATCTCTATCAAACCCCATGGCTACCCCAGCCAGACATTTAACTTCTTTTGGAAGTTTTTCTCCCCCTTGGAGAAGGAAAACTCTTTTTAATTCAAAGAGCTTGAGATTGGAATTTTTCCGGGAGACATTATAGCGTACGGTCTCCATCAGACCCGGAAACAGCGTGGTCCTCATGACCGAGAAATCTTCTGTCAGAGGGTTGAGGATCCGAAGGTGCTGTCTCCTTGGATCGTCCGGAGGAAGTCCAAGGATATCCCAGGAAGCAGGAGAGGTAAAGCTGTAAGTGATCACCTCATGGTAACCATGATAGATGAGAGTGTCTATCGCTTTTCTTTCGATAAGGAACTCTTTGCTTCTTTCTTCTGAGGAGGGAGGTCCTTTGGGAATGGTAATGGGAATTTTCTCATATCCATCCAGTCGGGCCACTTCTTCAATGAGATCGATCTCTCTTTCTAAATCTCCTCGGAAAGAAGGAGGGATCACCACTAGGGCATCTTCATCCTCTTCTCGGACTTCCAATTCCAAATCTTCCAGGTAATTCCTCACCTGTTTGGCAGAGACCTCTGTTCCTAATACCTGGTGAATCTTTTTGACGCTCAAATGGATCGGACTTGGCTTGATCGGTATTGGGTAGGCATCCACCACCCCCTCCACGACCCTTCCGCCCGCCAATTCCTGAATCAATTGGGTGGCCCGGTTGGCTGCAGAGAGGCATCCTCCATAATCGATCCCTCTTCCAAAACGGTAGGCAGCTTCTGTTTCCAGGCCGAGCTTCTTTGAAGTCCTCCGATTCCCTGCCGGGTTAAAATAAGCGCTTTCAAGGAGAACTCTCCGGGTGTTCTCTTTGATCTCTGAATTGAGGCCACCCATGACACCGGCAATGGCAACGGGTTTGACACCATCACAGATCATGAGCATCTCAACGTCCAAGGTCCTCTTCACCCCATCCAGGGTGACGAATTCCTCACCCTCCTTCGCTCTCCGAACGACAATCCGGCCCTCCTCCAGCAATTCAAAATCGAAGGCATGGAGGGGTTGTCCATTTTCCATCATGACATAATTGGTCACATCGACCACATTGTTGATGGATCGTATCCCCACCTTTTCCAATCGATTTCTCATCCAATGGGGAGAGGGACCGATCTTCACCCCTTCAATCATCCTCGCCACATAACGGGGACATAAGTCTTGATCCAAAATCGTGACAGAAGTTCTTTGATGGATCTCTTCCCCAAGGTCAGTCAGAGAAGGGAGCGGATACTTCATTCTTTGATGGGTTAAGGCGGCAATCTCTCGGGCCACTCCGATCACACAGAGGCAGTCCGGACGATTGGGGGTGATACTGATATCGAGAATAGTATCCTTTAAACCCAATGCCTCGCCTAAATCCATTCCCAGAGGAACATGGGACGGAAGAATCATGATCCCGGAAGCATCCTGACCGAGAGCGAGCTCAATCTCTGAACAGAGCATTCCTTCAGAGGGAACTCCCCTGATTTTCGATCTCTTGATTTCAATCCCATTCGGGAGTCGGGCTCCTACAAGGGCTAAAGGGACTTTCTGACCTTCCTTAATATTGGTTGCACCGCAGACGATTGAAAAGGTCTCTTGATGGGTCTTTGCTTCGACTAATGAGAGTCGATCTGCACTGGGGTGTTTTTGAATAGAATGGATTTCTGCCACGATCACCTTCTCAAATCCTTCCCCCATGGAGGTGGCCTCTTCAACCTCCAGACCGGACATGGTCAGAAGATGGACCAGCTCCTTCAGATCGATTCGAATCTCCACATAATCCTTGAGCCAATTCAGACTGACCTTCATCTTTTTTCTCGAAACCTGCGGTATTCCCCCCTCCCTCGCCCTCCCCTCTCCGAGCCAGAGACTCTTCCGAGCCGGAGGCCTCAAGGGGGGTGGGTGGGGGTGCATTCTAAAATTGTTTGAGGAACCTCAGATCATTCGTGAAGAAGAGCCGGATATCATTAATTCCAAACTTGAGCATGGCGATCCGCTCGATGCCCATTCCAAATGCAAAGCCGGTGACTTCTTCAGGATCATAATTCACAAACTTGTAAACCGCCGGGTCTACCATTCCTGAGCCCAAGATCTCTAACCATCCTGTATTGGAACAAACCCCGCATCCCTTTCCCCCACAGATGAAACACTCGATATCAATTTCTGCACTGGGTTCGGTGAAAGGAAAAAAACTCGTCCGGAATCGGAGTTTCGTCTCCTTACCGAACATCTGACGAACAAAGACGGTCAAAACACCTTTTAAGTCTGCAAAGGTAATCCCTTTGTCGACCAAAAGTCCTTCGACCTGATGGAACATCGGGGAATGGGTTGGATCTGAATCGCAACGGTAGACTGCCCCTGGGCAGATCACCCGAACCGGTGGTCGCTTCTTCTCCATGGTCCTCACCTGAACAGGTGAGGTATGGGTTCTTAAAACTACATCCTCCGAAATAAAGAAGGTGGCCTGCATCTCTCTTGCAGGATGGCCTTTGGGAATATTAAGGGCTTCAAAATTGTAGTAGTCTAATTCTACCTCTGGCCCTTCCACGACTTCAAAACCCAAACGGGAGAAGATATCAATAATTTCATCAAGGATCTGGGTGAGCGGATGTCTCTTCCCGACAGGGATTCTTCTGCCAGGAAGCGTCACATCGATCTTCTCCCTCTCTAAAGCCTCTCTTCTCTCTCGCTCCTGAATCTGCAAAAGGGTTTCTTCAATTTTTGCTTCCGTGCTTTCTTTAAGTTGATTTGCTCTTTGGCCTACCTCTCTACGCTCTGACTCAGGTAGCGTCCCTAAACTTTTAAGAACCTGGGTAATACTTCCCTTTTTCCCTAAATACTTCACACGGATCTCTGAGATCTCTTTCTCGGTGGAGGCTTGAGAAATAGAAATGACTACTTCGCTTTGAAGTCTTTCCAATTTATCTAGCACAAATAGATCCCTTCCCCCCTAAACCATCGCCTCTTTCCATTTGAAGAGGGATGAGATGACAGGAAATTTATGCTATTTGGATTTAGCCTTTGCCATCTCGGCAATTTTGGAAAAGGCATTGGGATCATTCACCGCCAAATCGGCTAATACCTTCCGATCCAACTCGATATGGGCTTTCCTCAGGGCATCCATTAAACGGCTATAAGAGAGACCATGAAGCCTCGCCGCAGCACTGATGCGAGTAATCCAAAGCCTTCTAAAATCTCTCTTCCTGGTCCTTCGGTCTCGATAGGCATAAGCCAAAGCCCGATGGACCGCATCGACAGCCGTTCGATAGAGCCGGCTTCGTCCTCCCCTATAACCCTTCGCCATTTTTAGGACCTTTTTCCGTCTCTGTCTTGTCTTCGGTCCTCCTTTTACCCTTGGCATGATTGATATTCCTCCTATTGGTCGCTATGCGCAAAGCGCTAAGCGCTTAGCGTTCTTTAGATGTAAGGGACTAACTTCTTTATCCCTTTAGAGTCCGTTTTCTCGATAAGCTTAGGTCTCCTGAGACCTCGCTTTCGATTGGTCGGTTTCTTCGTCAGAATATGTCGTGCAAATGCCCTTTTGGCCTTTATCTTCCCTGTCCCGGTCTTCTTAAACCGTTTTGCTGCTCCTCGATTGGTCTTCAATTTTGGCACGGGATTCTCTCCTTCTGTATTTTGTGAATGATGTGATTCGTGATGGTAAATAGTGATAGTCATTTGAACACCAATCACCAACACCATTCACTAACACTTCTTTAAGATGGTTTTTGACTCTGGAGAGGAGCTAAGATCATGATAAAATTTCTTCCTTCAAATTTGGGAGCCTGTTCAACCTTTCCCCACTCCTTCGCCTCCTCGGTAATCCTGCCCAGTAATTTCTTTCCAAAGTCTGGGTGGGCTAACTCCCTTCCTCTAAAAACAATGGTCACCTTGGTCTTATTTCCTTCCTTTAAAAATCGTTCAATATGATGAAGCTTAAATTGGAAATCATGTTCCGCCGTCTTCGGCCTCATCTTCACTTCTTTAAGATGGACAACCACTTGCTTCTTTTTTGCCTCATGCGCCTTCTTACTCTGTTGATATTTGAACTTCCCATAGTCCATGATGCGACAGACAGGCGGTTCCGATTTCGGAGAAACCTCTACCAGGTCTAACTCATAATTGATAGCCAAACGAAGTGCCTCTAACACTGGTAAAATTCCCAATTGCTTCCCTTCGGGGTCAATGACCCTCACTTCCTTCGCTCGAATTTCTCGATTAATTCGAACATCTCTAGCGATAAACATCACCTCCTTTTTTTCTGTGGGTGGAGAGTGGAAAGTAGTAGGTCGTCAAATCTACCTTCTATTCTCTACACTCTTTATGAAATTAAATCCACTTTCTACTTTCCACCTTCTACTATCTATATCGTCGGATATTCCGATTCAATTTGTTTGACAAAATCCTCTACGGGCATCGATTTCAATGTCTCGCCACTTCGTTTGCGAGGAGAAATCGTTCCTTCTTTCACTTCTCGATCTCCCACCACCAACATATAGGGAATCTTCTGAACCTGGGCTTCTCGAATCTTGAACCCTAACTTCTCATTACGGAAATCTTTTTCAATTCTTACTCCCTTTTGGATCAACTGATGGTAGATGCCTTCTGCATAAGGGATCTGCCGATCGGTGACTGTCATAAGAACTGCCTGGATAGGGGCGAGCCAAACAGGAAATGCCCCTGCATAGTGCTCAATCAATACTCCGATAAACCTCTCCATGGCTCCGAGGATAACGCGGTGGAGCATGACCGGTCTGTGCCGTTCCCCATCGCTCCCCACATAGGTCAGGTCAAACCTTTCGGGCATGGCAAAGTCCACCTGAATCGTCGCACACTGCCACCTTCGGTTGAGTGCATCTTTTAGCTTGACATCAATCTTCGGACCATAAAAGGCCCCTTCCCCTTCGTTGACATCATAAGGAAGGTTTTTGGTCCTGAGTGCATTCATAAGGGCTTGAGTAGCCCTCTCCCAATCCTCATCCGCACCAATTGACTTTTCTGGCCGGGTGCTGAGTTCCATCTCATATTCGAAACCAAAGACCCTCATTACATCATCCACAAATTCGATGATTGAACAAATCTCTTCGTTCAATTGGTCGGGCCGGCAGAGGATATGGGCATCATCCTGAGTAAACCCCCTCACCCGAAGCAGACCATGCAGTTCCCCAGATTTCTCATGCCGGTAGACCGTTCCCAATTCGAAATAGCGGATGGGGAGATCTCGATAACTTCGAATTTGAGATTTATAGATAAGCATGTGGGCGAGACAATTCATCGGTTTAATTCCATACTCAGCATCCTCCACTTTTGTGAAATACATCTTATCCCGATAGTTTTCGAGATGGCCAGACTGTTTCCAAAGCTCTAACCGGAGAAGATGGGGACCGATGACGATCTGATATCCTCGCTTCAGATGTTCCTTCTTCTCAAAATCTTCTAAGATCGTCCGGAGCATAGCGCCTTTGGGGTGGTAGATCACCAGACCTGGGCCGGCTTCTTCGCTGAGGCTAAAGAGATCAAGCTCTCTTCCCAGTTTTCGGTGGTCTCGTTTACGCGCCTCCTCAAGCATATGGAGAAATTCCTCCAATGCCTGTTGGTCTGGAAATGCAGTTCCATAAATCCTTTGGAGAACCCGATTCCGAGCATCCCCTCTCCAATAAGTTCCCGATACATTTAAAAGCCGAAAGGCTTTAATCCTTCCTGTCGAAGGGATATGGGGCCCCTCACAAAGGTCTAAGAAAGTCCCTTGGCGATAGAGGGAGACATGGTCCGGAAGTTCCTCTAAATGCTCAATTTTATAGGTTTCACTCACCCCTTGAAATGTTTTAATGGCCTCTTCTTTTGAAACCTCCTCCCGAATAAAAGGCTCGTCTTTTGCAATGATCTCTGACATTCTTTTTTCAATTATTTCAAGATCTTGAGTTGTAAAAGTTCGATCATAATCAAAATCATAATAGAAACCATTCTCAGTAGAGGGACCAAAGGTGAGTTTAACGGTTGGGAAGAGTTCCTTCACTGCCTGAGCCATGACATGAGAAGCAGAATGGCGCAATATCTCCAACCCTTTTTTCGAATGAATGGAAATGAATGAAATCGCAGCATCTTTTTCCACTGGCCGACTGAGGTCAAACAACGCCCCATCCACTTGTGCTACAACAGACTCTTGATCCCACTGGTATGCCAACTCCTGAAGTTTCGTTCCTTTAGGAATCGGCCTTTTCACACCATCGGGCATTGTGATGATAACCTGCTCTCCCATTTCTCCCATTGCCTCACTGGATTTGAAGCGGAAGAGGCATCATCCATAATAGATCTGAATGATGCCTCTCCAATTTGTTTTGATTAAAATGTCTGTTTCTTCAATAACTTATGTTTCACTTTTTAATAAATTGGTTTCAATGGTAGGCACGTGGGGATTTGAACCCCAGACTTCTACCGCGTCAAGGTAGCGCTCTCCCCCTGAGCTACGTGCCTTC
>Ga0315281_10006512_pt1 | contig 16590 bp, 9 predicted proteins | sample YL17G07_0_MG_FD_204540 | JGI IMG/M metagenome (GOLD analysis project Ga0315281, IMG submission 204540) | Sediment microbial communities from Yellowstone Lake, YNP, Wyoming, USA - YL17G07_0 | ecosystem: Environmental > Aquatic > Freshwater > Lake > Sediment | place: USA: Wyoming | collected... | reverse complement strand
GCGCCTTGGGCCGCAGCCTTCGTACCCAACAGGGACGCCTCATCGAAAACATCATCCAGCACGCCGCGCCCCTGAACCCGGGCAATTCGGGCGGGCCCTTGCTCGACTCCAAGGGCCGGGTCATCGGCATCAACACGGCCATCATTGCCCAAGCCCAAGGAATCGGCTTTGCCATTCCCTCCAACACGGCCAAAAGGGTGGTGACCCAGATCCTGACCATCGGGCGCGTGCGGCGCGGCTACCTGGGGTTGGTGGGCATGCCCCGCAAGCTTGACCGGCGGCTCGTCCGCTTCTATAAGCTCGGCTCGGACTTCGGGGTGGAGGTTGGGCTGGTCGAGCCCAACGGCCCTGCGCACAAGGCAGGACTCCAGAGAGGGGACGTTGTCGTCCTGGCAGGAGGCAATGTCGTGGCCAGCATCGACGACGTCTTCCGCATCCTGGGAGAAGAACCGATCGGCCAGCCATTGAGCCTGGTCGCCATCCGCCTTAAGGACCGCTTGGAATTCGAGGTCGTTCCGGAAGAGGCGCGCTGACCGGCCGCGTCGGGCGCTTTGGCGCTTACACGCGAACGGCCATCTCGCTTTGAGCCCTCGGAGAGCGAGGATGACAGATCCCCGTCATGGCGGAATGGACGTCGCCAGAAAAGGCCCAGGATCATAACCACTGTAACCCCCGCAAAGAAGATCAAGCGCGTTGGGAAACAAAGAACCTGGATTCGACCCACGGATGGTTTGACACCTTCCCTTGAGATTGTTATTCTTTTGACATTCAGGCAAAAAAGGGAGGGGCGCGCGATGGAATGCCCTCACTGTCATTCGAAAATCGGGGAAGATTCTCAGTTTTGCAGCAAGTGCGGGTCGGCGGTCCGCCCGGCCTTAGAAGGACAGCCTTCTTTCACCAAAACAATGTCCACGCCGGGGCCCAAGGTCAAGATCGGGAGCCTGCTCGCAGATAAATACCAGATCCAGAACGAGATCGGCCGCGGCGGGATGGGCGTCGTCTATAAGGCCGAGGATATGAAGCTGAGGCGGACGGTCGCGATCAAGTTTCTTCCTCCGGAATTGAACTCATATCCGGAAGCCCGGGAGCGTTTTGTTCAGGAGGCGCGTGCGGCCGCAGCGCTTTCCCACCCGAACATCTGCACGATCCATGAAGTCGATGAAAGCGAAGACAAGCCGTTTATCGTTATGGAATATGTTGAGGGAGAGAACCTTAGGGAAAAGATCAAAAAAAGCCGTCTCCCCATTGAAGAAGCTTTAGCCATCGCCGTCCAGACTGCGGAGGGTTTGGAAAAGGCCCATCAAAAGGGGATCGTTCACCGGGATATCAAGAGCGCGAACATTATGGTGACGGAAAGCGGCCAAGCCAAAATCATGGATTTCGGGCTGGCCAAACTGCGCGGCGGGTCGTCCTTCACCAAAGAAGGTGCTACGCTGGGAACAGTCGCCTACATGTCGCCCGAACAAGCCCGGGGCGAGAAGGTTGACGGGCGGACGGACATCTGGTCCTTGGGCGTTGTGCTCTACGAAATGCTCACCGGCGAACTTCCGTTCCGGGGCGAACGCGACGTTTCTCTTCTTTATTCCATCGTCCACGAGGAGCCGAAATCCGTCAAAGACAAAAAACCCCCTGTCCCTCCTGAGCTGCAGAGGGTGATCGAGCGGGCCCTGGACAAGAATCCGGATTCCCGTTATCAAACAGCCGCCCAGATGAAAAAGGACATCGACAAGTATCAAGATGCCCTCAGAGCTGAGAAAGGCGGCATATTCAACATTCGCTCGTTCCTGAAGCGCCTCCGGCGGCCCGCCGTAGCTGTTCCCTGTGCCATCGGGGTTATCGCCTTCGCGGCTCTGGCTATTTGGTTTTTCAACCGCCAGGCCAAGATTCGCTGGGCCAGGAACGAGCTCCTGCCCCGGGTCAATCAGCTTGCTCAGGAAACTTCAATCGCCGATCCTTCAAGCTATCCAAAAGTCTATCAGGCAGCTGTCGAAGCGGAAAAGTTCATTCCCCATGATCCAAAACTGACTGAAATATTTAAGAAATATTCAACACGCTTGTCCATCACCACAGACCCGCCGGGCGCGAAGGTCTTTATCAAGGGGTATCATGAGCCGCAAAAAGAATGGGAGTATCTCGGTGTATCGCCCATTGAAATCCAAAGGCTTCCCATTGAGTTTTTGCGTCTTAAGATGGAAAAAGAAGGATATGAAACCGTACTCGCCGCCAGCACATCTTGGGATTTTGACTGGGAGAATTTGAAATTTGCCCCCATGAAGATTTTTAGGAAGCTGGACAAGGATGGGGATGTCCCCTCAGGGATGGTGAGGGTCGCGGGGGTTGAGGATAAGGCCGTCGGAAAGATCGATGATTTTTTCATGGACCGGTTTGAAGTCACGAACAAACAATATAGAGAATTCATAGAAAAGGGTGGCTATCAAAAGAAAAACTTCTGGAAAAATATCTTTATCAAAGATGGCAAAGAACTGACATGGAAACAGGCCATGGCCGGTTTCGTAGACAGCACGGGAAGGCCCGGACCCGCCACCTGGCAGGGCGGCGATTATCCGGAAGGACAGGCCGATTATCCCGTGTCCGGAGTGTGCTGGTATGAAGCGGCCGCCTACGCCGAATTTGCCGGCAAAAGTCTGCCCACAAGCTATCATTGGGAAATGGCCGCAGGATGGTGGACCCTGCTTATGCAAGTCAACGGGTTCTCAGATTTCTTCATTCCTCAAAGCAACTTTAAGGGAAAAGGCCCTGATCGAGTGGGAAGCAATCCCGCGATCACCGCTTATGGCCTTTCTGACATGGGCGGCAACGTGCGGGAATGGTGCTGGAATGAAACACAACTGGGACGGCTCATCCGGGGAGCTGCCTGGGATGATGTGCCCTATATGTCCGGGAACTTGAGTCAGCTTCCTCCTTTTGACCGTTCGCCTAAGAACGGGTTTCGCTGCGCGATCTATGTTCATCCGGAGCGGATCCCTCGATCATCATTCGCTGCGGTCAAAACGGAAGAAGTTCCTGATTTCTACAAGGTCAAACCGGTGCCCGACTCGGTCTTCCAGATCTACAGGGAGCAATTTTCCTACGACAAACGCGATTTCAACGCCCGCGTGGAATGGCGCAATGAGACTTCAAAGGATTGGATACAAGAGAAGGTCTCTTTTGACGCGGCCTATGATAACGAGCGCGTTATCGCCTATCTCTTTCTGCCCAAGAACAGCTCTCCTCCCTTTCAGACGGTCATTTATTTCCCGACTTCAGACGCAGTTTGGGCTCGGTCCAGCAAAGACATGGATAAATATTATGAATTCATGCCATTCATCGTCAAAAATGGACGCGCCTTGCTTTTCCCTGTCTATAAAGGGACTTTCGAGCGGGGCAACGATGCCCTGGCCGCAATCCATGTTGGCGACAATTCTCATCAATACACGGAATTCCTCATCAAGGTGGTCAAGGATTTCAGGAGAAGCGTTGATTACCTGGAAACCCGTTCCGATATCGATCGTCAGAAGCTGGCCTACGTGGGATGGAGCTGGGGAGCGGTGTGCGGTCCGATCATCACGGCCGTCGAGGACCGGCTCAAGGCCAGTGTGCTCAGGCAGGGGGGGGTTTTCGGCAAAGGTCGGCCCGAGGTCGATAAGATCAATTACGTCGGCCGGGTGAAAATTCCGACGCTGATGCTCAACGGCAGGTATGATATGAGCCTCTCCTTTGACCTGTGCGTCAAGCCGATGTTCGATCTCCTGGGGACTCCTCCGGAGCAGAAAGACTTGAAGGTCTATGATACCGATCATACCATTCCGACCGCGGAATTCATCAAAGAGACCCTCCGATGGCTTGACAAATACCTGGGACCGGTGAAATAAGGGACGGATAGCACCCGTTTCGTTTCCGACGAGAAGATCGAGGTCATCGGGAACGTCGCTAATTCGAAAGAGGATTGCCGGCAGCCCAGGGCCGACCTTCGGTCAGTTGGCGATGTAGCCCTGACGGTGGACGATCCGGTAATCCTTGTTCCTGACCTTGACCGTGATGCGGCGGAATTGCCCGTCGCGCTCGGTTCGCTTGGGCGAATAATAAAGCAGGTAATAGTTTTCCGAGGAATGTACCGCGTTCTTCAGGAGCGCCTTGGGGTTGGCCGACGTATCGAAGAAGCCCCCCGTGGCCAGGGCCATTTCTTTGAGCGCGGTGTAGATGTCCTCGGACTTCTCCTGGAACTTCAGCCCGGGCTCGTGCTTGACCGGCTCGGAAATGAAGAGAAAGTGGATGGCGATCGAGGCGTTGGCGTAGGCCTGGGTGACCGTGCCGATGTCGAAGGTGTTATACCGCTTGTAGAAATCGAACAGGCTCATGACCGTATACTGGATGTCCGGCCGGTCCTGGTTGAGCTCCAGGTAGGGGTAGAGGATGCGCGGTTCGATCTGGGGCAGGAATTCCCTCTGGTAGAAGACGAAGACGTATTTCTGTCCCTCCTCGTCCTTGAGGAGCGAGGCGAACTGGATCAGCCTCTGGAAGTCGAGCTTGCGGAAGGACTCCAGGTTGGCCAGGGCGCCGGCGTATTGAAGGAGCAGCTCTTCGGGAGAATAGTCGGCCCGGATGGCGCGGGACGGGTCGTTCAGTCCCACCGTGCTGAGGGGGTCCGGGGAGCTCATGAGGGCTCGGGCCAGGGCTTTGGCCACCTCGACGAGCTCGGAGACCGTCCGGCGGTATTCCGAATTCCCGAGCAGGGAGTCCTGGCGCAGGATGCCCTTGAGTTGGGTGGAGATGTCCGGCTTGATCTTCATCTCCAGGGCCTTCATCCGCATCTTGTAGGTCTTGAGCGGCGTGACGACGGTCAGGGTGTCGCCCGGCAGCAGCACGTTATTCAGGAAGTAGTCCAGGGCCTCGCCGATCCGGCTGGTGTACTCGGAGATCTCGAAGAAGAGGTAGAAGTGCCTGCTCGTCTCGGGGGTGAAGCGGCTCAGCTCCTCACGGCGTTCGATGGCCGCCTGGTGGACAAGATAGACCGCCTCGAGCTTCTGGGCCACGCCGTCCTCGTACACCTCGAAGTCATCGAGCTTCAGGTCCCCCACGAACGACGATCCCTGGAAAACGCGCACCGGGACGCCCACGTTGACGACCGTCGTTTCCTCGTGGATCTGTTGGGCGATGAGGGGGCTGACCAGGAGAACGAAGGCCGCGAGTCCGAACGATCTTGTCATCACTTTCGATAGTGGGATATTTCGGCCCGATTGTCAAATGATCGTCCCGTCGCCGATGACCGCGTGTTTGGGCACGACCAGGATGCCGTCGACGACGGCGTAGTTCTCGGCGATCTCGTTCTCTACGCCCCGGGCGTTGATCAGCCGCACGCCGTCGCCGACATGGGCGTTCTTGTCGATGATGGCCTTGCGGATCTCGCAGTCCCGGCCGATGCCCAGGGCCGGGATGCCCTGGGCCTTGTTCCGTTCGAGCTGTTCCTGGGATTCGAAGTTGTCGGCGCCCATGATCACCGAGCGTTCGATGTGCGAATTGTCGCCGATGCGGGACCGGATGCCGACGATGGAATGCCGGATCGAGGAGCGGTTGATGATGCTCCCTTCGCAGAGGATGGAGGAGTGAATGTGGGAATCGAGGATCTTGGACCCGGGCAGGAAGCGGGGGATGGTAAAGATGGGTTTTTCCTCGTCGTAGAAATTGAAGCGGGGCAGAGGCTCGGTCAGGGCGATGTTGGCCCGGTAAAAATTGCCGATCGTCCCGATGTCCTCCCAGTAGCCGTCGAAGAAATAGCCGTACACCTTGCGCCGGCCGATGGTCGAGGGGATGACCTCCCGGCCGAAGTCCTTGTAGGCCGTGCCCTTGAGGACGTCCTCCAGGACATCGTTGTTGAAGATGTAGATGCCCATCGAGGCCAGGTGGGTGCGGCCCGCCGGTTCGATGGAAAACTGCTTGAAATTCTCCGGGCTGACGGCCAGGCGCTCCAGGTCGGCCGGGTTCGTCGGCTTTTCGATGAACTCCACGATCCGGCCGCCGGGGTCGACCTTCATCACCCCGAATTCCGGGGCTCGGTCGGCGGTGATGGGAAAAACACTGATGGTGATGTCCGCCTTCCTCTCGATGTGAAAGTCGATGAACTTCCGGTAGTCCATGCGGTAGAGGTGGTCGCCCGAGAGGATGAGGGCGCAGTCGCTCTGGTGGCGGAAGAACTGCAGGTTCTGGGTCACGGCGTCGGCCGTGCCTTGGTACCAGTCCCGGTTCTCGATGGTCTGCTGGGCCGACAGGAGCGTGACGAAGTCCTTGCTGAAGCTGTCGAAGCGGTAGGTGAGGAAGATGTGGCGGTGGAGCGATTCCGAGGCGAACTGGGTCAGGATGAAGATCTTCCTCAGGCCGGAATGGATGCAGTTGCTGATGGGGATATCGATCAGCCGGAACCGTCCGGCGATGGGCACGGCCGGCTTGCTCCGGATCTTGGTCAGAGGAAAGAGCCGGCTGCCCTGGCCGCCCGCCAGGATGATGGTCACTACCTTGGGCATCGTTCCTCCTTTCCGACGTTAACGGCCGCGGATCGCGGCGCTGTCCCGCCAGTAGCGCAGTTTCCCGGTGTCTCCGCGGTCCTGGCCGGCGTCAAAAGCCAGGCCGAACATCGTCGGCTGGGCCTCGACCAGCGTCTGCCCGCCGTAGAGCGCCTTGGTCAGGTTGACGATCGTGTAATGGAGCGTCGACCCTTCCAGGCGACCGAAGATGAGGTCGCCGTTCGTCTCGAAGCCGCCGAAGCTGATGCGGCCCGAATCGTAAGTGTACTTAGGCCGGCGGTCTTCCCGGACCATGTCCCGGCGCAGGTCGGTCTTGGCGGCCACGATGATCTCCTTGTCACCGAATCTAATCTTAAGGCCGACGACTCCGGGCTCGCTCTGTTCGGCAACGAGCCGGATCCGGCTGAGGACGGCCTGCGGCTCCTCGGAAGCGGCATGAGGGACGAGGACGGCCGCTAAGGCAACGGTTGTGCCCAACTCGAAATGCTGGGCAGCCGTTTGATGAATGAGGAGTTCATCCTGGTAATGCCGCTTCACGGGCTCGACGCCCTCCAGCCGAAAGGGAGCGTTGGGAAAGACCACCAGCAGATTTTTAGCCGCGGGCAGGAGCTCGTCTTGGATCTTGTCGTAGTGGGTATCGTACCAGTGCTCGCCCCGGGCGACGACCTGGCGTGTATTCCAAAGCTGGGCAAGGGTGTAAAACTCTTCCTTGAGCGACTTGAAGATATCGAAGACCACGAACATCTCCGGGTCCGCGACGTGGATGATGACCCGGTCGGATTGATACCCCCATGAATCATCGATGACCCGGGAGCGGCTGTAGTCGAAATCCGGGAAGGCGAGAAAGTCCACTTTCTGGGTCCGGACGCGGCGATAGGACCCCGCGTCGCGCAGGAAGTCGAGGAGGCTCTGGCCGGGAACCGCCTCGCGCGTGCTGTAGCGATACTCGCCCTGCTTCTGACCCATGAACACCTTCTCGGGCCGGACGCAAAGCCGGTTATGGAAATAGTCCTGGCGGTAGGCGCCGAACGGCCCGCTGGGCATGGTGTCCCGGTAGCCGGCGTCATGGAGAAGGACCGACCCGCCCGACATGAGCAGGGTGATGCCGTTCTCATCGGCGTGGCCGTGGGTCATCTTCTCCTCTTCGACCGGGATGGTGTCGCGCAGGTAGTCCCGGAAGTAGAGTCCGCCGTCACCTTCGTCGCGATAGTTGAGGAGAAGATAGGTTGAGTCGGGCTGCCAGCCCGTGCGAAACACGACCTTCTTGCCCTGAACGTCTTCAAGAACCTCCGAGGAGAGGTTGGCGGGGGGAGCGGGCTTGACCCGGTCCGTGCCCCAGCGCACGCAGTCGAGGAGGTTATAACCCAACCCCGCGTTGGTCGGGTTCGCAAAATCGATGAATTTCCGGGCGATCGTGGCCGCGGCCCATTTCATCCCGGGGTCGCCGTATTCCTTGGCCGCCGCCTCGAAATAAATGAGATACAGCGGCCAGCTTGAATTCCAGTGTGCGTCGCCGAAATCCGGGATCATGCCGGAAGGGGCCATGAGCTGGAGATAGTAGCGCGCGTAATAATACATTACCGGCGTCTTGAACAAATCGGACAGGCGGCCGAGCGCGTCGGCATAGCCGCACATGGCATAGAGCCAGACGCCGTGGTAGATGGTGGCGTCCTCGATCTCCCAGTGCCCCCAGTTGTCGTCGCCCAGGGCGCGGCGCTGCATCTCCCAGATCGCGGTTTGGGGAAGGTTCGGCAGGGCCCGGCAGGCCCAGGCCAGGGATTCGGCGCGAAGGGCGGTGCGGTTCATCGGCCCCCACTCCTGGGTCCGCAGGAGATATTCCATGCTTTCGGCGATCACGGCCTCGAGGACTTTGGTCTCGGCCGCGGTGAGAACCTTGTCGCGCTTGAGCGTCTCGTAAGCCCGGATGAAGCGCATGGCCGTGAAGAAATCCGGGAGCGCCGGCACGCCCCGATCGTAGTCCGCCCGGGCGGCCTTAGCCGAGGCGGGATATTGTGAACGAAAGTCCCCGTACCCGAGCAGGACTCTCTTGGCCCGCGCGGCGTACTCCGGCCTTTTTTGCAGGTCGTAGAAATAAGCGTCGATGACGGCCATTTCCAGGAACCCCCCGGGCGGCCTGTAGCCGAAGACGTTCTTGGGGTCGAACGATTTCTTCCAGGAGTCTACAAGGCTATCCCAATGGCCCCAGGTCCAATCGGCCGAAGCCCGGGCATAGGCCAGGTACTGGGCCCGGGGGACCGCCTCGACGGACAGGGCCTGGGCGGCGGGAACGAGAAGCAGGATCGTGGCCAGGACAACGACGACCCCAGTGCGAATGCCCCATTCGGGATGGGCCAAGGTTCACCTCCGTTCGCGGTTAAAAGTCCCCATTCGCTAAGTATCATAAAGCAAAGCCTGCGGGCATTCAACCCGGGTCGAACGCCGAGGGCGGCCGCCGAGGATTTCGGCCAAGGCTTCATTCGGCCACAAATCCCCCGAAGGAAGCCTGGGGCTTGTCTCGCCATGTGATTTATTTTATCCTTAAGTTAAGCATGGAAGAGAGAAAAACACCGGGTCTTTTGACGGCCAAGTTCCGGGCCCTGGGAACACTCCGCCGCGTCGGCCGGGATGAGCTGCTTTTTGCCGCCGGCGACCGGGTGAACGGGTTCTATATCATCCAGTCCGGCGAGGTGCGCGTGTTCAAGATGGACGAGCAGGGCCGGGAAGTGGAAGTGGCCCGGCTCGGCCCGGGCGAGACCTTGGCGGAAGCCGCGGCCTTTGCCGCCGACGAGTTCCCGCTCTTCGCCCAGGCCGTGCGCGATTCGGCCGTGCTCTTTTTCGACAAGGACACCGTGCTCCGCAAGGTCGAGGCCGACCCGGAATTGGCCAAGTCGTTCATCACCCTTCTTGCCCGGAAGTGCCTGACCTTGAACAAAAGGATCGAGTCGCTCGGCCTGCTGACGGTCAAGCAGCGCCTGTCTCAGTACCTGCTGTCCCAGTGCTCGGGCCGGGGCCAGTGCCTGATCACTCTGCCCATGTCCAAGGGCGAGCTGGCCAAGGTGCTGGGCACGGTCAACGAGACGCTCTCCCGGACCCTGAAGCAGCTGCGCGAGGAAGGCACGATCGAAGTCAAGGGCGACCGCATCCTCATCAAGAACTGCCCGGCCCTCCGCGCCGGCCTGAAATAGCTCCCCCCGTATTTGACTCAAGTCAAAGATTCCCTTCCGGACCTGGTCCATACTCGGGCTGAAATTTGATCGAGGAGGAATGACCATGGCCAAGAGGAAGATCATCGAGATAGAAAGGGACCTGTGCGACGGCTGCGGGTTGTGCACCACGGCTTGCGCCGAGGGAGCCCTGGCCCTCGACAAGGAAAACAAGGCCGTCCTGCTTAAGGAGATTTTTTGCGATGGCCTGGGCGCCTGCTTGGACGTTTGCCCGACGGGAGCCTTGAAGGTCGAGGAGCGGGATAGCGCGGAATATGACGCTTCGGCGGCTTATAAGCACGTGCTCAAGACGCGCGGCCAGGAGGCTGCTACACAGGTCCACGGTATCGGAGGGCACCCGTCTCCTGCGGGCCACGGGATGAACGGCTGTCCGGGAAGTATGGCGCGCGAGATCACAAAGAGCACTCCGGCGGGTCCGGGGGCAGCCGGCACGATCTCGGGCGCCTCGGAGCTCAGCCAATGGCCGATCCAGCTGCACCTGATTTCGCCCCACGCTCCCTACTTCAACAACAGCGACCTTCTCGTGGCGGCCGACTGCACGGCTTTCAGCCTGGGCGGTTTTCACCAGGACCTGCTGAAGGGCAAGAAGCTCGTCATCGCCTGCCCGAAACTCGACGATACGGCAGGATATGTTGAAAAACTGGCGGAGATCTTGAAGGCCAATACGGTCTATTCCCTGACCGTGGCCATCATGACCGTTCCCTGCTGCTCAGGGCTGGCCCGCATGGTCGATGAGGCGGTCGCGCTTTCAGGCGCGAGGGTCAACGTCAAAAAGGTCGTCGTCAACATCGACGGCTCGCTTCAGCAGAAGTCAGCCTGAGAAGTGAACTTCTCGGAGGGCGACCGGGGCCTGTCCGGAATTCTGATCACTTCAGAAGGACGGGTTCCGCGGCGCCGCAAAAGATGCCGTTGAAAAGAAGCTTGAACGTGCCGTGCGGCTGACCCCGGAAGATGACCTCGGGGCCGTATAAGACGAGCCTGCCTTTGCCCACGGGGGCATCGACCACAGCGACGGTCCCTTTCAAATAGTTCTGCCCCCAGGCCCAGCCGCTGCGCAGCGGTTTGTCGCTGTCATACCAAGCCACAGGCTTCAAGCCCTTGAGCTCCGCATCGGGGAGCAGTCTGAAAGCCGGGCTGTTGTCGAACATGACGTCCGCACTCTCGGGCATTCCGAAAGCGATCGGGCTCCCGGTATCCATTTTGACCCGCATCACCGAGCCGGGCACATAGAATTTGTCCATGGGGATCGGTTTGGGCGCGCCGCCGGGGCTTTGTTCGGTCAAGGCGTTCTCGACGGGCAAACCCAGGGCATAGGCCAGGCTCGTGGAGCCGCCCAGGGTCAGGATCGTTCCGCCTTCCTCCAGAAACTCCTTGAGCCGGGGGATGGTCTTGTCCAGCGACACGGCGCCGATCTGTCCCTGATATTCGGCCGGCACTTTTTTCGGGTCGAACTGCTGGGATTGACGGAAGTAACTCTCGAACGGGTCTTCCGGGCCCGCCAAGCGGGGGATCGCGCCTCCGACGAGGATGAGGACATCATATTTCGCCCTCAGGCCGCCCGCATCCAGGGCCGGGGCATAGACGAGCTCGAAGGGAAATTCGAAGCGTTCAAGAAGCCACCGCATCCAGCCCGCGGACATGGACCCGCCGTACTGGTCCCAGACGCCGATGCGCACGGGCTTGAGCTTAAGCGCTTCGCCGGCAGGTTTAGCCTCGGCTGCGGCGAACCCCAGACCGAGCTCGGCCGCGATTTTTTTCAGGCGGCCGCGAGTAGCGTTACCGGCGGGAATGTAGATGAGCCCCGCTCGGTCGGTCCCGGAGGGCGCTTTCAGCCAATAGACATCCTCGCCGGCCGCCAGAAGCCTGTTGACGGCGATGAACCCGTCGTTGACGTTGTGACTCAGGAGGTAGCCGGTGGAGTTGAGGTCCCCTCCGACCAGGCCTGCCTTGGGCCTGACGATGTCGGAGGTCTTTTCAAAGGGGCCGTCAAAACCATCCAGGATCCTGTCGAATTGGACACCCATTTGAAAGGCCAGGGTCCAGCCGGCGTTGTCGTAGGGGGGAATCGGCGGTCCGCCGGGATAGGCGAGATCATTGGGATGGTCCTGAGGCTCGAACATGCTCAAGAGGTGCGGCCGGTAGGCTTGCGCGGACTTGACCACGAAGGAACCGGCCGGATAGTTCTTCCCTCCTACGGCGAAGTCCTTCGTTGCCCGATGGACCGTGATTCCGGTCTTGATCAGGATGTTGATGAACTTCACGGCCGTCAGGAAATCCGGCTGGTCGGCGGGCACGATGAAACCGCGCGGGTCGCGCCGGGCCGGGTCGCGGAACCGGTCATAGTATTGGATCGGGTAGCCCTGGTTGTAGCTCAGGGGCGGGGCGACCTTGTCCTTCTGCATCTGCTCCTGGACGGCGGCCACGTCGGCGGGCTGGATGGTCCAGTTATCACGGCTGCCGCGCTCGATCGAATTCCTGCCCATCAGATAGACCCTGAACAGAAAATCCTCGCGCTGCCTGGAAGCGACGTCCAGGATGGCCCGGTTGGCGGTGATGAGGTAGTCGATGGTCTGGCGGAAATGCCATTTCTGGGGAGCGATGGGGAACGGCAGGTCCGTGCCCGCGAGGAGGCGCTGGGGGATGAAGGGGATGTCCATGGGCGTGGGACTGCCGATGATCTCGGTCAGGATGCCGATCATATTATGAAAATAGGACGTGCTGCGCAGGCCGCCGTTCCACCAGGTGGAGTAGCCCGCGCCCGAACGCATGGTCGCCCCGGGCTTGCCCTCGGCGATGAAGCGATTGTGCATGGCCGCGGCCACGAGGTCGATCCCTACCGGGACGAGCGGGTCGAAGTCGTAGTTGAAGGGACTGCGGAACGGCGGGGCGAAGAGCACCGTCCCGGACGGCCCGCTCTGGTGATGGTTATAAACGATCTGCGGGAACCAGTCGCGGTAGAGGATACGGTTGACGGCCTCGGTCTCGGGCTGAGTGACCATGTAAAAATCGCGGTTGTTGTCGTGACCGATGTATTTCTGATAAAGGCGGGGAAGCCCGGACATGGTCCGCGCCGCGGGGTCCTTGTCCCTCATGTACCAGTCGGCCACGAGCTCCACACCGTCCGGGTTGGGACAGACCAGGAGCAGGATGTCGTCGCGGAGGATCCGCCGCGTTTCGTCGTCGTTTCGGCTCGTCATCTGGTAGGCCATTTCGACGAGCTGCTGGGACCCGGCCGCCTCCGTGGCGTGCAGGCCGCCGTCGATCCAGACCACGGCCCGGCCTTCGCCGGCCTGCTTCCGCGCCTCTGTTTCCGACAGCCCCTCGGCCAGGGCCAGGCGCCGGGCGATGGCTTTGAACTTGCCGAGATTCCGCTGGTTTGAGGGCGAGGTGATGATGGCCATGAGCAGGGGCCGGCCCTCGGCCGAACGTCCGATCTCGACCAGCGACATCCGGTCCGATTCCCGGGCCAGTTTTTTCCAGTACGCCGTGAGTTGGGTGGAATTGATCAGCACGTAGTCGTCGCCGACGTTGAAGCCGAATTGTTCCTTGGGCGAGGTGACCTTGGCCAGGGCTCCCATGGGCAGGACGCCGAGGGCCACGGCCAGGATGAGCACGGACAATAGAATTCTTTTGGACATGGGAACCTTTCTTTCAAACGATCGAGGCCATTCCGGCCTGTCGAAGGGATAATGGGCAGGCAGGCAGGCCTCTTAGCTCGAAACTTGCCGTCGGGGTGTCCCCGCCGGGAGCCTCCGCATGCTCAAGATCGCTGTCGTGGGACGTTTTACTGAAAGACCTTCTTGAAGATATCCACCAGGTCCAGGGCGAACTCCACTTCGATCAGGGGGATGTTCTTGGCCTTGGAGATCTTGGTGAAACGGCCGTCGAAGTTGCTTTCCTTGGTGACGATGAGAAAATTGGACTCGGGGGCCACGGCGTCGATCATCTTCTCGTTGTCGCTGCCCTGGGCGCCGCGGGTGGACTTGCCGCCGACATGGACGCCGATGAGGAAGACTTTTTTCTGCTTGCAGGCGGCCACCAGCGCTTTGAGCCGGGCTTCCTCGGTGTCCACGGTCAGGCCCGAAGCGCCCATGCCTTTGAGGCTCGCGCCGATGGCGAAGATGACGGTCTTGTACGGCGTGCCCTTGGGATACTTGGCCAGGTCGGTGTGGACCTCGACATGGAAGCCTTCCGCGGGCTGTTTGCCCGCCAGGCCCACGCCCGCCGTCAGGATCTCCACGGTCGGGACGTCGCAGTAGTCATAGCCGATGGCGGCCTCTTCGCAAACGATGTTGATCGTGGTCGCATCCTGGCTCTGGCCGGCCGAGGTGGTCATGACCGGCAGCTTGGCCTTGGGCAGGTCCGCCGCCCGTCCGCTCGAGGCGGCCATGAGCAGCAGGCCCAGGAATAACCCCGACAAGACGACCGCTTTAGAGTATTTCATGCTGGCTCTCCTTATTATTTATCCACAGGGTCGACCCAGGCGTCGACCATTTTCACGGCTTTGCGCCATGTCTCGGAGACCTCGGGCTTGCCGCTATCCCGGGTGCGCTTGTCCACATTATACAGGCCGCCGTGGTTGTATTTCACGAGCAGTTTGTCGCCCAAATTCCACCAGGCCTTGACCACCTCGTCGGCGTTGGACAGACAGATGCCGGTCAGGTAGCCGGCGGCGTCCACGGGGCTCTTCTGGAAGCGGGCCGCGGCTTCCTTGTCGATCTCCGGGATGCGGGCCGCCATGGATTGCTCGTACTGGGCCTGGGCCTGCTTGACGTCCTCGAGGGCGTACATGTAGGCCGGCTGGACATGGTAATCCACGTAGTCGAAAGCCCAGCGGGCCGACTGACGGTTGAACTCGAAGTGGTCGCCGATGCGGAAGGACTCGGGCACGTCGGTGACGCCGGCGTACAGCGGGATGTAGCACGACGTGTCCTGCGCGCCGAAAGCGATCCAGACCAGGCCGCCCACGGGCGCGGGCAGCCAACCCCGGCACTGGGTGATGGTCGTGTACTCGGCCCGGTTGGTGCCGATCGTGCGCGTGCCGCGGTAGAGGTTGGGGTTGGCCAGCGGCCCGCCGCGGATGCCCTTGACCGAGTCGTAGGGCGAGCCCTGGCAGCGGTCGCGGGTGATACTCATCACGTCCTGGACCGAGACCTTTTTGTCGGGCTTGACCGAGAACGGAAAGTCCATGTTGGCCAGCTCGGGGGAAAACTTCTGGGAGGGCGCCACCAGGTCGTGGAAACGCCACATCCGGGCCCGGCGGGCGTTGGTGGCCACGCTGCCCTCGGCCGGGTCGTAGGCCCTCTTCCAGTTGAAGGGCTTGCCGCTCTTCGGGTCATAATATCCGCTCTCGACGGCGTAGGAGATGACGTTGGGCGAGGCCAGGAAATAATCGGCTTTCTTGAGGTCCACCTCGCCGATGCGCGACTCGTTGGGGCAGACGGAAACACGGTCGTCGGGGACGCGCTCGGCGCACCAGACCGCGCCGGGCTTGCCGGACTTGGGCGTCCACAGGGGGCCGACCGGCATGATCTCGAAGACCCAGACTTCCTTGGGGTCGGCCACAGCCAGCATCTCGCCGCTGTCGTTATATCCGTAACCGTATTTTTCCGCCTGGGAGCCCATGAGCTTGATGGCCTCGCGGGCCGTGCGGCAGCGCTCCATGGCCAGGAGGGTCAGCATGGTCAGGTCGAACTTGGCCGTCGGGGTCGGGTTCTCCATCTTTTTCTGACAGCCGATGCTCGACTCGCCGATGCCCAACTGCTGGTCGTTCATGTAGCCGAACATGCCGTGGATGTAGCCGTAGGTGTGGGCCGCTTCCGGGATGTCCAGGCCGGCGTAGTCGTTCTTGATGATGTCCCATTTCAGGCCCTGGGACGGCGGCCAAGTCTTGTACTGGTTGACTCGATAGACCTTGCGCACCTCACCGGGCTTGTGGTCGGCCGGGGGCACGGAGCGGAAGGTCCAGTCGCATGTCCCGCAATCGCAGGTGTGCGTGGTCATGGTCGACCCATCGGTCGAGGCGTCCTTGCCCACCATGACCACGGTGCAGTTCTCCAGGCGGACGTCCCAGGAGGGCTCGTCCGCGACGGCGCGGGTCTGCCGCCGGACGACAAAATTCAGGAATAGGAAAGCGCAGAGGATGAGTCCGAAGGATACGATCAGCTTTTTTTTCAAAGCGTTTGACCTCCTGAAGGTTCATTCCAGGCCGCGGTCAGCCGGCGGCGCTCAATTGTGGTAAACGCGAGAGGACTCGGCCTTGGCCGGGTCCTGAAGGTAGAAACCCACGCCGTTGACCACCAGGTCCTTGTAGCGCGGCACGTTCAGGACCTGGATGGCCCGCACGGGGTTCTTTTTGGAATATTGGTTGATGATCTCGAGGGAGACCGAGCTGTGCTGGCCGACCCGCTTATCCATCGGCCAGCCCTCCGCGGTGTAGGCCACGAAGAGTTTGTTCTTTTTGGACAGCTTGAGCAGCAAGGGGTCTTTGCCGTCCAGGATGAACTGCTCGGTCTTGGGCCCGGTGGGCTGGTCGAGGAAGGGGATGGGCGCCTCGAGCAGGAAGGGCAGGGTCCCCGAGTAATCGCCGATCTCGCGGTGGGACAGGCCGCGGAAACCCACGGGCGAGGGCTCGACATGGTTGTCGAACCCCTCACGGGCCTTGACGTAGAGGGAGGCCATGGTGGCGATACGGGCCGATTTCTCCGGGGCGACGATGCAGTTCGTGACCGGGAACATCGTCTCCGCGCCGTGGAGGTCGAGGGCGATGTCCACCTTCTCCTTGCGCATCAGCTCCATGGCGGCGTAGGTCACCCGTTCCATGAGCGGGCCGCGGGCCCGTCCGGGCC
>Ga0315281_10006511_pt1 | contig 16590 bp, 12 predicted proteins | sample YL17G07_0_MG_FD_204540 | JGI IMG/M metagenome (GOLD analysis project Ga0315281, IMG submission 204540) | Sediment microbial communities from Yellowstone Lake, YNP, Wyoming, USA - YL17G07_0 | ecosystem: Environmental > Aquatic > Freshwater > Lake > Sediment | place: USA: Wyoming | collected... | reverse complement strand
CCGGACAGTCAAAAAAACGCTTCGACAAGAAAAAATAGCCCCCAAAAGTGAATTTAAAATGATTTCCGTTCCGGCAAAACCCGCATTCAAAAAAACCTCGCTTGTTTTAGGACTAGTCCGCAGAGAATGGAATAGAAAAGTAGTTTCATAAATGTACGAGAACAACCGACAACGATAAAATTCAAGGGTAATTATGCACCGCCGAGTAGGCAAGGGGGAGTTTCACCCCCAAGCCTCTCACAGAACCGGACGTGACAGTCTCCTGTCATACGGCTTGTGTTATTCTTGATACGCTTCAACAGTATCCCATTTTCCAGTGATAAAACAACTCCGGGTTGGCTTGTCTTATCGAATTGAGCTTTTCCACAGCTTTCCGGTAACCAATCTTGTGCTTTTTCCTGAGCCACATGATTAGTTCATCATCAGTGTGTTTCTTAGGCTTCTTATGCTGTATTTGCCATAATACGCTATCCATCCTCGAAGTTTGGCGTTAAGGAGTTTTGCAATATCTCGTATTTCCACCTGCGTGATACTCCAGAGCTTTACTTCTCTGATTACCTCCCGTATTCGCTTCCGATTGGATTGGCTTATCTCGGCTGCAAATGCCGTGAAACTCTTGCCATCTCTGTTGCTCTTTCTTGCTCTCGGCTGATAGCTGAATCAGAGAAATTCAAATTTGACCACTTCATGTCTTCCTTTACGACTATACTCAATCAGACTGAAACCGCTGGTTTCAGTCTGATTGAGTATAGTGCAAGTATAGAAGGTGTAAGGAAAAAGAAGGCTATAAAAATACGAGAAGTTGTTCCCGATAGACAGCCACATTCTCATCTGATTACCACCACAAGCCTTGTAACCGTGTCTCCCCATAAATCAGCCATATTTGCGCTATTTGCAGCTTTGCGGTATTATCATTTTTGGTGGATACTCTACAGCGATGTTGCCGATAAAGGCTGAGAAGAAGAAGAATGATGTGCAGAAGAAAAAATCCCGAAGGGGTGATGTATTTTCGCTTCGTCATGATATATCACCCCTTCGGGATTAAAAGCAGCATATCCACCAATTCGTTTAAATCAAGGGGATTGCCCACATTGAGAAAAACACTACAAAATCGCCTGAAAACAAAGAAATCTCGGTAATTCTGATGTTGCACCGGAGCAGACCCATCAGCCGTTTATGGTAAGATCCCTATACTTTTTCAATAAACCCTGCGTGACCTTCCCCGGCTTGCCGGAACCGACGACGCGCCCGTCGATGGTGACAACGGGGATAATCTCTGCGGCGGTTCCCGTTAAGAAACACTCGTCAGCAACGTAGAGGTCACACCGTGTCATCAGCTCTTCTTTCACCTCCATGCCCATATCCGCAGCCAGTTTCATTACCACGTTTCTGGTGATGCCGATAAGAATCCCGGCGCTTGCGGGCGGCGTTATGAGGGCGTTGTCCTTGACGATGAAGATGTTATCCCCCGCGCATTCCGCCACGTAGCCATCCTTATTGAGCATCAATGCCTCGCCCGCCCCTGCCCGGATGGATTCAATCTTTGCCAGGATGTTGTTCAGGTAATTCAGAGACTTTATCTTGGGGTCAAGGGCGGAGAAATGGTTTCGGATGGTGGTAACGGTGACAATATCCAGCCCCTTTTCATAAAGGGCCTTTGAGTAAAGCTCGATAGTATCGGTAATGATGATAATCTGCGGCTTTGCGCATTTATTGGGGTCGAGGCCAAGCTTGCCGACTCCGCGGGTAACAACCAAACGGATGTAAGAATCGGTCATGTTGTTGGCCACCATGGTATTCTTTATGGCATCTCCCATCTCTGCCTTCGATATCGGTATCGTCAGAGAAATAGCGCTTGCCGAGGCGTATAGCCTGTCCAAATGCTCGTTCAGCGTAAATATTTTCCCATTGTAGGCGCGAATCCCTTCGAAGACGCCGTCACCGTAAAGCAATCCGTGGTCAAAAACGGAAACCTTGGCTTCTTCCTGCGGAACAATTTGACCGTTTAGATAAATTTTTAAACCCATGGCACTCTTAGTTCTTACTCCTTTCTTTAATCCTATTCTAAAATACGCCCATCGGTAATCCGTATAATCCGTCCGGCATTCTCGGCTATTTTCTCGTCATGTGTGACGACCACCACGGTTTGATTCAACATCTCGTTCAGACTCCACAGCAACTCCCGAATCTCCTGTCCGGTTTTTGTGTCCAGATTGCCCGTAGGCTCGTCGCACAGCAGCAATTCAGGCTCGTTAATGAGCGCGCGGGTAATGGCGACTCGTTGCCGTTCGCCGCCGGAAAGTTGTGACGGCTTGTGCTGTATGCGATCACCCAGGCCAACCCGCTCCAGTAGTAAAACAGCCCTGTCCCTGCGTTCTTTCTTGATGTTCTTCCAATGTGAAAGCGAGTTTCCAATCAGGCTCGGCAGCAAAACGTTTTCCAAGGCGGTAAAGTCAGGCAACAGGTGGTAAAACTGGAACACAAACCCGAAGACACGGTTCCGCATCTCCGCCTGCCTCTTCGCGCTTAACTTCGTCAGATTTATCCCTTTGTAGAACACCGAACCGGCGGTAGGAACGTCCAAGATACCCAAAATATGCAAGAGCGTGCTCTTCCCCGCCCCCGACACCCCAACAATCGTGACAATCTCGCCCTTCTTGACCGCTAAATTAACCCCTTGCAGGACGGGCAGCGTGCGTTCGCCCGCGGTATATTCTTTGGTTACATTAATCGCCTGCAACAGATAATCATTCGTTACCGTGTTATTGGACATTTTTTAAAGAAACAAATCTATCAATAAATCCGCCTTCACGGACACGTAAAACAGATACGACTTGTGATACTACTACATCCCTTATTCATCAGGTCAAAGATACAATGATAGGCGATGCCTTCCCTACATCATTGCACACAACCCTATTCGCAAAACCCCAAACATGGAATTCAAAACCCGAAACACGTCAACGAATTAGGAATATATCATATCTGTAAGTGTTAGTCAATTTTTAATTTAGCGTTTATTTTCTGCTTTTCCGGAAAAGGGCGCTAAAAAGTAAATTCCCTTGAATGGCTTGAAATTACTGGTAAAATTAAAGTATACACAACTAAATTCACCGCAGAGGGCGCGGAGGACGCAGAGCGATGTCCACGCTGTAGTGTGGGCGTAGGGCAAGGCTTCAGCCTTGCCTTTGGAACCTGTGATTGGGCATAATCACGCATGTATTTATGCAAAACCTAACGATATGCCGAGCGTATGGCAAACCTAAAGGTTCGCCCTACGTAAACAATTTCTCCGCATTCTCCGCGCCCTCTGCAGTGAACTACACTGAATAAAATTACGACTACAGGAAAATGGATACATGAATATATTGTTAATGTCAATGCCGGATTGTGCCCCCCACTTCAACGCCAAACGGTGGAAACCGCCGAACCTTGCGATCTCTTCTATTGCAGGCAATATTATCGGGCACAACGTGTACGTCGCCGACCTTATTTTGCGGCGCGACCGAATTACTGAAACGGTGAAAGAATTAATCTCCCGATATCGCCCGGACGTGGTGGGACTGACGGCCATGAGCTTCCAATTTGCCACCGCCCGAAAGATTGCCGGACTGATAAAGGAGATTAACAAGGATATCAAGATCGTCCTGGGCGGCTATCACGTTACTCTTATGTATGATGAATTGGGCAAGGACGAAACGTCGGCGCCTTTTGACTTTTTTGTGCGCGGCGAGGGGGATTTGTGCTTCAACGAGCTGCTGGAGTCGTTGGAAGACAAGAGGCCGATAGAGGGCGTTGCGGGCGTCTCTTTCCGTCAGAACGGCAATCCCAGTGCAGCACACGGGGGTGGGTTTGTCCACAATACCGCGCGTCCGTTGGAGGATTTGGCCAAGATAAAAATCCCCGACCGGTCTAAGCGGATATGGAAGGGATACCAATATTACGGCTTTACGCTGGATATCGTGGAGTCGTCCCGCGGATGCGTTATGCCGTGCAATTTTTGCAGTATGGATAAGATGTACGGGAAGACCTTCCGGCGGTTCAGCATTGAGCGGATACTTGCGGACATCGCCAACGCCAAACAGCATGGCGCGAACTTCATTATCTTTTCCGACGACAATTTTACCCTGGATATCAAAGGGTTTGAGGCTATATGCGACGCTATTGTGGCGGCGGGACACAATGACGTCCGGTACATTATCCAGGCAAGCAGTGTGGGGATAGCATCCTCCGATACCCTTGTTGAGAAGATGGCAAAGGCGGGCTTCCGGATCGTGTTCCTCGGCATTGAAAACGTGTCAGAGGAAAATCTGCGGCGCATGAAAAAGGGCAATATCATTGAAAAAACAAAGCTCGCCTCCAAACGGCTTCACGACCACAATATTATGATTGTGGGTGGGATGATTATCGGGAATCCTGATGACAAGGAAGAGGATATTGCCAGAAACTACGAATTTTTTGTCGATCTGCAAATCGATTTTTTTGCAGACCAGATTTTAACGCCATACCCCAAAACAGGTATGCGTGAGGAATTGCTGGCGGCCGGGTTGGTGACGAATAAATACGACTACAGCCGGTACAACTGCTTCTGGGCAAACGTGAAGACGCGCTACCTGGAGCCGGATGACCTGCAATTCTTCAGGTGGAAGTACAACAAAAAGTACGCCGATTACATCTGCACAACCCCGGCCTTTATCAAAAACTACCCGCTGGCCTATTATTACCGGCACTACTTCCGAAGGCCATATCTCCGGCTCAAAAAGAAATTTTTCGGGAAGGAAATCAGCGAAAGGGAGCAGTACCGGCGTGACATGGAATGGGCAGAGGCGATGAACAAATTCTTTTAAGTATTTTGTTGTATTATTTCATTACTTTGCTATAGTTACGATTTACACTGAGTTTGAAGGAGGACAGGGGGGAAATATGAGTATAAATGGTAAGGTTGAAGGTAACACTGGACTGTAGCCTTGATGGATAGTGCACTGGTACGATGCGCTGGAAACTACTTCCAAGTGCATGTCCACAGTACTAGATACTATGGCCCTCAGACTACACGATACATGCCCACCGTGTAAGATACTACGACCATCAGACCTGAAGGTCTGAGCTACACGCCATTTTTAAAAGTGAAATCTGTGGTTCCAAACGTTTTAAAGAGGTTATACTATGTCTACGGTATCCATTGTTAAATGTGATGATTATGACGTTGAAAAGGTGTATCATGCCATCCACAAGTCCCTGAGCCTGATTAACGGGATTGATAAGCTTGTGCGGCCGGGTATGAAGGTGCTTTTGAAGCTTAATCTCCTTTCTTCGTCACAACCTCCAGAAAGCGCAATCAATACCCACCCTTCGGTCGCCAGGGCGCTTGTCAATATATTCCAGCGGGACTTCGGATGCGAGGTCTACATTGGTGACTCATCGGGGAGCGTAAAAAACGCCTCCACCTTTAACGCCTTCAAACTCACGCGCATCAACGAAATTGCGGAAGATACCAAGGCAAAGATCGTTAATTTTGATAAGGACGAGTACATAGACGTCCATAATAAGGACTACGAGGTTTTAGAAAAATTCAGAATAGCAAAGACGTTGCGCACCGTTGATTTCATCGTTTCCGTCCCCAAATTAAAAACGCACGGCCTCACCCAATACACCGGCGCCATAAAGAACATGATGGGGACGATCCCCGGAAACGGCAAAAAGAACGTCCATTTAATCGCCCCTAAGCCGACGGTTTTTGCAAAGGCACTGGTAGATATCTATCAAATGTCGCCGCCACACCTGATTGTTATGGACGCCATTGTGGGCATGGAGGGGAATGGCCCCAATGCCGGACAACCCAAGAAGGTGGGGCTGATCATGGCCAGCAGGGACAGCGTGGCAATGGACGCAGTGGCGAGCAGTATCATCGGGTTTGAGCCGATGGCCGTGCCAACCATCCGGTTTGCGCATCAACGGGGGCTTGGCATCGGCGAGTTGGACACCATCAACGTCGTGGGTGAAACGATTGATAACGTGTCCGTCCCCGATTTTAAAAAGCCTTCCAGCGGGGCACAGGACTTTGCCGGAAAATATCTGCCGGATTTTCTCCTGGCGATGATGTTCGACAACACGTGTTCCACATTTTCCACGGTAAACCATTCGAACTGCACCCGGTGTTACGAATGCGTGAGGAATTGTCCAGCAGGCGCCATGTCAAAGGAATCCGGCAAGGTGATCGTGGACAAAAAGAAATGTATAGGATGTTTCTGTTGCGATGAGGTATGCGATTTCCACGCAATCGAAATGAAACGCTCGTTATTAGGGAGAACTCTTTTAGGCATGGCCAAGGCGCTTGGCGTAGAAAAGGTTGATTGACCCGATGGAATTACAATGGATAAAAATATTTCTCCCGGAAATTAAAGAACTGATAGAAACCAAGGATTTTAAGGGGCTGCGCGACTTCCTGCGGGAACGGCATCCGGCGGATATCCTGGACATTCTGCGGGAGCTTGAGCCTACGGAGCGCGTGATGGGCTTCAGGCTGCTTGATAAGAACAAGATATCCGAGGTGTTTTCGCTGCTGGAACCCGTTGAACAGGAAGACCTGCTCAAGCAGTTTTCCGAACAGCATGCAAAAGAAATTCTTATCGAGATGCAGCCGGACGACCGAACGCAACTTTTTGACGAACTGCCGGCGCACGTCGTGGAAAAGCTTTTGAAATTGCTCCCTCCCCTGGAACGCAAAGAAGCCAATGAACTGCTGAACTACCCTCACAACTCCGCCGGACGCATCATGACCCCGGAATACGTCGACCTCCGAATGGACATGACCGTTGCAAAGTCCCTAGAACACATCCGCAAGACGGGGTTGAACCGCGAGACCGTCTACGTTTGTTACATCGTTGACGAGACCAAAAAGCTGCGCGGCGTCGCCTCCCTGAAAAACATCATCCTTGCCGATCCTGAGCAACTTATCAGGGACATAATGAACGAGAACGTCTTTTTCGTTCATACCACGGATGATCAGGAAAAAGCGGTCAGGGTCGTTCAAAAATACGATATCCTAGCCGTCCCCGTCGTGGACAATGAAGACCGGCTCGTCGGCATCGTAACGGTTGACGACGTGCTGGACGTTGTGCAGGAAGAGGTCACGGAAGACTTTCAAAGGATGGCGGGTATTCAAACCATAGAGGAAGAGTATTTTCGCGTGGGTTTTTCGAAGCGCATTCTCAACCGGGTTACGTGGCTGGTGATCCTCGTTGTTGCGGCGACAATATCGCAGACCATATTGAAGCGCTATGCAGGCGTGTTAGGCTCAATGCTCGCCCTTGCCTATTTTATACCCATGCTTACCGGATCGGGCGGCAACACGGGGTCGCAATCCTCCACCCTGGTTATTCGGGCGCTTGCAACGGGGGAAATAAAAATAAAAGACTGGTGGCGCATCCTGCTGAGAGAGTCTAAAGTAGGGGTATCGCTGGGGTTTATCATGGGGCTTATCGCCTTTTCCATTGCTTATATATCGTTGGGACAACTTTCCATAGCAATGACGGTAGGTGTTTCCTTATGGACGGTGGTGAGCGTTGGGAACGTTATCGGGCTGGCAATTCCGCTCTTTTTCCGGTTTGTAAAGCTGGACCCCGCCTTTGTATCAGCCCCACTCATTGCCACGCTACTGGACGCCACGGGGTTGGTTATCTATTTTGAGATTGCCAGAAGGGTACTGGCTTTGTCTACTCCGGTGCAGTGGTAGCATTCACACAGGCTGGAAGCCTGTGCCACCAGATACCCTTTCCCTATTATATTACCGCTTATTTGATGGCAAGCTTCTTGACGGGTCGCCGCAATTCTCGTGGGTCGATACCCTCTTTCATTGCGGCAAGAATCCCTCCTACCTCCCAGTAATTTTCCGCCACAATAACGTTCTTCATTTTCAACACCTCCGGCGTAGCCTTCATCACGGTGGTGTTTTCCTTCACGGCAATAATGGGTATTTTCCACTTCTGCGCGGCCAGGGCTGGAACACCGCCCATGCAGGTGTAGGGAAGAACAACCGCATCAACGTCCGCAACGCGCACGTCGCCGCAACCACCGACAACCAACCGTGGCGCCCTGTCCAGCCCCCGTAAAACGCATCCGAGATAAGCCGGGCCAATTGCCTCCGCTGCAGCCCTGGGGTCGACCGTTCCGCTATGCGTCTCTTTATAAATCTCGTATTTACTCAAAAGCGGCGCGTGTGCGGCAGGCAGACCAAATTCAGCGGAAACCAGGTGAGAAATAATGGCCTCTGCACCTCCGTAAGGATTTGCGCCCTTTCCTGCAAAATACGCCTTTAAATCCTGCATGTGTATCTGTATCGCGAGAGAAATAGCAAGCGCCTGCGCCCCCTTTTTAATCGCGCTCCTGCACGTGTCGATAAGCACCTCTTCATGTGCAATCTCACCGACGAAGGAATGGCTCTTTGTTTTGACCGCCCGAGTCAGCACCTCTTTTTTTGTTTTGAGCAGGCAGACGACCTCCACCCCCCCAACAGTCCTCAATGCATTTACGGTATTCATGGCCAGATTATAGCCCTCTTCCTCTATGCCCTTGTCCAATACAACCCCGATCCGGTTTCTCTCCACCTCTTTCAATTCAACTTCGCCTTTGAAGAACATGTCCAGGGAATATCCCTCGACGTAGAGGACGTTCTTTTTTGCAAGGTTAAGAACAACCCCATTTACCACGTTTGGATGTGAAATTACCTTATCGGCAATTGCCGCAATCATATTGGTTGCGGGCGTTGCATCCCCAACATATCCACCGATATCCGCCTTTACACCCGTTGGAATAATATGGGCAACAATAAATTGTTTAGTCATGTGCACGCCGCCCTCCCCGCTTTTTTGCCTTTTGCGCGGAGTCCTCCACCCTGACCGAGATGTCCACATCCAAAGTCGCACCATTTGTCCCTATAATTGCAAACCGCAGCACGTCCCCATCTATAGTATCTTTAAAATGTTTCTGGATATGTTCAAGCAGTTGTTCGCTTTTGACCTTATCCCTGCGTATTGTAATTCTTTTCGAAACTATCATAAATATGGCCGTCCTCTCCGAAAAAAATGTTAGACAGGATTGAAACAGTTTATCTTACTTCAATATCTGAAAAATATTATTATAGTCGTCCGTCCAGACCCTGATATTGGTGCGTGATGGTAGTTCTTTCACCGCGTCTTTGATTTCAGGTGATTCGAGAGAACGCGGATTGGTGGCCACTAGTGCCCAGTCGGAACCGAACACTTGTTCGTCGTCCTCTTCCTGATCGGTTTTTTCATCATCAATCAAGACGCGGCTTACGCCAAACGCCTTGCACAATTCTTCCACAACCAGGCCGAGATTAAGGTGTTTGTTTGAAATATGGATCGCCAGAATGCCGTCGGGCTTGAGGTGTTTAAAATAGAGTTCAAACGACTGTTTTGTCAGCAGGTGCGCCGGTATTGCGTCCCCCGAAAAGGCGTCCACGGCAAGCACGTCATAGTGTTGAATCGGCTCGCGTTCGAGTGAAAGCCGCCCGTCGCCAATCACAACAGACACCTTCCCCTTGGCCCCGGAAAGATAGTAGAAGTACCGCCGCGCCAACTCTTCAACCGTTGGATTAATCTCGTAGAAACGGAATTCGTCGCCATCCCTTGAGTAAGCGGCCAGAGAGCCAGCCCCTAACCCTATAACGCCCACCTTCACCATCCCAATCTTCTGAAACGTGGTTACTGCCCTTCCAACGCCTGACGTGCCGGAATAGTACGTCAGCGGCCTCATTCGTTTGTCCGGCGCCATAAACTGGAGGCCGTGATTTATGGTACCATGCACCATGCTGCGGTGTTCAGAATCTTTTCCCTTTGAGTATTCCTCGACCCGTAAAACGCCATAAAAATTCCTGGAACTCCTCATGGAATACTCAGAGTAATCCATGACACATTTCACACCGGCTACAATTACGCCAATTACGAGCGCGGACGACAGTCCCTTCATAATCCATCCCTGCCGGTAGTTGAGAAGCAGGATGAGCAACGAGCAGAAAAGCAACCCCACGGGAAGCTCGAAATATCCGATAAATACGCTGGGCGCTACAAGTCCCACGGCTATGCCGCCTAATGCGCCTCCCAGAGAAAGAACCAGGTAGAAGGACGTAAGATACCCTGCCGGCGGCCTGTGTACCACCAGTTCGCCGTGGCAAAACATGCAACACAAAAAAAGCCCAGCACAATAGACCGGCACAACAATCTTCAGACTCATGCCTGCGCCCCAGTAAACAAGGCCGTATGCCATCAGGCCAATTAAGGCGTAGAGCGTCCACACGTAAAATTTCGGCTGGTACCACCCGCTACGGTCAAAACAAAAAATAAAGGTCAAAAGATAGAGGCTCAACGGCAGCACCCAAAGAAATGGAATGGACGCAATATTTTGGGTCAGATGGTTGGTAACCGACAGCAGCAAGAGAGAAGCGCACGCGGAAAGCGCCAACCATAATGCTTTTGTCTTGAGAGATGGCGGTGGCTTCGTATGCAGGGAGGTTTTATGACTTTCCACCGTATCGTGTTTTCCATTGTTCGTCCGTTTCACGTTGCCAATACTGAGGAAAAAACACAGCGCCGCAAACATGCCGTAAAGCGCCGACCAGCCAATGGACTGGAACCGGAGGGCGATCAGGGGTTCTATGAGAAACGGGTAAGCAAGGAGTCCCGCTAGGGACGCAACGTTAGAAAGGGCAAAAAGCCGGTAGGGCAATACCACCTTATGCGATGCTGAGTACCAGACCTGGACAAGCGGACTGGTAGTGGAAAGCAGAAAGTAGGGCAAACCAACTGAACAGGAAAGGAGTTCCAAAATCTGCAGGATGGGTTGCTCGCCACCCTCCGGTTTCCAGTGCAGGCCTGGGCTTATCGGCAACAGAAACAGGCTTAAGAAGAGCAGCGCGCCGTGAACAACAACCTGCATCCGGGGGGATATCCGGTTAATCAGGAGATGTACGTAGACGTAGCCGCCAAGGAGAACCACCTGAAAGAACACCATGCAGGTAATCCAAACTGCCGCAGATCCGCCAAACCACGGCAGGATCATCTTGGCAATCATCGGCTGTATCTGAAACAACAGAAACGCGCTCAGAAATATGGTGATGGAATACGCCAGGATTCCCTTAATTTGCATGAATATCGGCTCGTAACGAGCGGCGAATACGTCTCGCGCCACCCAAAGCCCCTACGTTTCCGCTTTGATTTTTCAGCATAACAAAAACCACCCTTTCGGTAGTAAGGAATGCCTAAAGGCCTATTTTGAGATGGAGGAACCAATAAAGGCCACTAAAAAATTAGCGATAGCGGGTACGCTATCCTGAATATGAAAAAAAGGCACGCCTATCTCCGGATCTTGGTCGCCGATGACAGCTATTAAGTTTTTATCACCCATACAAACCAATTCATCACTAATCTCGGTGCGAAAGACTTCCATCTTAGGAATAGCTTCTGCCTTATACCCTTCAGCAATAACAACGTCAATATCCGCAATGTAGACGTCCATGATTTTAGAAAGAGGGATTTCCTGCGGTGTGCTGCGTATAACGCCTAATGTCGTGGGGGAAACAACGACAACCGCGTCGGCCCCGGCCTTAGCGTACAACCAGCTATCCTTACCTTCCGTGTCAAGTTCGAGTGCGTGATGGCTGTGCTTAATGGTTGCAACCCGATACCCCCTCTGTTTCAATTCCTTGACAAGTTTTACCGCGATGGTCGTCTTGCCACTGTTCGATCTACCTACAATAGATATAATGGGAGTTTTTTCGTTCACGGATAGGGATTATAGTCAAAATATATTTTATAAGGCGTTAAAAGCCTCCGAAGGTCGCCGCGTAAAGGACGGTTTTTTACTGGAGTCGCCACTTTCCTGCAATTTCTTTTTGTTCAACAGCATTTTCGAACCGTGTTTCAGGGTATCGGGATATATCGGCATTCACAATTTGCTTTGCATATCCTTCCGCCTTCTTCTTATCGGCCTTCCAATAGAGGTCCGCCAGCACCGATAAGTTACATAAGTATCTGGGGCTGTCTTCCATCTTTTTCGCGTATTCTAGCGCCTTTTCCATATTACCCCAGAGGAAACGCGGTGTGTTATATGCCGTAAGCGTTCTATAAACACCTGTGTAGTCATAGGGTTCTTGCGGATTATCCAGCGACTCGGCCTTTTCCAGCGCCTCTTCAAATTCCGATTTTCTGTTCAAAAAATACAACTTGCTGATGTTCCCATGCTCACCAATATTCTGCGCCAGCCAATAATAGCCACCGACGTTGGATAGGTCCGTTTGAACGGCCTTTCTGCCATAATCCTCGCCCTTTTCGTACAAGGAGGCCTTTTCCTTATTGCTTTTGGCATGATATGAGGCCAGCTTGAAACAGCATCTGGAAAGTGAGACCAGCGCTTCCGCCCTGTTTTTACTACCGGACGCTTCCGCCTGAGGGATTTGCTTCAAAATGTTTTCGTAAATCTCTATGGCGGTTGTAAGGCTTTCACGGTTTTCTCTTTGCTTGTAAAGCTCGTCGGCCCTTACCAATTCCTTACCAATACAAAAGCCTTCTTCAGCAAAGGCACATCCCGTAATTAAGAGACAAATACCGATGATGGGCAGAAACAGCTTTTTTATTTTTTTAGCCATAGCCACTTAGTGTCCCAGGAAAACAACTTCCACTGTCGCTTTATAACCCATAGCGGAAACGATGATATTGGTGGTGCCTGGCGAAATGCCCTTGACCGTAAACGTCGCGTTACCGGCCACGTCGGTCAGCGCCTCCGGCGTAACGGTTGCAACCGATGGGGAAGAGCTCGTTGCGTTTACCTTCATACCAAAAATCGATCCCCCCTCTTTATCCAATACCTTGACGAACAGCGTATCCTCGGAACCGGAATGGATGTTCAGCTTGTGGGGACTCACCACAAATTTGACGCCTTCCCCATAAGGTGTCGTCTGTGCGCAGGAAACCATAAGTGCAACACATAGTAAACAAAACAATAGTATTTTTTTATTGGATACCTTCATGTTCACAACCCGACCGGTCTGAAAGTGCGCCCAACGTTGGGCAACATTAAAATTAGGCATTTCGGTGGCTTTTGCTCACACGTAGGGACACGGGCACCGCGTCCCTACGCCAATTCGTTCCCACGCTACAGCTTGGAAATGCGGAAAATTCCTATACAATTTTAAGTATTTCACATCCCGTATCCTGCATCCCACATCAAGCATCTTTTTACCGTACCACCACCCTGGCGTAACCTTGATGTTCACCATATTTATCAGACCAAACAAGGCCTATGTCACAGGTGTTTCCCTTTTTTAGAGATTTAAGCACAACGCTCAGTTCTTCAATGGTATTAATTCGATATTGACCAACGTACACCAGTACGTGGCCAGCCTCAATCCCGGATGTGGCCGCCGGGCTACTTTTTTGCACGCCGGAGATCAACACCCCGCTCTTAACCCACCACAAGTTCAGTTTTTTTGCAAGCTGTGGAGTCAAGTCCTGCACATATAATCCCAATTTTTCCAATGCTAGGTTCTCTACGGAAGGTAGCGGCGCACTTTCAAGGGTGACGTCGATCCTGAATTCACGGCCGGCGCGTTTTACATTTATCTGTAGCTTGTCCCCTGCATTCTTCTTCAGTATGTATTTTTCGAAATCCAGGATATCCAGGATTTCTTTTGAATCTATCTTTGTGATGTAATCCCCTGTTTTAATTTGTGCCTTATCGGCAGGACTCCCCTCCTCAACGGACGAAACAACAATCCCCTTCGCCGAGTCGCCTTGCTCTTCCACCTGGACGCCAAACCAAATCTTATTAATCTCTCTAAAATTGAAAAGCTTGACAAGTGTTTGTCTGACTTTATCCACGGTAATGGCAAATCCAATACCTTGCGCCTGGTTTACAATTGCGGCATTAATGCCAATAAGCTCGCCGTCCATGTTAACAAGCGGTCCGCCGCTATTGCCGGGATTAATCAGCGCGTCCGTCTGAATCAGACCTTCGTATTTAATATCCCCGTTTTGGCTATTAAAGGTAATCGTTCGATTCTTTGCGCTCAGCACCCCTGTAGTCACGGAGTTTTCCAGGCCAAACGGATTCCCCAGGGCTATCACGGGTTCACCAATCATCAGGTCCTTGGACGTGCCCATCTTTACATAAGGGAGCGGAGTGGGTGAGCTTATCTTTAATACCGCAAGGTCGCTCGTTGGGTCGGAACTGATCATGACGGCCTCAAAATCTCTGCCGTCAGACAGTCTCACTTTGATTTTGGATGCGCGGCTTACAACGTGTTCGTTGGTTACAATGTAGCCGTCTTCGTCAATAATGACGCCGGAACCTAACGGCCTTTCAATCGTCTGCTTTTGGCTCTGGCCGAAAAATTCGTCAAAGTACTGGTCAAATCGGTCGCTCCTCGAACCGAAGAACGGGTCTGCGTGCCGCTGGGTAATAAGCCGCTCCGTGCTGATATTGGCGACGGCAGGCTCTACCTTCTCAACCGCTATAACCACCGGGGTTCTGCGGTTTGGGCTGATTTTATTTTCGGCGGCAAACACCTTATTGAAGGAGACAATACCACAGGCTATGAATATGTAAGGCAAGAAAAGCAGAATTGTTTTTTTCATCTGAAGATATCCAAACCCCCTCACGCCCCCTGAGAGGTAGCGCAGGCTTCCAGCCTGCATTTATTTAACAAAAAGCAACGGCAGGCTGGAAGCCTGCGCTACTCGCGTGTGAGGCACAAGCCGGCATGGACAAACAACGTTTGTCCATGCCGCTTAATATTCATCATATACTAAAACACTAGCCGCAAAAACAAAATGAAAACCATTCTACAATCAGTCTAGTGCATTCCCCCATGCCCGGAACCGCCCGGCATCTTTCCATGCGGCATACCGGATCCCATCGGGGGTTTCCCCATAGGCGCATTTAACGCATCGGCGGGGATTAAAAGCAAGGGGTCAGATACCTTCATAAAGTCATCTTCTTTTTTCAGCAACTTTGCAATCAACTCGTTATCAACGACAAAAATGTAGTCTGCGTCCTTGTTTTTAACGTAATAATTGTTTTCATCTTTCTTCTTGCCTATGTAAAGCACCGCATCACCGCTTTCCAGGCCGACCGTAACAACGAGTTGTGGCTTGTCCAAGGCAAATTGCGTCAGATTGGTTGCCTTATATTGCTCTATGTAACTACCCTTCAAATCATAAAGGTTGCGCACGTAGTAATCAACCTCTCCTCCTTGAGGGTCTTTTTTATTGGGACCAATCAGCTTCCAAACGTTATTGGTTTTTTCCATCTGGATAGCGTTATCTGCATAAACAAGAGAAAGCTTTCTGACTTCCATTTTCTCAAAACGCAATACGTTTGTAGGCACAAGTTCCGCGGTAAAATCCTTAATCTTCGGCCAAGAGAGCAAGAAGACAAGGTTACTGTCACTGTACATACAGTAAGAATCCGCTCTGGCGTCTTGCTGTGTCCTCTTTCCGACCAGTAGCGTCCTGGTTTCCACGGTTTTTTGGACAGCCGCCGGAGGTTTTCCGGATGGATCAGGTTTTTCCTCTTTTCTTTTATTCTGCCCTGCAGGCGCCGGCTCCACCGGCTTTTCATACGTTACGGAAACCTTAACGACCGGCTCGTCCAGCCCGTAAGTCTTGAGGTCTTTAGGCTCTTTTTCAACGTAAGAATCCGCCTTCAAAAACGACATACTCCAGATAATCTGGTTGATGAGTTCCGTGTCAGCCGTCGTTTGAACGGGCTTAGAGATTTCCCACAAGTCCTGGCCTTCGCTATCCTTTTTACTCGATTTTTCACAAACAAAGGTGCGATCCGGTTTTTCAATAACGATCTTTTTCGCCAATTCTTTGTCAAACTCACTTACCAACCGGTCACGGAAGGCCAATATCGCGTTTTCCAACTTATCGTAGAATTCAGCCGTAGCCACCGTATATACCGGGTCTTCGTTGATTCTCTTTACGTAGCACTTTGTACCGTCCTTCTGTTTATTGCCGACATAAAAGCGCGCCAACTGCTTGTCATCTTCTTTGGTAACGCATATTTCAAAGGCAACGTCCTGTAATCCATACGCAGCCAAATCCGCAGGCTTGTCAGAGACGAAATCTTCAATTTCGAGCATCTTTATCTGCTCAATGAAGTTTTTAACGGTATCCTGATCCGCATAGATGTTGACCGGCTTTGTGATCTTCCAATCAAGGTCTAACGCCTTTTCAATAATCAGAGAATCCGTCGCCGTCTTAATTTCCAACTTATTGAGGCCATACGTTCCGATAGTGTCAAACCTGACGACCCTCCTGTCGCGCAGATCATTCGGCTTCCTATTCAGGTCGGCGAGGATCATATCCTTCAGGAAAAATATCGTCGGCTCATCGGTGCGCTTTACGTACACCTTATTATCGAGTGTGAAGCCGAAATGCACCGTTTGATCAGCGCCGTTTTCCGTGATAGTAACGGTCAACTGCGGATTATCCAATCCGGCTTTGGCTATATCGTCCGGGTTGTCGGAGACAAAGTCGGTATTCTCGATCTGCAGATTTTTTAACCTTG
>Ga0315281_10006510_pt1 | contig 16592 bp, 15 predicted proteins | sample YL17G07_0_MG_FD_204540 | JGI IMG/M metagenome (GOLD analysis project Ga0315281, IMG submission 204540) | Sediment microbial communities from Yellowstone Lake, YNP, Wyoming, USA - YL17G07_0 | ecosystem: Environmental > Aquatic > Freshwater > Lake > Sediment | place: USA: Wyoming | collected... | reverse complement strand
AGACCGGCGTGCTGAACAACGCGCTCCGATTCGAGGACGAGTTCGTCCGCCACAAGATTCTCGACGCCATCGGCGATCTCGCGCTCGTCGGCTACCCGGTGATCGGCCACCTCGTGGCCCACCGCGCCGGCCACGCGCTGCACACCGAGTTCGCGGCGAAGATTCTCGAAGAGACGACCGCCTGGCGGCTCATCGAGTCGCCGGTGGATGCCGCGACGTTGCCGCTGACGGCCCGCGTCAAGGGCGCGACGCCCCGACTCGCCAACTAGCCTCACTACGCCGGGTCCCAGAGGATCCGGCCTGCCTGACGATCCCCGGGACCGGTTTTCGCGCGCACAATACAGCCCGTGGATCCTGCGCTGTACCGATGGATCGCGCGAAATCGGCCGTTCCGCCACGCTCGATCCCGTTCCCGCTTCAAGGAGAACGACGATGAATTCGCGTTCTTGTCACATTGACGGTGGAAACGGCGATCTCGACGCCGCAGGGCGACCAGAATCGGAAGACGGCCTACACGAAGTCGTAGCTCGCAGGGCTGAAGCCCTGCGCCACGGGTTGATCGCACGCCGGGCTGAAGCCCTGCGCCACGGGTTGATCGCACGCAGGGCTGAAGCCCTGCGCCACGGGTTGATCTCACGCAGGAGTGAAGCCCTGCGCCACGGGATTATCTCACCCAGAGGCTGCGGGTCGTCGTGGGCGACCCGCAGCGTTCGAACCAGTCGATCCCTTCGCTGACCAGATCAAACTTCAGGGCATAGCGCCCCGGCGTGTCGGGCGCTGGAATCTCCATCGCGATATCGGTGCAGTCTCCGGGTCCCAGCGACTGCGGGAGCCACGCGCGGGCGTAGTCGCGGTTGATGAGCGTGCCGTCGCCGGCGCACAACTGCGCGCCGAGGCGGACCAGGCGTCGTCCGTAGGTGGCTTGCGCCGGAAACGCGCGCGTCGACAGATTTCGGACGCGCGTACGCACGTGGAGTGGCCGCCCGGCGCGTGCGACGAGCGGGACGCCAGGCACCAGCGTCCGCACGTCGATGCGCGCCCGCGGTGTCGCGCCAGGGATCGCGTTGCCGAGGTTGTTGTCATCCCAGATCTCGTGCCGGACGCCTGCGAGTTCAGTCGAGCCCGGGACGAATCGGCGGGAGTACGCATCCTCGGGGTGGTCGGTCATTTCCCAGCAGAGCCGGTCGACGCCGATCTCCTCGGCCAGCCGGCGCGCCTCGCGCATTTCCGCGTCGCTGTCGTTCCACACGAACAGGATGTAGCGCCAGTTCAGAAACGGGAGGTCGCGCCCGCTCTGCCGTTTCTCGTCGGCCATGGCGCGTAGGTTGGCGATCGCCAGGTCGAAGTTCCCTCGCTGGCGGTACTTCACGTACGACTCCTGCGTGGCGCCGTCGATCGAGAACGTCACTTCGTCGATGCCCGAGTGCACGAGCCGGCGGGCCTGCGCCTCCGACAACGCGAGCCCGTTGGTGCTCGTGTACAGGTAGATGTGCGGAAACGTCGCCTTGATGTACTCGCACATCTCCACGGCGCGCTTGTGCAGGAAGGCTTCGCCGTAGTTGAAGAAATCCACCCGGACGAGCGACGGCCCGGCCTCGTCGATCACCCGGCGAAAGAGGTCGAAATCGAGCATGCCGGCCTGACGCGTGCGCGTGATGCCGGTTTCCGGCGCGCAGCAGGCCTGGGTGCACGAGATGTTGCACGCCGCGGTGCACTCGATGTACATCCGCGACGGCTGCGGGCCAGGGTCGATCGGTCTGACGGGCGGCGCCTCGTCCTTCTTCAACGGCAGCTTGAGCGGGCAGTCCCCGCAGAATGTCGAGCCGCCCGCATTCAGATCCGCGCGCACGTTGGAGATGGTCGGCCCGGTCCAGACGTCGTGCACGGTCGCCGTGCGTGTATCCCCGAGGACGCGGCGGCCGTACGGATCGGCGCAGCCGCACACGATCCGGCCGTCGCAGAGCATCACGAGCGTGCTCCACGGCCACGTGCACTGAAAGCGCGTTGCGAGGAAGTTCAGCGACATTCGTCCCGAGCCAGATTATAGTACGCGCGCGAATGAGAAGGTCAGCGCTCCAGGGTCTGCTCGCCGCGGTCGTCCTGCTGTCCGCCGGTGCCCGGCTGCACGCCGAGCAACGCGTCACGCAGCCCTACGTCGGCGTGACCTGCATCGATCGCACCGAGACCGCGCCACGCGCCGTGCACATGCACATCGTGCAGATCGATCTCCGGGCGCCGGGGCTGCGATTCACCCTCTCGCCGCCCGCTGGCAGCCGCGAAGTCGTCCGGCAGACGACGCTCGATTTCCTCAAACAACAGCACGCGCAGTTGGCGATCCAGGCACGCCTGCATGATCCCGAGTGGCCCGCCCGCGACGATGACGCGTTCGTAGTTGAGGCCGCTCATCAGCACCTTCACGCCTTTGTTGACCTGGCCCAGCACCTGAGCCGCGGGCACCGCGCAATCGCGGAACACGAGCTCGCACGTGTTGGACCCGCGCATGCCGAGCTTGTCCATCTTTGGCGAGGTGGTGAAACCGGGGAAGTCCTTTTCGACGATGAACGCCGTGATGCCTTTGGACTTGGCCTGCGGCTCGGTCTTCGCGTAGACGACGAGCGTGTGCGCGTCGGGCCCGTTGGTGATCCACATCTTCGCGCCGTTGAGGACGTAGCGGTCGCCGTGTTGCTCGGCGCGGAGCGTCATGCTCAACACATCCGACCCGGCGCCCGATTCGCTCATGGCGAGCGCGCCGACGTGTTCGCCGCTGATGAGGCGCGGGAGGTAGCGCCGCTTCTGTTCTTCGGTGCCGTTGAGGTGGATCTGGTTGACGCACAGGTTGGAGTGGGCGGAGTACGACAAGCCGACCGACGCGGACGCGCGGCTGATTGCCTCCATCGCAATCACGTGTTCGAGGTAGCCCATGCCCGCGCCGCCGTACGCCTCGGCGGCCGTGATGCCGAGCAGGCCCATGTCGCCCATCCGTTTCCAGAGGTGCGCCGGGAACGCGTTCGAGCGGTCGATGTCCGCAGCGAGCGGGGCGATCTCGCCTGCCGCGAATTCGCGTACCGCGTTGCGGATCGCGTCCGCGTGTTCAGTCACTGCTGCGCTTCGGGATGCCAGTGCTGCCGCAGCGTCATCTGAGTGGAGGCGCTCGCCAGTTCCGTGTTGATGAGGCAGCGTCCGTCGGGCGCCACGCCGAGGCGGGTGTCGAGGATCCTGGCCAATGGTGATTATACCGGCGGGACGGCTCGCCGATCGCTTCGGGCGCGTGCCGCTGATGATGGCCGGGGTGATCGTCCTCGTCGTGTCGTGCCTGGTAGGCGTGGCCGCGGCCGCGGGTTCGTACGCGCTGATGGTCCTGTCGATGCTGCTCCTGGGCGTCGGCTGGAATCTCGGATTCGTGGGAGGCAGCGCGTTCCTGACCGACCGCGTCGCGCCGCGCGATCGGGCGCGGGTGCAGGGGCTGGACGACGCGTTCATCTGGGGAGGCGGGGCGATCGCGAGTATCGTCTCGGGCTGGAGGCTCGAGCACGCCGGCTTTGCGCTCCTCAGCGTCATCGGGGGTGTGCTGTCGCTGGCGCCGGTGGCGCCGTGGCTGCGGCAGGCCCTTGCCGGAGCGCGAAGGCTTCAGCCGAGCGGGGCTCCGCTGCGTGATGGAGAGCGTCAGCGGGATGAGCACGACCGTCACGAACGCCGGGAGCGCGTCCTCGCTCGACAGGAAATCAATCGTCGCGATGGACTGGAACATCGACACGCCGACGAGGATCAGCACCGCCGCCGTCGCGTAGCCGGGGACCGCCGCGGCCAGCGGTCCGAGGAACACGCACGGCACGAAGCAGAGCGCCGTCACCACCGGCGCGCGGCCCGTCCGCGCGCCCATGCGAATCCCGGCGATGCCGTACAGCCGGCAGAAGGCGGGACCGCCGTTCACGCCTGTGTTCACGCCGGTCGGCAGCGTCCCGTCCTTCACCCAGCGGACGAGATGATCGAATGCCGCGTTCGAGCTTGCCGAACGCCCCTGGCGCAAGGCCAACCCCAACGTCGGCGTGCCGGTGCGGGCGGACAACCTGCGCGCGTTCGCGACGAAGGCGCGCAACATGCTAGTCACCTGAGCGAACGTTCGGCAGGAACAGCGATCCGCCCCGCAGGCAAGTGCGCAGAAATTGCGACCTCTGGGTACTCACGCTCTCGATTCCGGCCAGATTCCTCCGATCGGCCGCTGGCACGGCGCACGCTTCCAGGTGTGGCGTGGCTGCGCCTTCAACGAAGTACGAACCGCGGTGTCCCGCGCAGACCGCGCTCTATCAGATCGTGCGCGATCACTTCGAGACCTTTCGCGCGGAGGCCGCCAGCCTGCGCGAGGGAGAAGGCCTGCCTCGGTTCGTCGAACAGGAGTTCCGGAACTTTCTGCGGTGTGGATCGCTCGCCGGCGGGTTCGCGCGATTTCGCTGTGATGAATGCGGCCTCGACCGACTGGTCCCCTTTTCGTGTAAGGCGCGGGCGATCTGTTCCAGCTGCGGCGGCCGCCGGATGACGGAGCGAGCCGCTCACCTGCTCGATCATGTGTTCCCCGACGTGCCGGTGAGGCAGTGGGTTTTGAGTCTGCCGTACCGGCTTCGTTACCAGTTGGCGTGGGACCACGACCTGTGTCGCGCGGTGGTGGGCGTGTTGCTCCGCGCGGTGCTCGGCTTCCTGCGCGCCCGCGCGCGCGACGGCGGCGACGCGGACGGGCGGGGCGGCGCGGTGGCGGTGATTCAGCGGTTTGGGGGCGCGCTCAATCTCAATCTCCATATTCACGCACTCGTGTTGGACGGCGTGTTCGCGAAGGACGGCTCCGGGGTGGTGCGCTTTCATCCCGGGCCTCGTCTCACGGCGCTGGACGTCGACGAGGTGTTGGCCACCGTGGAGCCGCGCCTCACGCGCCTGCTCGCTCGGCGGGGCCTCGGCGATCGCGACGACGAGAGCGGCGCGCCGGACGCGTGGGCGGACGAAGCGCCGGTGCTGGCGGGGCTGGCCGCGGCGTCCGTGCAGGGGATCGTGGCGCTGGGGCCGCATCGAGGCGCGCGCCTTCGTCGTCTGGGGAACGCGCCCGAGTCGATCGAGGCGCCCGCGCCGGCTGGCTGTCACGCCCGGGCGAACGGCTTCGACCTGCACGCGGGGCTCGTCGTGCCTGCGGGGCAACGGGAGCCGCTCGAGCGCGTGTGTCGCTATGCGTTGCGGCCGCCGGTGGCGGGCGATCGATTGCGCGTGACCGATGACGGCCAGGTCCAGCTGCAGCTTCGGCATCCGTGGGCCGATGGCACCACGCACGTGGTGTTCGACCCGGTCGAGTTCCTGGCGCGGATGGCGGTGCTCGTGCCGCGACCGCGCATCAATTTGATTCTGTACCACGGCGTGCTGGCGCCCCGGGCGGCGTGGCGCGCTGACGTCGTTCGGCGCCAGACGTCAGCGGAGGGCGGCGATGCCGAGGTGAAGGACTCGGCCCCCGAGCCGGCGCGTGAGGCGGACCCCGCAGAGACCGCGCGGCGCCGCGCGCGTGGTCAGAACTGGGCGTCGCTGATGTCGCGCACGTTTGGGATCGACGTGTTAGCGTGCCCCCGGTGCGGCGGCCGTTTGCGGCTGATCGCGCTCATCGAGAAGGCGGCCGTGATCGACCGCATCCTCCGGCATCTCGGCCTGCCGACCGAGACGCCCGCGCCGCGTCCTGCCCGCGCGCCGCCGCGGCTCGCCAGCGTTCCCGACGCGGCTGGTTGGGACGACGACGTCCCAGTGTTCGACCCGAGTTCGTGAGCGACGGTCCGCCCGTCGGTGCGCCGGAGGTGTGCGCTCGGTGCGCCGGAGGTGTGCGCCGCGGCGCGCCGCGAGGCGTTCGCGTTTGACACACCGTCGGCTGGCAGTCACAATCGGCGTGTGATGGGGGCGCTCATCCGCGCTGTGATCGGGGGCTGCGTCTGAGAACGAGATGTTATGTTAACCTGCCGCCCGTCTAATGCTGCCTATCGTCCGGATCGCCGAATTCCGCGAACTTCTTCCCGGCGGCGACGTCGAGGAACAGTTCGAGTCGCGCGGGACGCGCGACGGACCCGCGCAGTGTTTCCGCTAGCTTCTCGTGATTCTCTCGAACGAAAAGCCCGACGTGATCTTCAGCGTCGCGCAGGCGCTGGAGTAGCGGTTTGCGCGTGGCTGAGGCATTCTGCATCACCCTATGGTCAGGATCGTAATCGTGCCGCTCGTCGCGGTCAAGGCGACGAAACGGTTCTGGCGTACGCACGCAGAAACGATGAATTCCCTCGTTCAACGGCAGGTCATCGATGAGTCATCGAAGCGGACTTCTCGCGTTTTTCACTGTGTTCGCCGCGGTCGCGCCCTCGGCATACGCGCAGGACTCGACGCGGGCGGAGCACGAGGCGATGTACCGCCGCTACGCCGACTACCACCCCCCGCGTGGCGCGCGAGTGCACTGGAGGATGGAAGATGGCAGCTTCTGGTACACGTCGGACCGGCCGGAAGGAACCCTTGTATACTTAGTAGATCCGGCGAAGAACGCTAGGTCGATCCTGATCGACGGCGAACGTCTCCGCCAGGCCTTGAGGCTCAAGCTGGGCCACGACCTTCCGGAGTCCGCGATTCCGTTCGACGGGCTGACGCTCGCCGCGGACGGCAAGTCCGCGACGTTCGCGATGGGTGACGACGACTACGAGCTCGACCTCGGCACCTACGGGGTCATCCGTCTCCGCGCGCGCTCCGGGGACGCGCCACCGCTGCGACGAACGCAATGGGCCTCCCCTCGCTATTACGGCGCGACGGCGGATGGATGCTGCGAGTTGCGCTCCCCGGACGGACGCTGGATTGCCGGGGAGAAGCACTACAACCTCTTTATCCGCTCGGCCGACGACGGCCAGGTCGTCCAGTCGACCGATGACGGATTAAAAGACTTCGATTGGGACTTCGACGAGTACTTCAGCGACGTGAAGTGGTCGCCTGACAGCTCTCGCCTGGCGGCCTGGAAGGTCGACAGCCGGCAGCTGAACTCCCTCCCGATCGTACATTGGGTGAAACAGCGAAAGGAGGAGGTGGAGTGGGTTCGCTGGCGCCGGCTGGATGAGCCACTGGAGCGCCGTGAGCTCTTCGTCGTCGATCGTCCATCCGGGAAGAGGACCCGCATCGACCTCGGCGACGGGTCCGAGATGCTCTTCGAGATTCTCGGGTGGCGGTCGGACGGATCAAAGCTGTTCCTGCTTCGGACCGACCGGTATTCGCGGACTCTGGCGTTGCTCGAAGCCGATCCGGCGACCGGTGCGGTCCGTGTCGTCGTGACCGAGACGTCGGAGACCTTCGTTCGCTCGATGCAGTTCGGGACGCTCGCCCCGCCGCTGGCCGACGGTTTCGCCCTGCTCGGTGACGAGAAGAGGTTCCTCTGGCTGTCCGAGCGGGACGGCTGGAACCATGTCTATCTGTATGGCATCGACGGAAGGCTGGTCCGGCGACTGACGGATGGAGAGTTCCCGGTGGATCGGGTCGTCGCCGTCGACGAGAAGTCGCGCTGGGTCTACTTCATGGCGCATCCGGACCTGCAGCGTCCGTACGACACGCATCTCTGTCGGGTGGACCTGGACGGCCGGCATTTCAAGCGGCTCACCGTGGCTACCGGGCAGCACGAGATCGAATTCGCGCCGTCGAAAAAGTACTTTATCGACGTCCACTCGAGTGTGGACCGGCCCATGACCTCGGAGTTGAGGACGGCGGACGGAACGCTTCTGCAGGTGCTCGACCGGGATGACTTCGCCTCGAGCCGTGACCTGAGGTGGCGCCCGCCGGAGGAGTTCACGGTCAAGGCGGACGATGGGAAGACGGACCTCTACGGCGTCCTCTACAAGCCCTACGATTTCGATCCCTCCCGGAAGTACCCGGTGGTCGAGTTCATCTACTCCGATTTCCAGCACGTCGTGACGCCGAAGACGTTCGCGTCCAGCTTCCAGTTCTACTCGGGCGCCCCCATCAAACTGGCGCAGCTTGGTTTCATCACGATCGCGGTCGATGCGCGTGGAACTCCCGGGCGCGGAAAGAAGTTCCTTGATGACGCCTTCGGAAACTGGGGTCGCCGCGAGATTCCCGATCACGTGGCGGTCCTCCGGCATCTCGCCGAAAAACGACCGTACATGGATATGGAGCGGGTCGGTATCCACGGCTATTCGTGGGGCGGGTATTTCGCGCTTCGTGCCATGCTGCTGGCACCGGACGTCTATCGCGTCGGTGTAGCGGGCGCGGGGCCTGTCCGGGGTTGGGTTGGCCGCCCCGAGCCGGGCAGGGAGGAGTACGAATACAGTTCCAATCTCCCACTCGCCGGGAACCTTCGCGGAAAGCTGCTGCTCATCCACGCGACCAGTGATGTGAACGTCCCCTTCTCCGCGACGATGCAGGTCGCGGACGCGCTCATCCGGGCGGGCAAGTTCTTCGACCTGATCGTGATCCCCGAAGAAGGCCACCCACTGGGACCGCGAGCCGGGTACGTGGAAGAAGCGATGCGTCGCTATTTCGTGGACAACCTGCGGCCCTGAGGCTCCCCCTGCCTCCGCTCGACGGCATGGCCTCCTGCGCTACGAATCCGTGGCTGGGCGAAATCGAGGCGAACCCGGGGGACCGCTTCTCTCCGGGAGCGACTCGAGACGCCCAGTTGAAGAGTTGCATTTGTTCCGGGACCCGCGGCTTATGATGCCGCGGCCGGTTTTCTGTGATCGGGGGCTGCGTCTGAGAACGAGATGTTATGTTAACCTGCCGCCCGTCTAATGCTGCCTATCGTCTCCAAGCTTGACCGTACCGGTGCATACATGGCTCGTCATGTCGCAAAGTCGCTTGTTGCGAACGGCCTGACCCAGTTCTGCACGGTGGCATTGGCGTACGCGTTCGGCGAGGCTGAGCCTCTACTGGTCGACGTTCAAGCGGCAGACCCAGAATCCAATCGCGAGCTGCTTACGCTGATCACAGATCACTTCGACTTTCGCCTGCCAGCGATTACGGAGCGATTGAACCTGACCAAGAACCGTGAGCCAGGCGCCCCTGAGTCTGGTGTCGGCTGGTACCGAGAGCCAGCATGCGCCTCACCACATCTTGCTCCCGAGGGGCGTTCGATAGATCGCCTGGTTCATTATTAATGAACGTGATATATTATCGAACATGCCGCGACCGGCTCCAACGGCGGACCTCGACCTGTACCGGCCCGCTCTCGACAAGTGGATGCCGAAGGCCGAGGTCCGTCCCCCAGCGGGTCCACTCGGGCGTTTCGACGGGCTCCTCGCGCTACGCGTCGCCGGCAAGGCGGTTCGCTACCTGATTGAAGAGAAGCGCCACTTCCGCCACCAGGATGCCGCTGTCGTCGCCGAGCAGTTGAATCGTCGACGGGCAACATTACCCCGAGCCCATGCCGACGATCGAATTCTGCTCCTTGCTCCCCACGTCCGCGAGCAGCAGGCCCCCGTCCTCGAACGGGCAGGAATCGACTACATCGACCTCGCCGGCAACGTCCACCTGAACGCGCCCGGTCTCTTCGTGCATGTCCAGGGCCGGAGGCCACCGAAGGAACGCCTCACGGCCCCTGCCCGGCCACACAAGGGCTGGGTCAAAACCGTCATGGCACTCCTTGTCAGGCCCGACCTCGCCGATGCGCCCTATCGTGTACTTGCAGACGAGGCTGACGTCGCCCTCGGAACGGCCGCCAAGTGTATGAACGACCTGACCCTCAGAGGTCTACTGCGCGACCAACAGGGGAAACGCACCTTGCCAGACCGGCTGGCCCTCGTGGCGCTCTGGGTGCAGGCGTACACCGAGGCGCTCCGGCCCACGCTCACTGAACGACGGTTCCAAGTTCGGGCGGACAACAAGCCGCAGATCTGGACTCGGCTGCACACAGTGCTGGGAGAACGCGGACAGAAATGGGCTCTGACAGGCGCCGACGCTGCCGGCCGACGAGAACATTACTTCCGGGCCGAGGAAACCGAGATCTACGCGCCGGTCCGGCTCCTGGAAGATCGTGAAGTTCAGAAGGCATTGATTGCGCAGCCCGCCGATCGGGGTGGCAATCTGCTGGTCATCGAACCTCCGGGGCCTCTCGCGACTCCGACGACCGAGATCGACGTAGTGCCCACAGCGCCAGATCTACTCGCCTACGCCGAATTGCGCTATCGCGGCACCGGACAGGCTCTTGAGGCCGCCGAGCTGTTGCTTCCGAAGGTATTGGGTAATGCCACGACTTGAGCCCACCCTTCTTGCTGTCGTGGCGGATCTCGAGCGGGGGCTCCGTACCCTCGGCGTCCCGTTCGCTGTGGTGGGCGCCCTCGTCCCGGAACTGCTGCTGGACGTGCGACCAGTGCGCATGACGAACGACGCCGACGTGACGGTTACCGTCGAGAGCCTCGCGGACTTCGAGGTGCTCAAAGACCAGCTTTCGGCGTTCTGCTTTACACGCACCGCGGTCTCGCACCGGATGCTCCACCAATCAGGTGGCCGCGTCGACATCCTGCCCTTCAGCAACGCCATTGCTCCAGGCGGACGCCTCGAGCTCCAAGGAAACCGCCCTCTCAACATGGCAGGCTTCGAACAGGTCGTGTCCAGCGCGATCGCCACGGCGATCGACGGTGGCCTCACGTTGCCGTTGATTCCGCTGCCGCTCTACGGGCTCCTCAAGCTGGTGGCATTCAGCGACCGAGCGGCACCCAAGGACCTTGCAGGAGTGTTTCACTGTCTTCAGCACTACCTGGATGACGACGACCGGCGGTACGGCGCCGAGCACAACGGTGCCGGCGTGCCATTTGAGTACACCGGTGCGTACCTGCTGGGCGTCGACGGTCAGAGGTTCCTCGGCCGACAACTGTCAGAAACTGTCGCAACAACTCTTGACCGTTTTGCCGACCCTGACTCCGACGTTGTCGGCATCGTCTTGCGCGAGCGCGGGCGGATTCTCATCGAGGACGAGGACCGACTCGATGTGTTCGAACACTTCCAGTGGTACCGGCGAGGAGTTGACCTGTGACAATTGCCTCCCTCCTCCAAACGCTGACGCCCTGGCGGTACGCGCTGGAGCCGCATGACGTGGTGGCGGAGCACATGTCCCTGTCTGGCCTCCTGGCGGCACTCCAAGACTGACGGCGCCGATAACTCGAACGAACCCGCCACGAAACCGCCGGACAACTCGCTCCACTGGACGTGCCCGCCAGGTTCCCAAGGGAAGCCCGCCTTCGCGTCCGAGTGACGGCGGGGCATGGGCGCTCCCCGGCTACATCTATCAGCTGTTCGGCTCAGCAGCCGAACGTGTGAAACTCGAGGACGCCCCCTCCGCGTCCGCTTCCGACGCGTCCGTTCGCCTTTTCGTTGAGCAGCACGGTCAAGACGCCGCGACAACTGGCAACAACGGTGTGAGCCTGATTCAGTTCAAGTACTCGCAGAATGCACGCCCGATCATGCCGGCCGCGCTTGCCGAGATTCTCTTGGCGCTCGAGGAGTCGAGCAAGAACGTACAGCAGAAGGCTATGACGCGGTGCCGCGCCGGCACGTCGTGCAGTTTCCGGAGTACAAACGCTGTTGTCTCTCACGATGGGAATGTCCCGATAGCTGTTGAAACTTGAACGCGGCGGCTCCTCACTGGTCGTGCTATACGACTGGTGACCAAACCGAGGCCGAAAGCCTCTCAGAAGGAGCCGCCATGAAGCGAAAGTCTTGCACAGTCGTCCGATCGCGCCAAGTCGAATCGGTCCCGACCCTGCGTCACCTCCCGCTCGTCGATCTATTGGTCGATACCCGCACCGAGCTGCTGGAACTCGCCGTCCGATCCGGCATGAAAGTCCTGGAAGCGATGATGGAAGAAGACCGGACGGCGGTGTGTGGCGCCCGCTATCCCAGGACGCGGCGGCCGTACGGATCGGCGCACCCGCACACGATCCGGCCGTCGCAGAGCATCACCAGCGTGCTCCACGGCCACGTGCACTGAAAACGGGTGGCGAGGAAGTTCAGCGACATTCGTCCCGAGCCAGATTATAGTACGCGCGCGAATGAGAAGGTCGGCGTTCCCGGGTCTGCTTACCGCGGCCGTCCTGCTGTGGGCCGGTGCACGGCTGTACGCCGAGCAGCGCGTCACCCAGCCGTACGTCGGCGTGACCTGCATCGATCGCACCGAGACCGCGCCGCGCGCCGTGCACATGCACATCGTGCAGATCGATCTCGGGGCGCCGGGGCTGCGATTCACGCTCTCCCCGCCTGCCGGCGGCCGCGAAGTCGTCAGACAGACGACGCTCGAGTTCCTGGAGCAGGAGCAGGCGCAGATCGCAGTCAACGCCCACTATTTCCTCCCGTATCCTTCCTCTGACACGGATGCGTGGGTCATCGGCATTGCCGCGGCGGACGGCCGCGTCTACTCGGCGTTCGAGTCGCCGGAACAGTCCTACGCGCTTCTCGCCGACGCGCCGGGCGTGAACATCGATCGGGCCAATCACGCGACCATCGTGCACCGCGATCGCACCCAACCCGACGGCACGCACGTCGCCGAACCGGTCGCGCTGTGGACCACGCTCGCCGGCTCGGCCCAGATCGTGACCGGCGGCGCGACGTCGATTCCCGACTTGGCGTGGTACAGCGCCGTCAACGCGCGCACCGCGATCGGCCTCTCTCGTGACGGCCGGACACTGACACTGTTCACCGTGGACAAGAGCGGCGGGAGCGAGGGGATGCAGGTCGGTGAGGTGGCCGACGTCCTCGTACGCGACTACGGCGTCTGGGATGCGCTCAACCTGGACGGCGGCGGGTCGACGACAATGGTGCTGCAGGATCCTGTGACGCAGCGTGCGTCTGTCGTGAACGCCTCATCCGACAACCCGGCGGGGCGATCGGTGGGCAGCAGCCTCGCGGTGTTCGCGCGGCCCAATCCCTAGCCCCCCAGCCCCCAGCCCCCAGCCCCTCTACTTCTTCGCCAGCTTCTTCATGTAGGCCTCGAGCTTGTCGTTCTCGTACTTCACGGTATTGAGAAAGAGGCTCTCGGCCAGGTAGATCCGCCGCTCGCTGTCGTCCATCTGCTCGATGAGCTGGTGGATCTCCTTCACCATGTCTTCAAACGATCGATTGAGCCCCTGCTTGGCGGTCACTTCGTGATACAGCGCTTCCATGATCGCGAGCAGATCCCCGTCGAGCGTGATCTCGGCGCCGCTGGAGGTCTTGATAGTACGCATGGCTAAGCCCCGAAACTCTTGACGGCGCTCGGTTCGTCCGCGTGAATCTCGAGGAAGTTCTGCGCCCCGGTCATCGTCAGCATGGTCTCCACCCGCTTCTGGACGCCAGACAGTTTCAGGTGGCCGCCGGCGCCGTGGACCTGGCGGTACAAGTCCATGAGACACCCGATCGTCGCGCTGTCGACGTAGGTGACGGGTGTGAGATCGATGAGGATCTCCTTCTGGCCGGCCGCGACGAGGCCGGTGACCGCGGTCGAGAAGTCGGAGAGGATCGGGTACATCAGTCGCGTCTCGCCCACGCGGACGATGGACACGCCGCCGGTCTGGTCGGTTTTCACATTCATCAGTTGGCTCCCGTGCGCTTAAGCATCGTACTGCTCGGACCGAAATCGGCGCCGCGCAGCTTGCGGATCTGGCGGGCGAGTTCCGTGCGTCCGCGGTTGATTCGCGACTTCACGGTGCCTTCCGGCAGCCGCAGTGTGTCGGCGATTTCCTGGTAGGACAGTTCCTGGATGTCGCGCATGAGGACCGCGGTCCTCAGCGTGTCGGGTAGCTCCGCCATCGCCTCGCGGAGCAGTTGGACGCGGTCCTGCTGTTCGAGCGCGGCCACCGGGCTCGGGTCGTGCGACTGCGGGGACAGTTCGTTGGCGTCCACATCGCGGTCGATCGTCTCGCGCTCCTTGCGCACGCTGCGGTAGTGGTCGATGCACAGGTTGCGGCTGATGCTGATCAGCCACGTCTGAAAGTTCGCCCGCCGGTCGAACGTGTGGAGCGACTTGAAAATCTTGAGGAAGATGTCCTGCGTCAGATCCTCGGCTTGGTCGTGTTTCCCGACGAACTTGTACGCGACGTTGAAGACCTTGCGCCAGTACTGGCGGACGATCTGCTCCCAGGCGAGCTGATCGCCCTGCAGGCAGCGCTGAATCAGCGCCTCGACCGCGTCTCCCGGATCCAGCATCATGGGGGTTGAGTAGAATAGCGTATCACGTTGGCCCAATCGCCCCGCCCCGCCGGCTTCTACAGGCAGAACGACGGACAACACGACGCGCTCGTCTGCGACGGCGTGGCGCTGGCCGCCATTGCGGCCGCCGAGGGGACCCCGCTCTACGTCTACAGCGCGGCGATGCTGCGTGAGCGTTACCAGGCGATCGACGGGGCGTTCCAGGGCTATCCGCACGCGCTGCACTACGCGCTGAAGGCGAACTCCACGCTGGCGATCGCGCGCCTGCTGCGCGATCTCGGCAGCTCGGTCGACGCCAACTCCGTCTGGGAGATCGAGGTCGCGCGCAAGGCGGGCTTCGAGCCGTCGCACATCGTGTTCACCGGCGTCGGCAAGACGCCCGACGAGCTCGAAGCGGCGGTGGCGCTGGGGGTGAAAGCCATCAACGTCGAATCGGCCGGCGAGCTCGCGCGCCTCGAGGCCATCGGCACGCGTCTGGGGCGCGTGGTCCGCGTCGCGATTCGCATGAACCCGGACATCGACGCGAACAGTCATCCACATATTTCGACGGGTCTGAAGATCAACAAGTTCGGCGTGCCGCTCGACGAAGCGCGGGCGCTCGTGCAGACGTTGAAGTCGCGTCCGTCGCTTGCGCTGGTCGCGATGCACGTCCACGTCGGATCGCAGATCACGTCGCTCGACCCGCTGCGGCGCGCCGCGGCCCTGGCCGCCGGCGTCAGCCTGGAACTGCAGCAGCAGGGCTTCCCGCTTGAATACGTGGACCTCGGCGGCGGACTGGGCGTGTCGTACGACGGCGGTGACGTGCCGTCAGCCGCCGACTACGTGGCGGCGCTGGTCGAGGCCGTCCGGCACACATCGCTGCCGATCGTCATCGAGCCGGGCCGTGCCATCGCCGCGCCAGCCGGCGCGCTCGTCGCGCGCGTCATCGACGTGAAAGCGCGTACGGCTGAGAGCGACTTCGTGATCATCGATGCCGGCATGACGGAGCTGATGCGCCCAGCGCTGTACGGCTCGTACCACCGGATCGAACCGGTTGCGGCGCCCCCGGCCGGCGATCACCACTACGAAATCGTCGGACCGGTCTGCGAGAGCAGCGATGTCGTCGGACGCGATCGGAGGCTGCCGCTCCTGAAGGCAGGCGACGTCGTGGCGATTCGCGACGCCGGCGCATACGGGTCCGCAATGGCGTCCAACTACAATCGCCGTCCGCTGCCGGCGGAAGTGCTGGTGGACGCCGGCGCATGGCGCGTCATCCGGCGCCGGCAAACGGTGGACGATATGCTTTCACTGGAGACCTAATCTTAGTGAGCCTGTCTCGGGGAGCGGGGACCGCCGATCTTCTGTGGCGCAGCGCTTTTGATCTTCCGTGGCGCAGCGCTTCAGCGCTGCGAAAGGTGTCTCGCAGGGCTGAAGCCCTGCGCCACTCCGGTACTGATTTGCCGATGAGGGACCTCTGACGAGATGTCTGGACACCTAATCGCATTCGAAGGCCTCGATCAAAGCGGCAAACAGACGCAGGCCGAGCGGCTGCGCGACCATCTGAAAGCGCAGGGGCGGAAGGCGCGACTGGTGTCGTTTCCCGACTACGGCACGTCGATCGGCGAAGAGATCGCGCGGGCGTTGTCCAACGAGCGCGACTACGGTCCCGACGTGATGCAGCTGCTCTACGTCGCGAACCGGTACGAGAAGAAGCCGGATCTGGAGCGCTGGCTCGACGGTGGCTTGATCCTGGTGTCCGATCGTTACACCGCGTCGAGCGTCGCGTACGGCGAGGCGCAGGGGCTCGACCCCGGGTGGCTGACCGAGATCCAGAAGTTCCTGCCGGCCGCCGCGATCACGTTCCTGCTCGACATCGCGCCCGGAACCGCGGTGAAACGCAAGTCCGTGGACCGCGACCGCTACGAGCGCGATCTCGCGATGCAAGGGCGCGTGCGCGAGAGCTACCATCGTCAGGCGGCGGCGCAGGGCTGGGTCGTGCTCGACGGCGAACGATCGAAGGACGCGATCGCGGCCGACGTCATCAGCGCGGCGACGTCACGACTCGGGCTGCCGTAAGCGCGCGCACTTCCGCGACGCCAGCCTGCTTCAGCGTCCGCGCGCACGCCTCGAGTGTTGCGCCGGTCGTGCTCACATCATCAATCAACACCACAACCGCGCCGGTTAACGGTCCGGCGGCGCGCGTCGCCGCGAACGCGTCGCGCACGTTGCGATGACGCCGGCCGGCGGGGAGGCCGGTCTGCGTCGGCGTGGCACGCACGCGCCGGAGCGCCGGACGTACCTCGATCCCCATGTAACGAGCGAGGTCGGCCGCCTGATTGAACCCGCGGTGGCGCCGCCGCGACGGATGCAGCGGCACGGGGACGACGCAGGCCGCGCCGGCGAGCATGTCGGCGCCGCGCGCGCGCATCAGCCGTCCAAGC
>Ga0315281_10006509_pt1 | contig 16593 bp, 14 predicted proteins | sample YL17G07_0_MG_FD_204540 | JGI IMG/M metagenome (GOLD analysis project Ga0315281, IMG submission 204540) | Sediment microbial communities from Yellowstone Lake, YNP, Wyoming, USA - YL17G07_0 | ecosystem: Environmental > Aquatic > Freshwater > Lake > Sediment | place: USA: Wyoming | collected... | reverse complement strand
GGCTGGAACCTTCAAGGCTGATAACCGCGGCCAGCGCATTTACCTGAACAAAATGCTGATTGGTGTTGTGAGTGGCAGCGGCCTGTTTGAGGTGGATGCCAACCAGCAATTGACCGGCAAATTATCCGTTAATATCAACGCGGGATCGGGTAAAAATGTTCCATTGCTCCTGTCTGGGTCGCTGAAAGAGCCGCAGTTGCAAGCAGGACGTTAGGCCAGTTACTTGCGTATTTCCTGAATTCAGCCCGACCGCTGTTGTTTGATAATTTCATTTGCGCAACGTATACCACTTATCACCGCCCCTTCAAGTGTTGCCGGATAGTCGCCCGCAGTAAAATCGCCTGCCAGCAGCAGGTTGATTTCCTGGGTAAGGTACACAGGACGGGATAAATTGGCTACACAGGAAAAAGTGGCACGCTTTTCTGCAATAACCTGATGCCACTCCGGCAGTTTTGTAAAACCAAATTGATCACGCAGCTCCTCAATGACTTTTTGAGCCAGTTGTTCATGTGACCACGCCTGATGCAATCCTTCTGCACTGATCACGGCAGCAAACAGCCCGTGTTGTCCCGCAATTTGACCCTTGTCGAATAACCACTGGCTGATACAGCGATCCAGCCCCAGCATGGGGTGGGGGAGCCGCACGTCAGCCGGGTATTTAAGATAAACGGTGTAGATGGGCTGATAGGTGATAGCCTCAATCTGCTTCGCCATTTCTGCCAGTGCGGGTAAGGTGCTGAAGAGACGGATAGCCGAACTAGCCGATGTCGCGCAGATCACTTTGTCAAAATACTCGGTGCTCTGTGCCGTGTGCAATGCCAATTTAGTTTCATGCCGGGTAATGGATTCCACGCCGCAGGACAAGACTACTTTTCCGCCATGCTGGCTGATATATTGGGCGGCCCGGTTCGGGAATAATTCAGAGTAATCCAGGCGAGGCAGCAACATATCGCTATCTGCGCGCGAACCGTTCAGGCTGTCGCGCAGCACATTTAACAATACCTGTGCGGAAGCCTTTTGCACCGGGGTGTTCAGTGCGGAGATGCAGATCGGTTCCCACAGCAAGCGTATCAGGTCTGCATCCTGCTTATGTATTTGCAACAACTCCAGGGCACTGATATCAGCCTCAAGCTTGAAATTGATACGGCGCATCGAGAGCATAAAGCGGGCAGCATGCAGGCGTGCCTTGTAACTGAGTCCCCTTGCCAACAGAAATCCTGCTAACAAGTGCAAAGGAGCGGGCAGGCGTGGAGCTTTCAGTTCAAAACGTTTATGCAGGGTTAGCTGCAGGGGAAGACGCTGGAAATCCTGTTTAATATTCCCGCCAACCTGTTCGATCAGCCCGAGTGTGTGGCGGTAGCAACCGAGCAGGATATGCTGGCCGTTATCGAGTTGCGTGTCATGTTGAACGACGCCACGGGCGCGACCACCAAGCTGTTTGGCGCTTTCAAAGACCGTGACGGGGATATTATGTTCTGCGAGTGTTACTGCGGCAGCCATACCGGCATAGCCACCGCCAATGATGGCAGTATTATTGACCTTTACATAATTCATGACAGTATTGTAGGGCGTATAGGGTTATCGATTACTTGATGTTTCATAACTTGCAAATCCCCCCTGGCCCCCCTTTGCAAAGTGGGGTAACTGCTGAATCTCAAGCAAAGCTATTACCCCACTTTAGCAAAGGGGGGCCAGGGGGGATTTGAACGTCATGAATTATGTAAAGCTCAATAAAAGAGTGTCTTTCACGATTGCTCCCTCTCCCCCCGGGGGAGGGTTGGGGTGGGGGAGCACTCTGTCCATTGAGCATTCTCATAGCGGGTTACTTGATTTCTTACCCTCTCCCCAGCCCTCTCCCGCAAGCGTGAGAGGGAGAAGATAAGAGGTGTGAATATGGGATAGATGAGGTATCCAAAATAAATACATATGTTTAATTTCTTAGCCATGTCTTTAACGCGATCCATAGCTTGCGCAGCGGTGGCAGTGATACACGCTGTTTCAAGACATGACAGCCGCTGTAAATGACTTCATCGAGTGTCGCTCTATAGATTGCAGCCATAATCAATCCGGTACGCTGGGATTTTCTGTCTGACTCCGGTAATTCTGCCAGCGCCTGGTCGTAATAGCGCTGTGCACGGTCAACCTGAAAAGCCATTAACTTTTGAAACGCATCGGTTTCGCGCGCCGCAAGGATGTCGCTGGCAAGTACGCCAAACTGTGCCAGTTCGTCCAGGGGCAGGTAGATGCGCCCGCGGCGCGCATCTTCACCCACATCACGGATGATGTTGGTTAACTGAAAGGCAATGCCAAGGTCATGCGCGTATTTAAGGGTCTTGCGGTCTTTATAGCCGAATATTTCGGCAGCGAGCAGTCCAACAACCGAGGCTACACGGTAACAGTACAGTTGCAACGATTTGAAATCGGCATATCGATGCAGTGACAAATCCATTTCCATACCGTCAATTATTTCCAGCAGATGTTCCTGCGGCAAGTGGAATTTTTTCACTACATCAACCAGGGCGCGTGCGACCGGATGCTGGGGTTTACCTGCATAAATTTCTGCAACCTGACCGCGCCACCAGGTCAACGTTGTGCGTGCAACATCTTCGTTGGAACATTCATCCACCACATCATCCACTTCCCTGCAAAAGGCATACAAGGCGGTGATGGCGTGGCGACGTTCAGCAGGTAAAAATTTGAAGCTGTAGTAAAAGCTGGAGCCGCTCCGTGCTGCTACATGCTGGCAATACTGCTCGGGTGTCATATCGGCTCTGCCTAAAATTTAAACGGCGCGCTGTTAAACAGCATGATCAGCCAGTCTTGGGGGCGCAGCACAGGCCTGTGGTTAAACATGTCAAAATCAACATTTTCCAGCTTGGTCAGTATGCGATTCCCGCCAGCAATAATCAGCCGCATTTCAAGTCCGATACGCCCGCGCAGTATGCTGCCCAGCGGTGCGCCGCTAGTCATCATTTCACGTGTACGCTGAACCTGGAAACGCATCAAATCCTGCCAGGCACGGCTTGTTATGCCTTGTGTAATCTGGCTTTCAGCTATGCCATATTTGTGCATATCGTCCTGGGGTATGTAAATGCGGCCTATCATGATGTCCTTTTTAACATCCTGCCAAAAGTTAATCAATTGAAGACTGGTGCAAATGTGATCGGAGTAAAGCAGATTTTGCGAGCTTGCCTCTTCATACAAATGCAGTAATAGTCTGCCCACGGGGTTGGCTGAGCGGCGGCAATAGTCCATCAGCTCATTAAAATTTTCGTAACGCTTTTTGACTACATCCTGGGAGAAGGCATCGAGCAGATCATGAAATAACTGCAGGGGTAACTGATACTTGCTTACGATTTCCGCCAGCGCCATGAACAGAGGTGTTTGCGGGCCATCAACAGTGCCGATGCGATTGAGCTCGTTGCGGAATTCATCGAGTCCGGAAAGCCGTTCTTCGTCGGTCAAATTTCCTTCATCCGCTATGTCATCGGCCTGACGTGCAAAATGGTAAATTATTTCCACTGCCCGGCGTATGCGTCTGGGGAGGAGAATGGACGCAACCGGGAAGTTCTCGTAGTGGTCAACAGCCATGAAGTTCCTAGGTCAGGTCGTTGCGGTGCAGCAGAAACACGTATTCTTCACCCGCAGAAACGTCGAGCCAGGTAAATGGCAGGTCGGGATAGCAAGCTTCAAGTGCGTCCCGGTTGTGCCCGATTTCTACAACCAGTATGCCATGAGGAGTCAGGTGTGCTGCTGCCTGTTCGAGAATTTCACGTGTGGCATCCAGGCCGTCACTGCCGCTGCCCAGCGCCAACGAGGGTTCGTGCAGATATTCCTGCGGCAGGGCGGCAACCGACTCTGCGTCCACATAGGGTGGATTGCTGATAATGATGTCGTATTGCTTGCCGGATAATTGCGTGAATAAATCCGACTGGATCAGGTGCACCCGGTCTTGCAGGTGATAGTCCGCGATATTGCGTTGTGCAACCTGCAAAGCGTCCGCAGACAGATCGACTGCATCTACCCGTGCATTGGGGAAGGCATAGGCAGCAATAATGGCGAGGCAGCCGCTGCCGGTGCACAGATCAAGTACCGAGGTGGTGTGATCTGCATCGGCCACCCAGGGAAGCAGGCGTTCACGCAACAGCTCGGCGATAAAGGAGCGCGGCACGATCACGCGTTCATCCACATAAAACTTGAACTCGCCCAGCCAGGCTTCATGCGTCAGATAGGATGCGGGGATTTTCTGGTCAACCCGTTGCTTGAGCAATGCCATCAGTACGGCTTTTTCCTGCAGGGTCAGGCGGGCATCGAGAAAAGGCTCCAGTGTGTCCAGCGGCAGGTGCAAGGTGTGCAGTATCAGGTAAACCGCTTCGTCGTAAGCAGAAGTGGTGCCGTGGCCAAAAGTCAGATTGCCTTCGGTGAAGGCACTGACCGCATAGCGCAGCCAGTCACGAACTGTATGCAGCTCGGCGGTGTTGGTGAAAGTGTGCAGAGGGCTCATCACTGTTTTACCAGCAGATTTTCCAGGGTCAGGCAATAGACTTCGGACAGCACATCGAGATCCGCCACAGCCACGCATTCATTGAGCTTATGGATTGTTGCATTGACCGGCCCCATTTCAATCACCTGCGGGCAGATGTCGGCGATAAATCGGCCATCCGAGGTGCCGCCAGTGGTGGAGAGATCGGCATCGATACCGGTAACCTGTTTGATCGCGGCACTGATTGCATCCACCAGATTGCCGCGCGGGGTCAGGTAAGGTTTGCCTGACATTTCCCACAGCAGATCGTATTGCAGGCCGTGCTTGTCGAGAATGGCATGCACTTTCTGCTTCAGCCCGTCCACGGTGCTGGCGGTGGAAAAACGGAAATTGAACAGGATGTCGACGGTACCGGGTACCACATTGGTAGCACCGGTGCCGCCGTGGATATTGGAGATCTGCCAGGAAGTCGGCGGAAAATATTCATTACCCTTGTCCCATTCTGTGGCAGCCAGTTCTGCGATGGCCGGTGCGGCCAGATGGATGGGATTTTTCACCAGATGCGGATAAGCGATATGGCCCTGTATGCCTTTTACGCTGAGCGTGCCGGAGAGCGAGCCGCGGCGGCCGTTTTTGATGGTGTCTCCGGTTCTGCTCACGGCGGTGGGTTCGCCCACAATGCAGTAGTCCATTTTTTCATTGCGGGTGCGCAGGGCTTCCACTACCCTGACCGTGCCATCCACTGCCACGCCTTCTTCGTCCGACGTGAGTAATAAGGCGATGGAGCCCGGGTGATTGGGGTGGCTGGAAACAAACTTTTCGATTGCTGTAACAAAAGCGGCGAGCGAAGCTTTCATATCGGCCGCGCCGCGGCCATACAGCATGCCATCCCTGATGGTGGGGGTGAAAGGGTCACTATGCCATTTATCCAGCGGCCCGGTGGGCACCACGTCGGTGTGTCCGGCAAAGCAGATTAATTTTCCACTCGTGCCGCGCCTGGCCCACAGATTATCGACTTCACCGCAACGCAGCATTTCCAGCCTGAAGCCGATGGCTTCCAGGCGCTGGCCTATGATGTGTAGACAGCCTTCATCCAGCGGGGTTAAGGAAGGACGGGAAATGAGCTGTTGGGTGAGGTGCAGTGTTTCGGACATAATATTTTTTGCGTTTATAGGTTGAAAAGTTTTTGATAAGAGGTGGCATCAAAGCCGATGTGCAGTAAAGTTCCATCTTTCTCCAGCAGGGGGCGTTTGATCACGCTTGTTTTCTCCAGCATCAGTTTTTGCGCCTCCCTGTTGCCGGAAATGTTTTTCTGCTCGTCTGACAAACCGCGCCAGGTCATGCCCTTGCGGTTAATCAATTGTTCCCATGAGGATTGTTGCAACCACTGTTGCACCAGGGTAACGCTCAGTCCCTGCTTTTTGAAATCATGAAATTCCACCGCGATATCATGTTCCGCCAGCCAGTTCCGCGCTTTCCTTACCGTGTCACAGTTGGGTATGCCATACAGTTTGATCATCAGGCATCATGCGCGTCAAGGTTGAGGGTGATACTGCCGAAATCCGCAGCCGCATTGGCTGGAGCAGGTCTCGGTACCTGTGTCGCATTAGGATCGAGTGCCCTGTTCTTGTTGGTTTGGGAGAAGTCTATCAAGGCGGAAAGGTTGCTGGCTGAGTCAGCGTTCTTCATCGCCTCTTCCTTGCTGATCTGGCCGCTCTTGAACAATTTGTACAGTGCCTGCTCAAATGTTTGTGAGCCGGCAGATACGCTGGACTCAATGGCGTCCCGGATTTTGTCTATTTCGTCATTCTTGATCAATTCGGAAATATGCGAAGTATTCAGCAAAATTTCCACTGCAGGTAGCAGTTTCCCGTCAGTGCCGCGCAACAGGCGTTGAGAAATGACCGCACGTAAACACATGGCAAGGTCGGACAGCACGCTCTGCCGCGCATCATACGGGAAAAAGTTGATGATACGGTTAAGCGCATGGTAACTGTTATTGGCGTGCAGCGTGGACAAGCACAGGTGACCTGTCTGCGCAAAAATCAGTGCATGTTTCAATGTTTCACGATCACGAATTTCACCGATCATGAGCACGTCCGGCGCCTCGCGCATCGCACTGATCAATGCCGCTTCATAGGATTCCGTGTCATCGCCAATTTCGCGCTGGTTAACAATACACTTGTCATGACGGAACAGATATTCCACCGGATCCTCAATGGTCAGTATGTGGCCATTGGAAGTGGCATTGCGGTGTTCCAGCATTGCAGCGAGTGTGGTTGATTTTCCCGAACCAGTCGCACCTACCATCAGCACCAGGCCACGCTTGGACATGACCAATTCCTTCAGTACAGAAGGCAAGTTGAGTTCTTCAACTTCGAACACCTTGCCCAGCACATAGCGAATAACAATGGCGACACTGCCGCGCTGCCGGAATACGTTGACACGGAAGTTACCCACATTGGGCACACGGAAGGAGAAGTTCATCTCCATGTGTTTCTCGAACTCCACAATTTGCGCCGGCGTCATCATTTCATAAGCAATGCGCTTTGTCGTATCGCTATCTAGCTTTTGCGCGTTGACCGGCATGGTGATGCCGTTGATTTTTACGCTAATGGGCGCTCCTACCGAGAGAAACAAGTCAGAAGCTTGTCTTTCTGCGGCGAGTTGCAATAGTGGCGTGATGATCATCGTGCACTCCTCATAATGAAAAAATACCGGGTCAAACAGCGATCCTTGGTAACTTAGATGCCGCGCAACAACTCATTGATACCCACCTTGCCGCGCGTTTTCGCATCCACTTTTTTCACGATAACGGCACAGTAAAGGCTATAGCTGCCATCCTTGGAGGGCAGGTTGCCGCTGACGACCACCGAGCCTGCGGGTACTCGGCCATAAGTGACCTGACCGGTTTCACGGTCAAAGATCTTGGTGCTTTGACCGATATATACACCCATGGAAATAACCGCGCCTTCTTCAACGATAACACCTTCGACGATTTCCGAACGCGCACCGATAAAGCAATTGTCTTCAATGATGGTGGGGTTGGCCTGAACCGGCTCCAGGACACCGCCAATGCCGACACCACCGGAGAGGTGCACGTTCTTGCCGATCTGTGCACAGGAACCGACCGTTGCCCAGGTGTCGACCATGGTGCCTTCATCCACATAAGCGCCGATATTGACGTAGGACGGCATCAGTACCACGTTCTTGGCGATGTATGATCCTTTACGCACCGAGGCCGGGGGAACCACGCGGAAGCCGCCCTCGCGGAAATCCCTGGAGTTGTAGTCTGCAAATTTGGAGGGAACCTTGTCGTAGTAATTGGTGAAGCCGCCCTTGATAAAAGCGTTGTCCTCGATGCGGAAGGATAGCAACACAGCTTTTTTTAGCCATTGATGCGTGACCCATTGGCCCTCGATCTTTTCAGCAACGCGCAACTTTCCCTGGTCTATGTATTCCATTACGGTGCCGACCGCTTCCTTGAGTTGCGCGTCTACATTGCGCGGCGTAATTTCTGCACGGCGTTCAAAGGCATCATCTATAATTTTTTGCAGTTGTGGCATGTTGTTTTCCTGATTATTAAGGTTTAAGTTTTAGGACGAATTCGGCAATGCGGTGCGCGGCATCCAGCGTCTCTTCCAGCGAGGCGACCAGTGCGATGCGCACATAATTTTCCCCCGGATTGGTGCCACGAACATTCCGTGCAAGGAAGCTGCCGGGGAGAACGGTGACATTATAGTCGCGATGCAGCTGTTGCGCGAAGAGGCTGTCTGAAACGGGTACTTTCAGCCACAGGTAAAAGCTGGCATCGGGAAGGGCTACCGGCAGTACCGGGCTCAATATCTCGGCAACCTTGTCGAATTTTTCCCTGTACAGACGTCGATTTTCAGCCACGTGCGCTTCGTCATCCCAGGCGGCAATACTGGCCGCCTGTACCGCAGGGTTCATCGCGCAGCCATGGTAAGTGCGGTACAGGGTGAATGCTTTCAGCACTTTGGCATCCCCCGCCACAAATCCAGAGCGCAAACCTGGCACGTTGGAGCGCTTGGACAGGCTGGAAAAAATCACCAGATTGCGGTAGTCGCTGCGCCCCATTTTTTGGGCCGCTTCAAGCGCACCCAGGGGAGGGGTGTCAAAATATATTTCGGAGTAGCACTCATCGGCAGCAATGACAAAGCCGTAACGATCAGACATCTCAAACAGCTTTTCCCATTCTGTGAGCGGCATCACATGGCCGTTGGGGTTGCCGGGCGAGCACACATAAATCAACTGGGTACGCTTCCAGATATCCTCGCCCAACTGCGTAAAATCGAGGGCAAAATTATCTTTTGGCAGGGTGTTGAAAAAATGCGGAGTTGCGCCAGCCAGTAAAGCTGCTCCTTCATAGATCTGGTAAAACGGGTTTGGGCTGATTACCACGGGACGATCACGCGTGCGGTCAATCACAGCCTGCGCAAAGGAAAATAGCGCCTCGCGGCTGCCATTGACGGGCACTACCTGTGTTTTGGGATCTATGGCGTTTGCAGGCAGTTGGTAGCGGCGTTGTATCCATGCGGCAAGACAGTTACGCAGCGCGTCGCTGCCCAGGGTTGTGGGATAATTCGCCAGTCCATTCAGGTTTGCGCTCAATGCATCACAAATAAATTGAGGGGTCGCATGCTTGGGCTCGCCAATATGCATGCTGACAGGCTTGAAAGCGGGGTTTGCCTGCACGCCTTTAAACAGTTCAGCCAGTTTTTGAAACGGATAAGGTTGTAGCAGGTCTAGCAGTGGATTCATGATTTTTCGGATATCGCAAAACAGCGGCAATTATAAAGGCTAATCAAGTGCCATCAAAACAAAAGATCACGGCAATTACGGGGCTGCTTAGCGGTGCCGCGGTATGGGGTATGGTCTGGTATCCGTTCCGTATACTGGAACTGGCCGGCATTTCTGGCATGCTTTCTTCGTTCCTTGCCTACGCTATTGCATTAATCGCCGGCCTGGCTATTTCGGGCCCCGTTTGGCGTGAATTGCGTTTTGCCGGAGGGTGGGGTTTTTTGCTGATACTGAGCGCGGGCTGGACAAACTTTGGGTATGTACAGGCTATCATTGATGGCGAGGTGATGAGGGTACTGCTGCTGTTCTATCTTGCGCCGTTGTGGACGGTGTTTTTCGCACATTTTTTGCTGAACGAGCGGCTGAACCGTTATGGGTATGCCGTAATTTTGCTGTCACTGACCGGTGCACTGGTCATGTTGTGGCAACCCAGCCTTGGGCTACCGCTGCCCCAGAACCGGGCCGAATGGATAGGCTTGTCAGCAGGCATGAGCTTCGCTATGACCAACGTGGTGGTGCGTCATACCCAACACCTCAGCGTCAATTTTAAATCAGCGGCTGTCTGGCTGGGCACGGTACTGCTCACTGGATTGATGCTGTTGTATCAAGGGAATGCTGTCACGCAAATAGCCAGTATATCCACCAACTCCTGGGGGCTGCTGGCGTTGGTGGGACTGGTGTTGTGTGCTACCAGCTTTGCAGTACAATTTGGTCTGACTCATTTGCCGGCCAATCAGGCCATCGTGCTGCTGCTGTTTGAATTGTTATTTGCCGCAGTTGCCGCTTATTTCCTTGCAGGCGAAAAAATGGGTGTGCAGGAGCTGGTTGGTGCGGTGCTGATTGTTTCGGCCAGTTTGTTATCCGGAAAAATTCATCAGGAGAAGCAAGATATAGTCTGATGTCAACCTGTACGATGGTCGAATATCATCGTTTGATTTGCCTTGAAAATGCAAAGCTTGGCATAATGCGGGAATATATTTTGAAGGGGTGTTTTTAAAAATATATATTTCGTGCTGTTTTATTAAACGATAACAGATGTTCGTTTATTGATGCGGTTTCTTTTCAACAAAAAATCAGGGAAATATAAAAATGAGTTTTGGTAAAAATACTAAGCAATATTTCAATGTGAAAGCAGGTGTACTTTTCGCAGTCGCGATTGCGCTTTCCGCAAACATTCAAGCTGCTACCGGTGATCGCCAGAGTCCGGTAAATATCGACACACGCTACACCAAATCGACGACTTTGCCGGTAATCAAGCCAACCTATGCCACCAATGCAACGATCACTGTGGTCAATACCTATGACCCTAATCGCGTTCCTCTGGTGGAAAAGGAATGGGCTACGATCAAGGCCAATGTACCCAGCGGGTCGTTCGTGATGGTGAATGGCAAACAGTACAATCTGCTGCAATTTCACTTTCATACACCCTCGGAGCACAAAGTAAATGGCAAGGCGTCACATATGGAAGTTCACTTTGTGCATCTGTTGCAAGGTGCATTGCCTTGTGATCCTGATGCCTTGCTGGTGATTGGTGCAAGAATTCAGAAATCCGATTATGCACATTATGAGTTGAATAAAATATTTGGAAAAACTCTGCCGGTTGATAGCACTTCAGGATCGTTAACCATTTCCAATTTCAACCTGAACAAGGTGTTGCCCGAGATGGAAGGCTCATGGAGATACCCTGGTTCCCTAACCGCTCCCGCCTCATTCGGCTCAACTTGCAATGCGCAGGGCGGCACTATTGACGAACAACTGGAAGCAGATATTTTCCCTGAGAATGTTTCCTGGACCGTGTTGACCAAATCCATAAGCATGTCCAGCAAGCAGATTGAGGCTTTCAGGAATATATTCGAGCTGGGTAATACACGTACCACGCAGCCGTTGAATACACGCGTTATCTTGCAGGATATGAATCACTAAAACAGTAGCAACTTAATTATCGGGCACAAAATTGGCTTTGTAGCGCCAATTTTGTGCCCGTTTTTTTTGTATGCTAACTCGCAAATATCCAAAGATTGTAGGTGTCGCGAGCTTGTGTTAGTCGCAGACTGTGAAAGTCACTGCCAAAATGTTAGCATTTGTCCCTTATTCCAAAATTGATTTTTTCCAATGAGCAAGTCTATTACTATTGGCACGCCACTTTCGGCGACAGCAACCAAAGTCATGCTGCTGGGCAGTGGTGAACTGGGCAAGGAAGTCATCATTGCATTGCAGCGGCTGGGTGTGGAAACGATCGCCGTAGATCGCTATCCTGATGCGCCGGGGCACCAGGTCGCCCATCGTGCGCATGTTATCAACATGGCGGATGGTGCGGCATTGCGTGCGCTGGTAGAGAAGGAAAAGCCGCACTTTATTGTTCCAGAAATCGAAGCCATTGCGACAGACATGCTGGTAGAGATAGAGCGCGCTGGGCTCTCTACCGTTATTCCCACCGCCCGTGCCGCCCAGTTGACGATGAACCGCGAGGGCATACGCCGACTGGCAGCCGAAACACTGGGTCTGCCGACATCTCCTTACAAATTCGCCAGTAGTCTGGCCGAGATGCAGGCAGCCATTGATGGGGGTATCGGTTATCCCTGCATCATCAAGCCGGTGATGTCCTCATCGGGCAAGGGGCAGTCCAAAGTAGATACACCTGTTGAAGTTGCTGCCGCATGGGCTTACGCTGGCAGTGGAGGCAGAGTCAACCAGGGTCGTGTGATTGTTGAAGGATTGATACGTTTCGATTATGAAATAACGCTGCTCACCGTGCGTGCGCTCAATGAAGCGGGCGAAACAGAAACCCAATTTTGCGAGCCGATAGGTCATGTACAGGTGCAGGGAGACTATGTGGAAAGCTGGCAGCCGCAGGTCATGAGCGCGCTTGCCTTGCAGCGGTCACAGGATATTGCCAGATTGGTAACCGACAATCTGGGCGGTCGTGGCCTGTTTGGCGTGGAGCTGTTTGTAAAGGGAGATGAGGTCTGGTTTAGCGAAGTCAGCCCGCGCCCGCATGACACCGGCATGGTGACGATGTGTAGCCAGGTGCAGAACGAGTTTGAGCTGCACGCACGTGCCATCTTGGGTTTGCCGGTGAATGTGGCGCTGCGTGAGCCGGGAGCCAGTGCGGTGATATATGGCAGGCTGGAGCAGAAAGGAATAGCATTTTCCGGCGTGGATCAGGCCTTGCGCGTGCCGCAAAGCGATATTCGCCTGTTTGGAAAACCCGAGTCTTTTGCACGGCGACGTATGGGTGTGGCACTGGCAAATGGCAGGGACATTGAAGAGGCAAGAACGCGCGCAAAGCTGGCGGCCAGCCTGGTTGTGCCGGTAACGAAATGAAAGCGTATGAACGATGAGTAAATTTTTTAATATTGATTTTGGCTCGGCATTGAAGCGCATGTTCGGCAGCGAGAAAAGTACAGAGCACATGGCTGATACTTCCCCGCATGTTGACAAGCAGAATGCGGCTGAAGTTGAGGTACCTGTCTTCCTGACCATCTGGACAATAGAGCGTAGCCGTACCGCACCCTCCCGCGCCCTGTGTACCGAAATTGAGGTTTACCCTTCTGCGGCAACAGCTCTGTGCGAAGACCTCACGGGCTATGTAGTGGGGACGCCCAATGGCGAAACTGTGGTGATAGAGGCAAGAACAGGTGGCCTGGTTGGACATTCGCTGGAAGTAGTGCTGGATGGCATTCGTGAAATGAGCAAAGCACAATTAAACAGCCAGCTCGACACGGCAAGGAAAGAATTCAACCGGATGAAGAAAGTGGAAATGACGAACGATGAATTCTGGAGAGCCATCAAAATGGGCGGTGAAGAGATGGATGCCACACAGATAAATCCGGAATATCACGAATGAACATCTCCACATTGCTGCACGCAACGATATTGGTGGCGGATTTGAAAAATGCACGCGGCTTCTACGAACAGGTTCTCGGCTTCAGGCCAAGCAGCATGCGACCTGAGATGAGTTTTGACGGCGTGTGGTATGACTTTGGCTCGCAGCAATTGCACCTGATGCAACTGCCCAACCCTGAAGCCGGGTTGCAGCGCCCGCCAAATGGTGGAAGGGACAGGCATATTGCTTTTGCAGTCGATGACCTGTCAGCTTTAATGGCAAGGCTTGAGAAAGCTGGTATTCGATTTAATTTGAGCAAATCCGGCAGGCGCGCCCTATTTTGCCGTGACACTGATGACAATGCGCTGGAGTTTGTTGAATCTGTATAAATGCAGTATGAACCTGGATGACCGGCAGATTTAGGATAGGTGCATTCACCCCCATCCCAACCTTCCCCCGTCAAGGGGGAAGGAGACAGTTCCATCCCCCCTTGCGGGGGAGGGCTAGGGTGGGGGGAAACTTTGGGCGAGGCACCAAATAAAATATCACGATCCTACTTATGAGTTATCTGAATAAATTATTCACGATGTGAAGGCGACTTATGTTACGCAGCTTAAAGCTATTGGGACTCATTGGGTTGATAGTTGCATTACCGGCTACCAGTGCACAACTCGTAAACGATAGAAATATTTTAATGCCTGAATTAGGCAAAGACTGGAAGACACTGGAAACGCCCCATTTCCGCATCCATCACGAAGCTGGCAACAAGGAGTATGTGCAGGAAGTGGCTGCCGTTGCCGAGCGGGTGCATGACAAGCTCTCGGTCTGGCTGGGATGGAACCCGAAAGACAAAACTGAAGTGGTGATTCTTGACACGGTGGATGCGTCCAACGGTAGTGCCACCCCCTTGCCTTACAACACGATCACGCTCTACATGCCCACTCCGGTAGCCGGAGAGTTGATGGATCAAACGCCGTGGCTGGAATTCGTTTTTACCCATGAGTATGTACACATCTTGCATCTGGATATGGCCTTTGGCGCACCCCAGGTGATGCGCGATATTTTTGGCCGCTCGATGGATTTGTTTACCCTGTTCGATTTCCCGCAAATTTTTGCCCCGACCTGGGTGACTGAGGGACTGGCTGTTTATGGTGAATCTGAGTTGGCTGGGCAAAGCGGCAAAGCGAGTGGTACTGGCCGCCTTAACAGCGCAATGTTTGAAGCCATGATGCGCATGGAAGTAAAGCGCGGCCTGTACTCCCTGACCGAAGTAAGCTACAACTCTGCGCATCGCTGGCCCTATGGTCAGGTTTATTTGTATGGCGCGTATTTTTTTAAATTTGCTGAAGAAAAATATGGACGTGAAGCGGTCACCAAATACATCAAGGTCTATGGCCGGCATATTTTCCCCTTCCGCATGGATACGCGGGCAAAAAAGGTATTTGGCAAACCAGGCAAGGTAGTCTGGACAGAATTTCAAAAGTACTTAAGGCAGCGGTTTGAGCCGCAACTGGCTGCCATCAAGCAGCAGAATACATTCGTAGCGCGCACGATATATGACGGACCTTATACCAACTCAGCACTGGCAGCAGCCAGCAATGGCGATCTTTATTTTCTGCATGACGATGCGTCTTCCAGCCCGGAGATCAGGCGCATACGTACTGATGGTGTAAATGAAAAAGTGATCGACGGCAGGGGTGTGCAGCATATCGACTGGCACGAAAAATCCGGCTTGCTGCTGAACAAATATGCCGTATGCGACAACACCAATGTGTATGCCGATATTTTTCAGTGGTCTCCCGGCATGTCTACTGCCAGACAGTTGACACACTGCGGTCGTTATATTTTTGCAGCATGGCATCCCGACGGTCAGTCGATTGCCGCAATCCAGTCCGAGCATGGCTTGAGCAAATTGCTGCTGCTGGATGTAAATGGAAAAGTTATTAGAGTGCTGGCTGATATGCCCATGGGTGATACGCTCGGTCATCTTGCCTGGTCGCCGGATGGGAAATCGTTGGTTGCCTCGGTACAGCGCAGGAAGTCCGGCTGGAATCTGGAAGTCATGGATGTCAGTACAGGCCTGTGGCAGGCGCTGACTATCGGTAACAATCTGGTACAGAGGCCGCGCTTTTCAAAGGATGGCAGTACAGTTTATTTTCTCTCCGACCAGGGCAAGGTGTGGAATCTGCGTCGCCTGAATCTGGGCAGTGACAAGGTAGAAACCATCAGTAATACCGAGTCTGCCATCAGTGAAGCGGTGGCCATGCCGGATGGGAGCTATCGACTGGTTGAATACACGCATGGCGGCAAGGCGATTGTTGCACTGGAGGTGGGTGTCAGCCAGGTTGAGGCAAGCTATCCTGCAAAAAACACAGAGGTAGCAGCCGTTGATGCGATCAGCAATGCGCCCGATTTTAAGGCTTATGCTTATGCCGACGTAAAAGACTACTCGCCATGGAATACCCTCAAACCCCATTTCTGGTTCCCCCTGTTTGACAACAGTGCGGACCAGGCTTCTTACTTCGGTGTGCTATTGGGTGGTTCGGATGCACTGGACTTTCATAAATGGAATGCATTGCCACTGTATTACTACGATCAAAAAGTTTTTGGCGGTCTGGTCAACTATAGCTTCTATAACAAGATCACCCTGTCTGCCCAGCGCCAGTTTTTCATGCTGGGTGACAGAGATGCGGTGAATCGCCAGCAGAGCGACGAGACGCATTACCAGGCTTTGTTGCACCACTCCTTCAATACACTTGATTCCAGCCTGTATGTAGCGGGTGGCGCGGCCAATGAGGTGGTTGCTACCCAAGTCGTCAGAGGGGCAGGCATAGGTCGTACATACAACAATAAAATTGTGGGCGTGATAGCGCAATACGACAACAGCAAATTTTATAAGCGTTCAATATCGCTGGTCGATGGGCGCAGAGTGCAGCTTTTAAGTGAAACATATGATCAGCTAGGCGGGAGTGACTACAACGGAAACACCAGCCGTATGGACTGGAAGGAATATTTTTCGCTGGGGGATAATCATGCCCTGTATTTCAGGGCGCTGTACGCTCAGGGTGATGCGGGAATACGGCCCTATCGTCTGGGTGGGGTAAGTGAAACCTTAAGCCAGATAGGCGGGGTGACAGGCCTGGGGCGGCGCGATTTTCCGCTGCGAGGCTACCCCTCCGGGCTGGGAGCATTAACAGGAACCAATATTGGCATGGCTACTGCGGAATGGAGAATCCCGCTGGTCTACCATTATGACGGCTGGTTCTTTCCACCTTTTGGTATAGGCAAGGAATCGTTAACCCTGTTTGTGGATAGCGGCGATGCGTGGAATCAGGGTGAGGAGATCAGGGCGAAAACAGGTGTGGGAGTGGAGTGGAATATTGAAGCTTTGCTTGGTTATGATCTGTTGAAGGTATCTACAACTTTGGGTTTTGCACACGGTCAGGATGTGGGCGGGGAGGAC
>Ga0315281_10006508_pt1 | contig 16596 bp, 19 predicted proteins | sample YL17G07_0_MG_FD_204540 | JGI IMG/M metagenome (GOLD analysis project Ga0315281, IMG submission 204540) | Sediment microbial communities from Yellowstone Lake, YNP, Wyoming, USA - YL17G07_0 | ecosystem: Environmental > Aquatic > Freshwater > Lake > Sediment | place: USA: Wyoming | collected... | reverse complement strand
TCTCGCACTGCCATATGGGTGAAGAGTTTCACCTTCCCCGAACTGCCCGCGATCTCCTGCACCGAGGGCTGGGGAACAAAGACGCGGTACCCGATGCCATTGACGTCCAGTACCACCCAACGGTCCCCGGTCTGGACCGGTTCACCGTACAGATATGCGATCATTGTACTATCTCATGATGTGGATATGACATAAGGCAATCGAAAGACCATCTGCAGCGTCATCCGGCTTGGGTACTTCATCGAGATTGAGCAGGCGCTTGATCATCTCCTGCATCTGCCCCTTGTCCGCCCGTCCGGATCCGGTGATTGCCTGTTTTATCTGGTTTGGGGTATACTCTTCTATTGGAAGATGGTTCTGCTCTGCGGCAAGGAGTATCACCCCACGCACCTCGCTCACGCTCATCGCAGATGTGACATTTTTTGTAAAAAAAAGTTTTTCAATCGCCAGAAAATCCGGTGGATATCGTGTAAAAAGTGCTGTAATCTCTGTATGTATCTCCAGCAGCCGCTCTGCCTGTCGCCTCCCCGCCCGCGTCTGGATGCACCCATAGCAGAGCGGCGTTACCACTCCTTTGTCCACCTGTATCACGCCATATCCGAGACGGGCAACGCCGGGATCAATTCCTATGACAATCATGGCAGATACCAAACCGAATGGTCATTTTCCTTAATTGAGTTTCATCATCCATACAACAATAATCCATGGACCGGTCGCGTCACTGTTTTGCCGTTGCTTCGGTCAGCTTTTCCACATTGCTCCGGGTAAAAAATCCGTCAAAACTCCCGTACCGGTGAATATATTCATTGACGATCAGCGTGTGCTGTGAGGGTTCGGAGAATATCTGTTTGAGCCCCTCGGATTCTGAACCCACGAGTTCGAGCAGGAACTCCATGCCATCTTTTTTGAGCATGGCAACGGTCTCTTCGATCCTCTCGGTCTGGAATGCCATATGATGAACCCTCATCCCGTAATTCCGGATGAACTTCTCGGTTGGCCCGGATGCCTCGTCACTGGTATAGGGCGTAATTCCGGAAGTGAAGACCATGGCAAAGTCCTCTTTATTCCGACGGGCCACGCTGGTGATCGAGTTGAGTGATTTGACGTGCACGCCGAAATCGTAGTGATAGTTGGTCAGGGAGAGGAACTCTAATATAGCAGCAGTACGGTCCTGCGCTTTGACCCGCGTTGCGGTGTGATCGAGTGTTGCAATATTGTTCAGGTGCCGGTATGCCGGCTTAGTGATGTCAGGAGAGATAGCAGTCGCCCCTGTCGGGGCATAGGCTCGCATCCCGTCTTTCCACTCGACAAACCCGATGGAATTTCCGGTATAGGGCGAAGGAACGGTCTGGATAAAGGAGAAGTAATCGGATACGATGGGTTCGGGTGTCAGGAATTTTGTCCCGCGCTCTTTCTGGACTGCCACGTACTCATTAATATCCGGTGTGGAAAACACGAAACTCTCGAGCCGGGTGTTGGGAAGAGGTCCGGTAAGTCGCCCCTTGTTCGCTCCGGCAAACGGGTTTAACAAACTGCTCCGCGAACGGACGATCAGCGATGCCGACCCGGGAACGGAGAGCACGTAGCTCTGTGAATCTGCATCAAAGAAGGCCTCCGTGCACGCAAGTCCGGTATACCGGAGCAGCTCATAGACAGCAGGTACGAGATGGTCGGTCTCGGTAGCGATGATCGCCGAATCAAGCCCTCCAACGAGCCCTTCAAGCCCGGCGTCCCTGCGCTCGTCTAAAGCCTTCGCGGCATTCTCAATGAGGATATTTTCCTGTACAGATGCAAAATCAAGCGCTGAATCCTGTGATGGGGTCATAAGTCCGGCAACATTCCTGTGTGTATAGATACGGTGTCCCGGTCATAAAAATTGCGAAGGGTAAAATAGCACCGGGGATGATTAAAAAAACCGAGGATCCCGATTCTCCTGTATCACCGGACAATAAATACTATTTATATATGCACGCAATATGGAATAGAGGAGAAAGTATGAAAAACGTTCATGAACCAACGTATTCCTTTGTCATCCTTACCCTTGTCCTTATCGTGGTCAATACTGTCATCGCACGGATCTGCGTCCTTGCCCTGCCCGGTGGTGTCGGCGGGGTATCCAAGCTCTATATTGCCGTAGCGTTTATGATCCTCTTCACCCTCTGGTTTGGTGCCTATGGTGCAATTGCTGCCTATGCCGGCACCCTTATCGGTTCCGGGCTGCTCTCCACCAACCCGGCCATTCCTCCCATGGTTGCAATCTACTGGTCGATCGCCGGCCTGCTGCAGGTTCTCATTCCGCTCATTGCCCTGCGAACCTTTGAAGTGGATCTCAGCTTAGAGAACCGTCGGGACTGGACGCTGCTCCTGCTCTTTGGTGTATTGATTAACAACATTGTGGGTGCAGCCTGGGGTGCTTACACACTCGCGTTGGGGAATATCATTGCATCCAGTCAGATCGGGAGCGTCTTTACCCTCTGGCTTATTGGCAACATCATCGTGACGGTTCTTATCGTGCCGCTCGCGCTCAGGCACCTGACCCCAAAGGTTCAGAAATCAAAACTCTTTGTAAAAAATTACTGGGAATAGGCAGATCATATCCCGTCCAACATTTTTTTTAAAAATCATTCACTTCCTCGTTTGTTCCTGACGCCCGGGAGGACTTTCCCCTTATGGCAATGATGATCGGGACGAGAAGATAGACCAACAGCGAATACGGAGGTGAAAAAAATGCCACCCCAATGCCGAGAATCGCAATGGAAGGGATGGTTGCAAGGAGCCAGAACCGGGTTCCCTCTGTAGCAACGTTAAATTCGGCATCACAGAGCTGGCTGCACCGGCAGATATACATCCATTGGCCAAGAAACAGCGCACCAATGATCAGGATATTTGCATGGAAGAGGAGTACGGCGATCAGCACCCCGTCATACGCTCCCGACACATCTGTGGTAAACGGGATGAGGACAATGAAGATGAGGATAGCGACATTGAATCGGAGTATGGTTGGATCAACGATCCGGAGATAATGAAACTGGCGGTGGTGTTCGATCCAGAAGAGGGCAAGTACCAGAAATGCAATGATAAAAAGGATAAACTGCGGGAGTAGTTTTTCTAAGTATTTCGGGAGCTCAGCGGCGGCCTGGTTCACGGATAACTGTGGCATAGCGATCCCGAGCACCAGCAGGGTCATGGCGAATGCAAAGATCGTGTCCACCATCGTTTCCAGCCGCCCTTTGGAGATCCGGTGGGGGTTATCCTGTTCAAATCCGCTCATACTGTATACTATTCCGGGACACAGGTAAATCTTTCATTCTTTCCTTTCGTACTTTTTGGCATTCCGGGTAAGGAAAAAATCACGGGAAGGAACCGGCATCCATCGGATCAGGTTCTTCCATGGCAAGCGAATACACGCACATACCGCTGACAACAATAAAGAGCAGCAGGCTTACCCAGAGCATCACACCCTGAACCATCAGGAATGTCGCCCACAACATTGCCACAAGGACCATGAGGTAAAAGAAGATCCAGCCCCTCCTCTTCTGTGAACTTGTCTTCGGCTCGACATCGGATATTGGAAATACTTTCGGGACTGTGCACGCATGAAGGAAGAGAAAAACCGGGTTTAATACTGCGATGAGAGCAATCATGAGGAAGAACTGGAAGAGCTCACCCTGACGGATAAGGAAAACAGCCCAAAGTGCTGCTGCAAACAGGATTAAAAAGAAGATGATCCGTATTCGCTGGAGTGGTGTGAACGGCACGGCATCCATACTGTAGCATTGTCCATCCCCTATATAAAGAAATGGTACAAACACACACGACCTATGATTATGGTAAAAAGAGGAACTGTACTTTTTTACGCAACGAGTCTCTCGTCTGTTGCCTGCCGCTTCGGAGAGACGATACAGAGGAGACAAGATTCTCCTTGCCGGTATTCCGGATCCACTGGCGGGGCTTGTGGGGGGATCAGGAAGATCTGACCCGGTGCCAAGGGTGCTGATTCGTTGTCGATATGCATCTCTCCAGATCCCTCGAGGATGTAGTAGAGTTCTGTGGATTTTTTCAGCAGGTGAGGGAGCGTGGACTCGTCGGTCGGGATAATGGCATGGGCAACACTGCACTCCAGATCCTGTGCCCCTGTCATCTTGTCAGGATGCAGCAGTTCAGAGAGCGGGGAACGGTCGATGACACGTTCGTGGGAGGGGAATTGGTAATATTGCAGATGATCATGGAAGAATCAACGGGTAAATGGTGTGCAATTCCGGGTAAAGAGCGTATTCCCTCAAGCGTACTGGTCGAGCCGCTGATACAGAAGATTTTTTTGGTCATTGCACACCTTTTTACCTATCAGCAAGCATCCTTACATGGAGAACGAAATCATGAAGATTATTGGCATCAACGGGAGCCCGAAAGGGGAGAAGAGCCAGACACGAAGGCTGGTGATGGCCGTTCTTGAGGGAGCACGGCATACCGGGGCGGATGTTACGTTTGTGGATATCTGTGGTCTTGAGATCAAGTACTGCACAGCATGCGGTACCTGTTACGCAAAAGGCGAGTGCATCCATGACGATGATTTCCCGGTGCTGCTTGAGAAGATGCTGGATGCCGACGGGATCGTGCTCGGTTCACCGAATTACATCAACCAGGTGACCGCCCAGCTCAAGACCATGCTCGACCGGATGGCGGACTCGATCCACTGCCAGTCCTTTGCCGGGAAGTATGGCTGTGCGGTTTCGACAGCCGGAGGATCCATGGCGGACGAGGTGGCGGATTATATGAACGGTACGCTGCTGAATCTTGGTGCTACGACTGTTGGAAGGGTCGGGGTCCTTGTCGGGACTGATCCGAGTGCGATCGTAAGCGGGGAGAAACAGGCAAAGGAGCTGGGACGGAAACTGGCTGATGCGATCAAGACGAAGTGGAATGATCCGGCACAGGAGAAAGTCCATCTTGAACGCAAGGAATATTTTAAGCGCCTCGTGTCGTTCAACAAGGAACCCTGGAAGCATGAGTACGATTACTGGAAGGGGCTGGGGGAACTGAAATAAACTTTTGATTTTTTTTAACATCCATTGAACAAAATGCAAGCTTGATTACAAATTTGCAATTTTTTTATCAAAAGTCCAGAAAAATCCTCAATAGCCATTCTTTTTGTAAAAAAGGGTTCAGAGTTCCCCTATATCCTCATTCCAGAGCCGGGGGTGCTGTGCAATGAACTCCCGCATTACAGTTACACACTCGCCGAGATCAAGATCGATCACTTCGATGCCATGCTCTTCCATAAACGCCCGTGCCCCAATAAAATTCCGTGATTCGCCCACAACGACTTTTTTGATCCCGAACTGGACGGCTGCACCTGCGCAGAGGTAGCAGGGCATGAGCGTGGAATAGAGCACCGCATCCCGGTACGTTCCGATCCTCCCGGCATTACGAAGACAGTCGATCTCTGCGTGGATGATAGGGTCTCCTTCCTGTACCCGGCGGTTGTGTCCCCTGCCGAGGATGACGTTGTTCCGGACAAGCACCGAACCTATGGGAATACCTCCCTCATCGCGCCCTTTTTCTGCTTCTTCAATCGCTTCTCGCATGAACTGGTCCATATCTCATCCTCCCTCCCATATTGCATGGTTTTTCCCGGTTTTTTGATAGCGCCGTTACCAGACCTCAGGCACCCCGTCAATCAGGGGCGTTATAAAGACATATGCGATAAGGAGCAGCCCGGCAACAATGGCGTTGTAAAGCGGCAGGGACGTAACCGTTATCACCCCGAGGGCAAACGCCCAGATGAGAAACCCTATTGCAGAGATACCCAGCTGTACTGCATCATTAATATTCTCTCCTTTCCAGAGGTACAGTATCGTACTCAGGACCCCGAGTATCAGGATCCAGCGTGCCACTACGGGATACCAGGACTCGGTGCCGGACAGGTAATAGGTGATCCCGTATACAGCAATGAACAGGGCGATTGTCTCAACAGGGATATATTTGATCAACCGCTCCCGGTAGGAATCATTGGGCACGTCCTGGCTGGCATTGCCTTTCGCCATTGACAGTACAGTATCACGGTTCCGTCTGGTCACCACAAGCCGCATAGTCTTTTCTCCCTCTCTTACCTGCATGCTCTGGCGGGCCGATTATATCAAGCCATCGCAGCTGGCATGTTTCTGAAATACTGGTAGCCCGTAGGGGGACTAAAAAAGGATGAACGGCTGGTTTTTATTGGGCAGTTCGTTTCTTGATCATCTCGAGCGCTTCGAAAGCTTCACGGCGCACGGTACCTTTCTCATCGGAAAGCATGCCGGTGATATGATCAACAGCCTTCTGGTCGCCAATCTCACCGAGGAGGAGCACCGCACGCCTGCGGACATCGCTCTGGTCGTCTTTTAAGACCATGATAAGTGGCGTGGTTGCCGGCTGGCCGAGCATCCAGAGTGCCTCCATAGCACCGGTTCTCATCCTGGTGTCGCCTTCGCGGAAGACCTGCATGAGCGGTGCAATTGCGGGCACGCCGAGTGCGGCAAGGGACTTGACGACTTCGATGCGAACCGGCCGGTCCGGATCATCGAGTGCTCCGATGATCGGGGATATCGCCCGGGTATTGCCGATCTGGCCGAGCACTTCCACTGCACCTTTGCGGATACCGGAGTTCTGGTCACCGAGCGCTTTGATCAACGGCTCAACGGAGGGCTCTCCAATCGTGACAAGGGCGAGTGCCGCCCTGCGTTGGACATCATCATTGGGATCAATGAGCGCTCGTATGAGCGGTTCAATGGCAGGCTCGCCCAGCGAGCAGAGTGTTGCCATCGCTGCCATGCGGACATGCTCCCGTGCATCGTTGAGGCTCTCGATCAACGGTGCGACTGCACGGGGATCACCTATGCGGCCGAGTGCCACTGCACTCTCATGCCGGACCCACGGATCTGCATCCTTTAACGATTCGATGAGGTGGCCGACAGCCCGTGCCTCACCCATGACGCCCAGTGCCTGCACTGCCCCCCGGCGGATGAGCGGGTGGCTGTGCTTTGCTGCCTGGATCAGGGGACCGACAGAAGGTTCGCCAACCAGCTGGAGTGCCCGGATCGTCTCCTGGCGCACATCGTCAGAAGACTCATCCAGCGCACCGATCAGGGGTGATACTGCCGGGGCGCCGATCTTGCCGAGCGTATCTGCCGATCCACGCCTGATGATCCAGTACTCGTCTTTCAGACCTCGGATGAGTGGCTCTATGAATGGCTCACCGAGATCCCCGACAGATCGCACTGCGCTCCAGCGGGTGTCAAGGTCACCTTCAGTAAGAGCTTTGAGGAAATTATCGTAGCGCTCCTTTTGTGCAAGGCGACGCGCCTGCTCTTTCTCCTCACCCTTTCCTGACTTGAACATGTTGAGGAATTTCTTTATAATACTCATGGGAATTCTCCGAACGAATATTAGTATAAAATCCTTCAAATAGGTATCGGATACACAATCCGTCGAATTATGCTGCTCCCTCCAGTTTTTTGGTTTTTTTAATCGGGCGAACTATTCAATCATGGCATTGGGATTCCGATGGTGCCGTATTACCTGTCCAGCAATTATCGCATTTTTATGGAGCTCCAATGGCAAGGGGGGTGAAATACCATGAGAGGTTCGGGTTTATTTGAGCATTTCTACAGAGCTAAAAACAGACAAGAGCCAAAAAAAGGGTTACGATTATGATGCATAACCAACAGTGAATTGGGTGTTACTTGAGGCGGTTTTCGGGACATCATACACATACATTGTATAGACGCCCGTAGGCATGGTTGTATCAAGGGTGTACTTTAAATTCCATGTTTTATCTGCCGTAACAGAGAAGGGACCCAGTTCAATCCCGCCGGCAAATTGCCCGGGCCCGTATAATACCAATAACACATTCTGAGCGCCTGTTGTGCACTGACCGGAAAATGTTACAGAATCTCCTTTGCCGGCCGAATAAGTACTCGGTGAAATGGAGACCAATCCACCCCCAATCACGGTAAATTCAGTCCGTTCTTCTGTTGTTTTCCAAGGGTCAGATACGATCATTGTGTATGAACCCGCCTTGACAGAAGAACCCGGATTCCATGTATAACTCCATGTGCCGAGTTCATTGACGTTTTGTTGAACCAGAGATACCCCGTTGGAATATATTCCCGGCCCATATAAAGTCAATAACACACTGTTTGTTCCAACCGCTGTTCCGGAAAAAAGGTTAGATTCCCCGATGATCATCGTCTTTTTCCCTGCCTGGATCGTTATTGCCGTCTGTGCTGGTGTCGGCGTTATTGTTTGACCGGTATCCTGGGACATTTGAGTAGTTCCCTGAGGGGTTAATGCTGCATAATAGTTGGATGAACCCGGTGTGACGGTGATGGCAGTTGACCAGCTCTTATATCCTGAATGACGGTATTCAAGCGTGTGAGACCCTGCCACAACTTCCGGAATCGTGACCGGCGTGCTGCCATGGTACTGGTTGTCGAGATAAACCTCAGCGCCGGAAGGTGACGATGTAAGACTGATGGTGCCTTTTTGTGAATCCGAACCTGATAAACACCCGGATAGTAATACAAAAACAATCACGATGATTATGCCAGTCTTCCAGCTCAAAATTCTCTTCATGCCTCTCACGATAACCGTTATTCCGCAGCGTTAAATAAGTTTGCCACTCCGGAGTGCCGTAACTTCAGGACTGGCAGGTGAAAAAACAAAGAAATATGGCGGTATGGCGATAAAACAGACCATCAACGCTTTTTTACGAGGCTGACTATCTCGCGTGCCAGTGCCACGCTCTTGTCCTCATCGGTCATCAGGGTATCGAACCTGACGGAATGGTTTACCTCGACCGGATCACGGAGATCCTGCACGAAGATATCGGTCAGCCCGCCATAACAGTTGAACGTCCCTATTGAGCTTGGCTCGAATCCCGCTGCCCGCATGAGGGCACCCGCAGGACCGCTTATCGGTTCCTCTCCAATGAACGGGCTCACCGCGATCACGAATTTATCCTTAAGTGCGTTTTTCATTCCGTCACAGGAAAGAATCGGCAGGATGCTGGTGATAGGATTTGAAGGACCGATCACCACAGCATCGCTCGCTTCGATTGCAGCCAAGCCCTCTTCGGTAGCAACCGGGGGCTCATTAAAACTCCGCAGGACTTTCTGGATCTCAATCTTTCCTTTCGCCCGGATCCAGTACTCCTGGAAATGGATGAGGCCGAGCTCGGTCCGGACCTGCGTCGTCACTTCGGTATCGGTCATGGGCAGAATATTTTCCCGGACACCGAAGCGGTCGCAGAGGACTCTTGTGGCATTAGTCAGGCGCATCCCGTTTCGTAACATATCACCCCGGGCAACATGCACTGCCCTGTCCCTGTCACCGATCGCTATGAACTCATCGATGCCCATCCGCGTAATCTCATCGTGGGTGGTGAACGTATCGTTTCTGACCCCCCACCACGTATCCGTGTTGAGGATGCCGGCGAAGAGATACATGACCGTGTCAACATCCGGCGAGATGTGGTTTCCCGAGATCCAGATGTCTTCAGCCGTGTTGACGATAACGGAGATCTCGTGCCGGTCCATCACTTTCTGCATGCCCCGCAGGAGTTTCGGGGTGCCAGTCCCGCCCGAAAGGAAGGTAATCATTACTCAATACTTTTATGCGATGTATATGAAGATTCTTTAGTGAACTTGAAAATAATCAAGGATCCCGTCCATGGCTATGTGGAAGTGGAGGAGTTTGCGCTCAACCTGCTGGATTCTCCGGCCATGCAGCGTCTCCGCTACATCAAGCAGCTCGGTTTTTCTTACCTTGTGTATCCGGGTGCCAACCATACGCGGTTCGAGCACTCGCTGGGTACCATGTTCCTTGCTGATGTCGCCTGCCGGCGGTTCGGATTATCGGATGATGAGCGCAGGCTGGTATCTGCCGCCGCGCTCCTCCATGATATCGGTCATGGCCCGTTCTCCCATGCAAGTGAACCGCTCATGGAAAAATTCCTGCATCGCACCCACGATGATATTGAACTGATAGTCGAGGATCAGGTGGGAAGCCTGCTCCGCGCCTCGGACATTGACCCCGATGAGCTCTGCGCCGTAGTGAAAGGAAAACACCCGCTGTCCGGTATTATCCATGGCGATCTCGATGTGGACCGGATGGATTACCTGCTCAGGGATGCGTATTACACCGGTGCCCCATATGGCACCGTGGATGCCCAGCGTCTTATCCGGCACCTTATACGGACCCCCGAGGGGACGGTGCTCGATGAGAACGGGGTGAACGCGGCCGAATCATTGCTCATCGCCCGCACGCTGATGCGCCCCTCCGTGTATTACCATCACGTGAGCCGTATCGGGGAGAGTATGTTTCAGCTGGCGGTTCTTGAACACCTCAGAGATGCGCCGGACGCTGAAGCACAAAAAATCCTGAGTATGGATGATCCGGGGTGCATGCATGCGTTGCAAACCTCGGAAAAACCTGTGGCCCGGTCACTTGCAGCGCGGTTGTACGAGCGCAGGCTCTACAAAAGGGCACTCTCTGTCGGGAGCGATCAGGTCAATATAGCGGGATTCCAGAATGGCGTGCCTATCGAAAAATGCCGGGATTTTGCTACCCGGATCGCTGAACTGGCCCGTATTCAGCCACACGAAGTGCTGGTGGACATCCCATCTGTTCCCCGTGAGATGTCACTTGGTGTCCGGGTGAAGAATCGTCATGCCATTGTGGATTTCGAAGAATTCTCGCCCCGTGTACGGACGCTCAACACCACCCGGTGTGAACAGTGGCGCCTCGGTGTTTATACACTCCCCGGTCAGCAGGAACGTGTTGCCGATGCAGCCTGCGAGGTCCTGCACATTAAAAAACCGACCCGGCAGGACACACTGTTTTAGTCATGTTTATGAACGATCCGGCTCCTGCATATCATAAATAAACTATACTATATCTCAGTATCCAAACACTCACCATTATGAAATACAGTGTATTCGTTATCTTTGCGCTGGTCATAGCAGGGGTCATGGTTGCAGGATGCACCCAGAGCCCGGCAGCACCCGTTGCAACGCCCGCGCCAACTGCGGTGGTAACCCCTGTGGCCACCACCGTTGAAGCCAAGCCCTCGTTTGCCATGGGAGATCATTATTTCCAGAAGTCCTACTCGTTCCAGAGCGAGAAGGACGTGGTTGTGGAGCAGTTCCGGGTCGACAATCCCGCATGGGGGATAGGTTTCGACATCCTGCCGCTCAACGACAACACCATCTACTGCTGGTTTGAGATGAAGGTGACCAACATGGACACCGGTCATACAGAAACCTATGGCTACGGGCGGGACAACGGATTTGAGCTCAACCACCAGATCCCGATGTATACCACCGGACCGTACAAGCTCGAGATGAAGGGCAACCGGGTCAAGGTGGACGTCACTGCGGCCAAACGCAAACCGTAAAACGGGGGGAAACGGACATGATTGAAGACTGGATTGTGGTCACCTGCGGGGTAGTGATCATTGTTCTCATCCTTGCCATCACCCTCTTCAAATTCAAAACTACTGAGCGCAGGATCATTGAGAATACGCACAAACTCAAGGTCTATACCGACCTCCTCAATGCAATCACCGAACTGAACCTTTCAGGCGGGGATCCCTACAAGATGGATATCGCAAAAAAGAACCTTGCGATGACTCTCAACCGCTTGAACCTCATCGGGAGTACAGGGGTGCTGAAAAGCACCAATGACCTGCTGGACTTTTTGAACGAGCACAAGGACAAGGAGTATGATACCCTGCGGCTCCACAACATTCTCAACACGCTGGTGATTGAAGCGCGCCGCGACTTAAACCCGTCTCATGCCCGCAGGGTTGAGGAGGCACAGGTCAGGTACCGCTTCTTCGCTCCGCCCAAACACAAGTAAATTTCTGCCCGGTCGGGCGGATCCCGGCATAAACTCTTTTTGCCATCACTCCGACATTGGTATCACAGGAGAGGGCAAGGGAATCATGAAAAAAGAGTATGTTGTCGGAGTGACGGGGGCAAGCGGGGCCTGCTATGCCCGCCGCCTGCTTGAGGTGCTGTGCAAGGATGCCAACGTCCATCTTATTGTCTCGGATATAGCGCAGCAGATTGCCACCCATGAGGGTGTCTCTTTTGAGGGATTCAATGCAACCGTCCATCCCATCGATAAGATGGGTGCATCGATCGCCAGCGGTTCCCACCGGATTGACGGGATGGTGGTGATCCCCTGCAGCGCCAAGACCCTTGCCGCCATCTCGACCGGGTATGCCGACAACCTGCTTACCCGGACTGCGGATGTCTGCTTAAAAGAAGGCCGGAGATGCATTCTCGTCACCCGCGAAACCCCGCTTTCAAAGATTCACTTAAAGAACATGCTCGCTGCTGAGGATGCCGGGGCCACGATCCTGCCCGCATGCCCGGCCTTCTACCACCACCCAAAGACCATCGACGATCTGGTAGACATGGTCGTTGCCCGCGTTCTCGACCACCTTGAAGTGGAACATACGCTTGCAAAACGCTGGAGTGGTTACGATGCGTGAATTCATCCAAAAAATGCGTGAACGGGGGCTTGTTATCGATGTGAAAGAGCCCGTATCTGCAGATATGCAGGCAGCAAAGATGGCCAGTACCACCGACAAGCTCCTCTTCTTCCATAATATCGGCGGCAAACGTGCGGTGATGAACCTCACCGCGAGCCGGACATCGCTCTCCCTTGCCCTTGGCATTGACGAAAAGAAGATTGTCAAAACACTCGCCGATGCAAAATTTGACGGGAACGTAGTGGAAGCAGGCCCGCTGAACATGGAAAAGCCCGATCTTTTTCGCATCCCCATTATGCACCACTTCCCCAAAGATGCGGGAAAATATCTCACCTCCGCGATCGTCTTCTCACGCTGGGATGGTGTGGAGAATGCATCGATCCACCGGATGCAGGTGCTCGATGACCACCGGGTTGCTGCCCGGCTCGTCGAAGGCCGGCACACGCATGTGATGCTCGGAAAGGCCCTTGCAAAGGGTGAGAAACTCCCCATCGCCGTTACTATCGGGACACACCCGGCAGTCACGTTTGCGAGCTGCACACGGGTGCCCACCGGTATGGAGCTGGGCTTTGCAGCAGAACTGCTGGGTGGGGAGATGAAGGTGCACCGGTGCAGTAATGGCGTGCTGGTCCCTGATGCCGAGATCGTGCTGGAAGGGTATATCGGTGCGGATGTAGCAGACGAAGGACCGTTTGTCGATATTACCGGTACCTATGATCCGGTCCGGCCCCAGCCGGTGATCGTGTTTACCGGCATGTACATAAAACCGGACTCGATCTACCATGGCATCCTGCCCGGAGGCGATGAGCACAAGATGCTGATGGGCGCACCGTATGAACCGAAGATCTATAAGGCAGTGGCCGGGGTCACGGAAGTACGTAACGTGGTGCTGACCAAAGGGGGGTGCGGGTACCTCCATGCCGTGATCCAGATCAAAAAGAGCACGCAAGGCGATGGCAAGAACGCGATCATGGCAGCGTTTGCCTCCCATACCTCGCTCAAGCATGTGGTGGTGGTGGATGAGGATATTGATCCCACGGATCCGCATGATGTGGAATACGCGATTGCGACAAGGGTGAGCGGTGACCGGGATATTATGGTGATCACCGGGGTGCGGGGCTCATCACTCGATCCCTGCCAGCTCGAAGACGGCACCAATGTGAAAGTCGGCGTGGATGCTACTATGGTGCTCGGGCGCGAAGCCGACTTCTCGCGTGCCACCTGGTGACCGTTATGCATCTCGATCCAGAAGATGAACGGATTCTTGCGGGTGAGCAGGGCGAGACCCGGCAGAAGATGCTCGAGCTCCTTGTGGCTCTCGGGAAAGTCTTTGGTGCCGAGCGGCTCGTCCCGATCCGGAGTGCACAGGTCAGCGGGGCATCCTACAAGACAATTGGCGAATACGGGCTTGCGTGGCTCTCGAGCCTTGATGCTCGTGCGGTTGTGCCGGCTGTCTTAAACCCGATCGGCATGCCCCGGGAACGCTGGCAGGAGATGGGTGTTGATCCGGACTTTGCCAAGAAACAGCAGGCCGTGATTCAGGCATACGAGCGTCTCGGTATACAACTCGATTGCACCTGCACACCTTACTACCTGCACGAAACATCCTTTGGCGACCATCTCGCATGGTCGGAATCATCTGCGGTCAGCTACGCGAACTCGGTGATTGGGGCCCGGACGAACCGCGAGGGCGGGCCGGGGGCGCTCGCGGCTGCCCTTGTCGGCAAGACGCCCTGCTATGGTCTTCACCTTGAAGAGAACCGGAAACCGCAGTTGATCATCAGGGTGCAGGTCGATACCCGCGACTGGAGCATTGCCCACTACGGGGCGCTCGGTTACCACACCGGCAAGCTGGTGGGCAACCGTATCCCGTTCTTCTGTGGGATAAACCCGGATCGCGACCAGCTCAAGGCGCTCGGGGCTGCTATGGCGGCAACCGGGGCCGTTGCCCTGTATCATGTGGAAGGCGTGACACCGGAAGCGGTGCAGATTCCCTACGAACTCGACGGACTCGAGACGATACCCGTGGAGTCTGCGGAAATCCTGCACCTGTTCAAGGACCTGCCGGTCGATGCCGTTGCAGTCGGCTGCCCGCACTGCTCACCTGCGGAACTCACCACGATTGCCGGGCTGCTGAACGGCAAAAACGTGACCAAACCCCTGTACGTGTTTGCTGCGCAGGGTGTCATTGAAAGAAACCGGAAGACCGTTGACTCCATAGAAAAAAGCGGCGCCCGGGTTTTTGCCGACACCTGTATGGTGGTCTCGCCGGTGATGGAGCAGTACTCCGCCATCATGGTGAACAGCGGTAAGGCGCTGGCGTATGTGCCGGATATGTGCGGGGCGGTTGCCCGGATAGGCTCGATTGAAGATTGTGTGGCAGTAGCGGTATCGTAATCGCCGGTATCTTGTTCCAGAAATTTTTCGTACAATATCATTTAGGTAAGGTAAGATCCGAAAAAATGGATTAGTTATCACTTGAGAGAGAGCAGAATTTTTTTAATCTCCGCGACTGCGGCCGGCTCCGGGTTCTTTCCCGGGCCAACACCCTGACCGTATGAAAGGATTTTCTGGACCTCATTTTTTGTCATACTGCCAAACGGCACATCATCCCAGATTTTCTGGTCAATTACATTCCAGGTGCATTGTAACAGGTGCCCGAGGAGATCAATATCTTCCCGGGTAAATGAGCTCCAGTCTGTGCCAACGCCATGTTTTATTTTTTTTATTGCCTCTTCCACAATTTTTTCACGGTGTACATGGTACAGCCGTCTTCCTACTTCTTTCTGCGATACATCAGGCATTTTTTCAAACCCCCTTCTCCCGCACACGAATGCGTGATCAGTTTTCTCATTACCCTCCCACTTGATAACCTTTATGGTACCCCCTTTGGACAGGACTGTCGATAGCAAAAGAACGGGGAACTCCATACTTAAGATAATAATGAGCCGGGATATTGGGATAATATGCTTGTTGTTTGATTGGTGTGTACTATGCCCTAGGTGAAATACCAAAAAAATTCAATAGGTTTACAAGCCACCCCCTCCTACAAAATAGGGATGCTGGATATTCTGCAGGCTAAGATCGGCCTTATCATCATTTTCATTGCGGTTTTAATCCTGCCATTCAAAGTCCGGGCAATTGAGCGAAACCTTGAGATTTTCCTGTTCATATCAGGGGTACTTGCGCTGACTTTCTCCGGTTTTATCCCCTTATCGGGAGAACAGACGGGTTGGAGCTGGAAGATCCTGACCGAAGCCCTGACCACCCCGCTGAATATTACCAATATCTATGGAATACCGATAGGCATCGTGCAGATCGTGCTCCTTGTCGGGATTATTATGTATGTCTGGTACCGACAAATCGAACTGGCAATAGTCAAACTGGTGAAAAAATTCTCGGTATCCACGATCGTTTTCGGTCTGATTATCATTCTGGGACTCATCTCGAGTGTAATCTCTGCAATACTCGCAGCGATTTTGCTGGTTGAAATTATCTGTGCGCTGCCGCTTGACCGGGGTTCCAAGATTGACATTACTGTTGTCGCTTGCTTTGCAATCGGTCTGGGTGCCGCTTTAACACCGCTCGGTGAACCCCTCTCCACAATTGTTGTTGCCAAGCTTTCCGGTGCCCCGCATTATGCCGGCTTCGATTTTCTCATCCGTATCCTGGGCATCTACATCATACCTGCAGTCATCCTTCTGGGAATTATCGGGGTCATCCTGTACAAACGAGGTAGTACCGGAACAGGCGTGCCCGAATGCCACCTCCAGCGGGAGACAATCGGGCAGGTTGTTGTTCGGTCTGGAAAAGTGTACCTGTTTATTATGGCCCTGGTCTTTCTTGGCGAGGGCTTCAAACCGCTCATCCTCGATTATGTGGCTCAAATCCCGGCAGAGGGGCTTTACTGGGTAAATATGGTCTCTGCTGTGCTAGACAACGCCACACTTGCCGCCGCTGAGATCGGGCCCGTCCTTTCCGTCCAGCAGATAAAAAGCGCAATTATGGGACTTATTATTGCCGGAGGGATGCTCATCCCCGGAAACATTCCCAATATC
>Ga0315281_10006507_pt1 | contig 16596 bp, 17 predicted proteins | sample YL17G07_0_MG_FD_204540 | JGI IMG/M metagenome (GOLD analysis project Ga0315281, IMG submission 204540) | Sediment microbial communities from Yellowstone Lake, YNP, Wyoming, USA - YL17G07_0 | ecosystem: Environmental > Aquatic > Freshwater > Lake > Sediment | place: USA: Wyoming | collected... | reverse complement strand
GTTTACCGGACGAGCGCTTTTTCCCAATGTCGGTTTGGTGAAGAATTACACCAATTTCCGCAAGCAGGCCATGCAAGCGCAAAACGTTCCTTATGATCGCGCATGGTATCGCGCTCCGGAAGTCGGTGGTAAGGAATCCTTGATGGAATGGTTGGAGATCTACCCGGCCATGGTCTACGAATGGCTGCACGTCGGTTGCCGAACCTTTCATGTTTCAGCCGCAGCGCAAGAGACTCTGGCGGCAGTAGACTTGGAAGATTATTATTGGCACGACCTGGCGTTTCCATTTGAAACGTTTGTCATCACCCTGGAAAAGCCGAAAAGGAATGGCAAAATTGGCTATGACTGCGTCCTGGTTTCCAAGAGTTCGGTCATCGGACCAGAGGGAACCGTGATCCACGTCATGGGCCTGGACAGCAATCTGGCGACCTGGTTGCGCTTTAACCGCAAGGTGCTCAGCAAACTGGCCAAGCGCGGCAAAGCGGATCGCTTCATACAAGAAGCGAGTTACCAGATAAAAGAATTTCCCATCTATGAGATCTGTTTTCATCTGACGCCCGAGGATCTTGAGTCCAAGATCACGTCTCATGTCGTTGACCTGGTCAACAGGCGATTGGCAGGTTCCGGAAAAGCTGAAGCCACGGATGACGACAAGGACTGGGACATGCTGGCGCGGCTGGTGGCCCAGGTCTGCATTCCTCTGGTCCTGTTGCCGGAAGGCAGTCTGGACGATGCCTGGGAAACGCGCGGACCGGCCGTCGAAGATTCTTTTTCGATCGCGGCCCGCGCCCTGATATGCAATGTCGAATGCTGATAGCGGAGGAGAATGCATGCAGCCTCATCAGGTGGATCGAATCGAACAAATGTTGGGGTTTTGGGAAGACGAAAATTCGACCCCGGAGGCAATTCACATGTCCCAGCGGTTTGATGCGTGTCATATCGTTCCCAAAGCGCTGACAGAGGCGATGAAGAACGCTTCGGGATTGCGGCAGCACGTGTTAAATGCCCGGCGTGAAGCTTTCGATGCTGACCGCTTCCGCGTGACATTCGCCCTATCGCCAGGCGAGTATCCGGATTGGCTCAGACATTACCCGGGCTCGGTTCATGCCTGGATCAAAGCCGGCTGCCGCGCCTTTCACATACCCACCACGGATCTTGTTAATGGTCTGATCGGTATGCCGCAGTCTGATCGACTGTGGCGTGATGTTCCCTGGCCGTACGACGCCTTCGCCGTGACCATGGATGGCAATCTGCGGTGCAGTAACGGATTCTGTGTGGATTGTATTCTGGTCAGCAAACTGCAGGAAAAGACTCCGTACGGAAACGGCGTCCTCCGCGTTTGGTTGATCGATAAGAATCTGGCAAAACGCCAGCGCGTGGACCGCAAAGGCATGTACAAGGCGGCCAAGCGCGGTAATGCGCCCAAGGTCGTAGAGCTGGCCAAAAAGCATCTGACTAAACACCAGGTTTTCGTATCATTCTTCACCTTGCATGAAGAAGATATGTCAGAATGCGTGGAGCAGGATGTGGTGACCATGTTTAACAAGCGGATGGAGCGGTCCGGCAGTCCGTACCGAGATGAAACACCCTCCTGGGAGTGGAACGCCGCGGCACGGATCGCGACCGGGTTGAGCCTGCTCCTATCCCGCATGCCTCCTGATGCGTTTGATGATGCCTGGGAAACACGACCGGCAGACGGCGTTCCCGAAACATCCATTACGCGGCAAGCCCAGATATGCAACGTCAACTTCTAAACCGGCACTCGTCGGTTTTTTTCTTTGCTTATTGCTGAAATCCGTTCAGAATGGTACAAAATCCGCATAATGAGCAACGTCGAATTATGAAAGACAACAAAGCTTCAGCCGGCGCAGAAAAGGCTATCACGTCCCGCGCCCAGGATTATTCGCAGTGGTATCTGGATATCGTGGAACAGGCCGACATGGCCGAGCATTCTCCGGTGCGCGGCTGCATGGTCATCAAGCCGTACGGATATGCCATCTGGGAATTGATACAAAAAGATCTGGATGCACGGTTCAAGGCCCACGGCGTGCAGAACGCGTATTTTCCTTTGTTCATACCCGAGAGTTTTTTGAAGCGCGAAGCCAAGCATGTCGAAGGATTCGCCCCGGAAGTTGCGGTCGTAACGCATGCGGGCGGAGAAAAACTGGACGAACCCCTGGTCATCAGGCCGACTTCCGAAACAATCATCTACGAAGTGTATTCGAAATGGGTGCAGTCATATCGCGATCTGCCGCTGCTCATCAACCAATGGGCGAACGTTGTCCGCTGGGAACTGCGCACGCGTTTGTTTTTGCGCACCACGGAGTTTTTATGGCAGGAAGGCCATACGGTCCATGCAACCGAACAGGAAGCCGAGGAATGCGCCGAGGAGTTTTTGGACGTGTATCGCGTTTTTGCCGAAGAGTCCATGGCCACGCCGGTCTTTGCCGGACTCAAATCCGATGCCGAACGTTTTGCCGGCGCGGTTCGGACCTATTGTATCGAGGCCATGATGCAGGACGGCAAGGCATTGCAAGCCGGAACATCGCATATGCTTGGCCAAAACTTCGCCAAATCGTTTAACGTAAAATTTCAGGATGAAAATGGCACCGAGCAGTATGCCTGGCAGACCAGCTGGGGCGTTTCCACGCGCTTGATCGGCGGATTGATCATGACCCACAGCGATGACAAAGGTCTTGTCTTGCCGCCAAAACTCGCGCCGTACCAGGTCGTTATCGTACCAATCGGCAAGGATGAGGAGCTGGAAAACGTCATGGCTAAAGCTGAGGAGATTGCAGCTGCACTTGTCGAACAAGGCGTTCGCGTTAAAATCGACAAGCGCGACTATATGCGTCCCGGTCCCAAGTTTTTCGAGTGGGAAAAGAAAGGCGTGCCGGTTCGCATCGAGCTGGGTCCCAAGGATTTGGCCGCCGGTCAGGCGACTATCGCCAGACGCGACACTTCGGAAAAGCAGACTGCCAGCTACGAAGGCATCGAAGACGCCATCAAAGATATTTTGGAACAAATCCAGACCAATCTTTACGATCGCGCCCTGGAACATCGCAATGCACACATGGTCAAAGTCGATAATTACGACGAGTTCAAATCAAAGCTCGAAGGCAACTTCGTCCTCGCCCACTGGTGCGGTGGCGCTGAGTGCGAAGCCAAGGTCAAAGAGGAGACCAAGGCCACGATCCGTTGCATCCCGTTTGATCAGGCAAGCGAAAATGGCAATTGCGTAATTTGCGGCAAACAATCAAAAGGACGCGTTATTTTTGCGCGTTCCTATTAAATTTTTATTAATATGAATCACGAATTCTCCGATCTTAGTCGAGAGCTGGGACCGGTTGATGATTACAATCAGACGGCTGGAGAGGCGCAATTGTTGGGCAATAAACTTGGTAACAGCGCATTGAACAATGCTGGAACCGAGCTGGCCCAGCTCATCGTCAAGTATCCATATGATCACGATAATTTTTCTCGGGTAATCGCCAAAACCCGCGACGTACGGAGGATGATCGACCAAGCTAAAGAAGCGGAAAAGCAGAAAGAAGCGGCGCGTGCAGCTTTGCGCCTCGGTACCGTAGAAGAGGCGCGCAAGAAACTTAATGAAGATATTTCCTACGAGGATTTTGAGGACAAGAGCGAGGGCGAACCTAAGCCTTGGTTTTACAGCATCATGAAGGTCAATAGGCCCGATGGTCAGGCGAAGGCCAGAAGCATCGGCCAAGCGTACGAAGGCGTTGCCGATGGCAAAACAGTGCACGAAGTGACTCTGGACAATTACCGGGTCAGAAAGGGACCGACCAAGGAGGAGCGTTTTCAGCGTGATAATATCAGCAGCCGTTTGAAGCAGTATCTTGACCACGTAGTCGGATTGAAAGGCATGCAGGAAAAGGTCGAGCGGGTGGAATTCGAGAATTATTACGACATGCATTACGAGTACCGCGATGAAAAAGGCAAATTGGTCATGATGATGGACCATCATTTTCATCAGAATGGCGAAGAAGAAGGTTTCATGTTGCACTATTTTTTCGATGATTCCGAAAAGGCCAGGGAAGTCTGGTCAGATGTCAAAGAATTGATTGAAGGGAAGAAGAAAGGCATGCAAGAGGCGGCATGAAGACGAAGCGTTAAAAAGAATTATATAAAAATAACCGAAACACGTTCGGTTATTTTGTTATTTTTTCAATTACAAAGTTTTTGCCATATACGTATCCCGTTCCTCGTAACCAAGGTTTTTGTAATATTCACGCACGCCGATGCCGCTGATCACGGCCATTGTTTTAAAACCTTCGCGCCGGGCAATATCTTCCGCCGTCTGCATCAACAACCTTCCATATCCCTTGTGTTGCGAAGCTTCGGCCTTCTTTTGATTGATGTTGAGCGCAGTGCCATAAGTATGCAATTCACGAATGATCGCCGCACCCTCCAAAACCGGGAAGGCATCTGAAATCCCCCCATCCCCCTTTGACAAGGGGGAGTGTGAGGATTGTGAGCTTATGGAGTCAAGTATGTTTTTGCGGACCAAATCAATATTTTCCTTTACATCGTAATTGGTAAAACGGATAATTTTGAGGCCTAAAACCTCCAATTTCGCGGTTCTAGCATCATCATATTCTTTATTCTGTTCATGCAATGGGTCGTCAACTTCGATTGCAAGGGCAAGTTTTGAACAATAAAAATCCACAATGAAATGGTCTAAGGGTTTTTGACGCAAAAAACGATAACCAGTCTTGTCTTCGCAAAGGACTTCATTCCAGAGTTTCTGTTCGGCTGGCGTTTGAAAATTTCTCAGTCCCCTTGCTCTCTCAATGAGATTTTGGTCGTAGCGTAAATACGATCCGCGCTCACCGGCTTCTGAAGTCTCCCTTGTCAAAGGGAGATTTAGAGGGATTTCCGGCAGCCGCAGCCGACAAAACCCAAAAACCGCACTCCGGTCCTCATTCTCGATGGACAGAAAAACTTCTGTCCCGCCCGCGTTTTCGTAACGCTCCTCAAATACCTTCGTCTTGTCTTGCGTATGGTCGCCGGACACGTGGGCGACCTCACGACAGCGCAGGCAAACGCAGCGCAAGCCGCGTTTTTTCATTTCCGTCTCAAGTGATTCTCGGAGATTTGATTGTTTGTTGCCGTGAGTGATTTGCGTGGTCGGAAAATCGCGGATCATGCGCGACACGCGGCAATAGCGGGGGATCATGGTCTGCATGGTGATGAGCAGCTCGCGTAATTCGTCGCCTTGGAGCGGTTTAAACTCGCCGCGCGCGGTCCACTCGGCCAACTCGGATTCGGGCAGGACTACGCACGGATAAAGCTTGATCATATCCGGCCTGAAACGGGGATCTTCGAACAGCAGGCGAAAAGATTCCAAGTCGTCCTCGATGCTTGCGCCGGGCTGGCCGGGCAAAATATGCACGTCCACTTTGAAGCCAGCGGTTTTAAGCAAGGCGATTGCACGTTCCGCATCCGCGACCGTGGTGCCGCGTTTGGTCAGAGCCAGCACGCGGTCATTGATGATTTGCAAACCGAGTTCGACTCGTGTCACGCCGAGTTTTCGCAAATGAATGACTTCTTTCGGCTTAATCCAGTCCGGCCGCGTCTCGATCGTCAAACCGATGATACGATACGCCGCGGTTTCATTGATTTTTTGCTCGTCTTCCAAACTCACCCCTTCCCCCATTTGATGGCGGGAAGGGGAAGGGGGATGAGGGAGTTCGTTCGCCGCCTCAAAACATCTTTTTACAAACCATTCGCGATAATCCGCCGTGTAAGCCGACCAGGTTCCGCCTTTGACAATTAACTCGATTTTATTGGCTTGATGGCCATTTCTTTCGAGTACCAACACGCGCTGTCTGACCTGTTCGTACGGATCAAACTCCAAACTCAAAGCACGCGCCGCAGCCGGTTCCGTGGAAATGTAACTTTTTGGCATGCGTGCCTCGGTCGGACAGTAGACGCAGCGACCCGGACAAGGGAACGGTTTTGTCAACACAGTGATCGGAGCCACGCCTGAATCGGTGCGTACGTCTTTGACGCGCAACGCGTTTTCCAATAATTCGCTGCGTGCCATGCCGTGTGATAACAATTCGCGATAGGCTTCCCAAAGCTGGATCGATGTCGGCATGGCGAACGCCGTGTCTTTGATGTGCTTGCGCGCCACTTTGGCTAAACGGTCCCTGTCCAGCGAATCCAAAACCCACGCCTCTTTCAAGATGTCCATGCAAAGCGAGAGCGGGGGAGTTTTTTGTGACACAATTTTGTTATCTTTAATAGCATTTTGTCATCGCGAGAGTATACGAAGCGATCTCACGAAGCATGTCAACCTGGTTATTATGAGGTGAGATTGCCGCGCATACGCTCGCAATGACTGAAGGAAATATGACTTAGTCGATCTCAGCTCGATGTTGCATGTGGTACGTTGCATGTGGTACGTTGTTGCGTATCATGCTGGAACCAGAGGTAAAACGCAAGTTGGAGCGGGACGTGGCCCGTTTCTACGAAGAAGCAGGCTCTGCCTTCGCGTCTTCGCGCCATGCGCCGTGGGATGTCATGGATTTGCTGGTCAAGCGGGTTAAGGCCGGCGACATAGTCTTGGACATCGGCGCGGGCAATGGCAGGCTGGCTGATGTGATGCCGCAAGGCGTCAATTACTTCGGTATCGAACCGTCTTCCGCTTTGCGTCTGGCTTCGAAGCAGCCGCTAAGATCAGGATCACTGCCGCATTTGGAAGTGCCTGATAATTTTGCCGACGCGGCAGCCTGCATCGCCGTCTTACACCATATTCCGTCGCAAGAAGAACGTGCCGCGTCCGTCGCAGAGTTGCAACGCATCCTTAAACCCGGCGGCTTGCTCTTGTGCACGGTTTGGAATTTGCGCGCCAAAAGATTTTTTTCATGGCGTACGTTCTTGTCCGCCTGGCTGCGCATTCCCGGCGTTCCCCGCGGTGAGTCCGGCGACATGTTGTATCCATGGCGAGCACAGGGCAGAAATGATGAACGTTATGTCCATGCTTTCGCCTTGAAAGAATTCAAGAAATTGTTCAACGCAAGCCAATGGAAGGTCGAGCATACCGGTGCTTACGGTCAAGGCCGATGGCAGCATTGGTTAAAGGGTAGGAATTTGGTGGCGCTCGTGAGGAAACGAGGTGAATTATAAGATGTCATCCTGAGCGAAGTCATACGAAGTCGAAGGATCTTCAAGATGACAGATTGGATTTAATCAAAAATCCCGCCGAAGCGGGATTATTGATTTCTTGGTTACATCATCGGAGCTGCTGCCGGGGCCGGTGCAAGGGTCTTTTTGAGAGCATCCTTGAGGCCTTTGCCAGCCTTGAACTTGGGCACGCGGACCGGGGGGATCTGAATCTTTTCCGTCGGTCTTTGCGGGTTCACGCCAGTGCGTCCTGCGCGCGTTTTAGCCATGAATTGGCCGAAGCCGGCAATGGTCACTTCTTCGCCCTTTACAAGTTCGGTGGTGACTGTCATCACAAAGCACTCGATCATGTCTTCGGCTTGTTTTTTAGTCACGCCGACCTTTTCGGCAATTACGTTTATCAGCTCTGCTTTATTCATACGAATAAAATGAGTGAGTTAGTCCCGCCCCATTCCTTAGCTTGGAACAGAGAGGTGTTTCTTATGGGAACAGTCTAGCATTTCTAGGCTTAGATATCAACTATTTCTCTGATTCGGTCAAGATGCAGGGTTTTACCCGTGTCCATGTCGATGGTGATAATCAATCCGTTAACCTCGGCTAAGCCCTTCTCAGTCAGTAGATACGGGGCTTCAGTTTGCTGTAAAAAGCGCTTGATTGAGCTATTTATTTCAAATCCAATCACCGAATCCAAGGCTCCGCACATGCCCACATCTGTCTGGTAGGCTGTGCCGTTTGGCAGGATTTTTTCGTCAGCCGTGGGCACATGGGTATGGGTTCCATACACAGCCGCGGCCCGGCCATCTATATAGTTGGCCAAAGCTAATTTTTCGCTAGTGGCCTCGGCATGGAAATCCAGGATGACTACGGGCCGAGTCTTAGTCTTGTTCGTGAGTTCGGCCCAGCAGCGGTCAAAGGCTAAAAATGGCGATGATGTGACCTGGGACATGAACAATTGACCTTGCAGGTTCAAGATTACGATTTCCCTGTCATGTATCGGCAAGCGCAAATAGCCGACGCCGTCCAAGGCAGGATCCACATTGGCCGGCCGAACGATATGATGGGCCGGATCGTTCAACATCTGCAATCCGGTTTGATTTTCCCAAACATGGTGGCCCGAAGTGAACGCATCCACGCCCGCGCTTTCCAGGTCTAAAATTATTCTTGGCGTTATGCCGCGTCCGTGCGCCAGATTCTCGGCATTTACCAAAACCAAATCCGGCTTGAATTTGGATTTTAGTTTGGGCAGGGCGGCCATCAGGGCACTGCGTCCGATTTTTCCTACCACGTCACCGAAAACAAGGAGAGTGCAGTTCATGTCGGTCAGTATCTCGCATTCTGCCACGCTCGGCAAATCGTCATTTATTGAAAATTGTAAATTGAACATTGATAATTGAAAAAGACCCGCAATGCGGATCTTGAGTTCAGGTGCGGATTTGTCCCAGACAGGTGCCGCGGTACACGGCCTTGTCCCTGTAGAACACCGTTTCTTCGCCTCTGAATTGTGCGAAGTCGCCGTGTTGCGAACAGAGGTAAGTCCAATTGCCCGCCTCGTACGATTCCGGTCCGCGGAATTTTGTCGGGTCGTCGTTTTGCAGCATGGCGGCGACCAGAAACGCTTCGAGCCTGCGGAGCAGGCGGACGCGCCCGCCGATTTCCATGTCGCACAGCGGTTTCTTGTCCAGGAGCGCGTGGCCCACGTAATTCAGGTGCCAGATCGCGTCCTTGATTTCCGGCGCCTGGTCCGTGATTTCGAAAAACGCCAGCTCCATGGTGCTCACGTCATAGCGCTGCTCGTCCGGTTTGGGATAAGAGCGTTTGCGCAGCATGAGCAGGTCGCCCTCCTGGTGCCGGTCGATTTCCTGCTTGGAATGCGAACGCAGAATGGTGTGGCGCGCGCGGTGCAGGAAGGCGATGAAGCCTTTGCGTTTGAGTAGCATGGACGAGTTCAATTCAGAAACCGTAGTCTGTCCTGGCATGGCAATACCACTCCTTGTTCGTTTTTTTCGCCATCCGTCTCTTCTGCGTCCGACAAGTCGGCGCAAGGCTGCTGCGATGTGAGCGCCCGGTGTACATCCTGCGAGAGATTGGTATGGATCTCGACCAAATCGTCGATCATTGTTTCGAGAGCGTCCAGCGTGGTGAGCGCGCCGTAGGGCATGGCCCTTTCCACGGCAATGCCGTGCTACAGAATCACGTCCGGAATCCAGACCGGGATCATGAGCGGAATCTTTTTTGCGATTGGCATCGCGCACCTCGTTATTTGAAAGTTCGTAACCTCTTGAGAGCGCGATTTTATTGATCGTGTCCTCGAGAAGAGTCGAAAGCGCGGAGGCTTTCGATCGGAGTTCAGTCGGCAGCTGATGCTTGCGAAAAGATTTCGGCTAACTTTTTTTCGAATTTGTCGAAATCTCTCTCAAACATCCCGTAGTCTTTCACAGGATCCGTCGGCGGAAGCAATTTCGCCAAGCGGACCATGTAGTCCATGTGCCTCAGATTGCTGGCCGCCAGCATTTTGAAGTTGTCGTCATGCTTGTGCGACGCGACTTCTTCGCAAAGGCTTGCCAAATCGTCGCTCTGGAAGGTTAGCGACGTGTTGACCATGGCGTGCAGCTCCTGAATCAGCTCAGGTTTGATGCGGGCGCACCACGCGGTCGCAAAACCCGGATGCTCCGTGTCAATGGCCATCACGGCTTGGAGAGTGGTCTCTGGGAAAATGAACCCAACGGCTTCGGTGACATAGTCCCGCAGCTCCTGGGTCGCATCTTCCGGCACCTCGACACTGGGCAGTTCGTTTACGTCTAACATCTTTGGCGGATGCCAATCGGCGAGCTTGGCCAGTCTTGCATCGTCCTCGGTGATCTTTGCAAGTTCTGCTTGGTAAGCCTCTTCACCGAAGAGTTGGCGGAACTCGTCGTCGCCCACGCGGCGAAACTGGTCTCCGACTGCGAACTCGATATCAGAACTGCCGATGCCGACCTCGCGTCCGTCCACCACCGCGGAAACGCAATGCGGATCCGTGACGTGTTCCGCCTGGAGCGGACCGAGTTTGATCAGCCCGTCCGTGGGATCGAAATCAGCATCATGACCCATGTAGATGATCATGCTGCCGAAAATTGTCTCGTCACCCTTGGGCTTGCCGTCTGCATCGAACAAAACGAGCCAGAAATTAGGCATGTCGTCTCCCTATGCTATTGCTGATTTAATCAGCACAATTGTCGTTAATTTGCGAAATGAACGAATGGCGTAAATTAGCATAAAAAGCCCGTATTGTCAAGGTTTCCAGGATACAAAAAACCGTTGATTCGATTTCGAACAAGCGGTTCTATGTACAAGCTTTGGGGAAAGCGATTTCCTAGCTCAACCTGACGCGTCGAATTGATTCGGCATTTCAGGTTGAGGCGCGACAAGAATAGTCGCGCTGAGAGCATCGCCCGTCAGCCGGTTGAACTACGCGGCTGCTGGCGGGGTCCATGGTCCGTTGACCACGGAACGGAAGACGATGATATCTGCATCGCGCCCATCGTCCGGAGGCGCGCTGACGGGTTGCCGCAGCATCGAGCGAAACTCGATGATCTGCGCTCGGGCGACACCATCGTTGTCGTTGGCCGAGTTTGCGGGGTGAATCTGGTGCAACAAGCACAGTTTCATGTGCCCTCCTTCAGGGACGGAATTTACGACCCGTTTTGGATGTCCAGGTATTCGCGGATCTTAACGATCCACGCCGGCGAATCGAATTCGCCGTGTGTCCAGAGGTGGTCGTGGAGTTCTCCTCCGCCCATGCCTCCGGGGACGCCGGAACGAAACTCGATTTCGGTCAATTCGTCCAGTTCGTTGCCTTCGCTGACGAACTGCGCGAGCGCCGCTTCAGGCGAGTAAAGCCGGAAGGACGCGCCTTCGCCCCGGTTGCAGTCCCAGGCTTTCTTGTCCAGCTCCTCGAGGAGCTGTTCAATTCGAGCCTTGGGTCCGACTTGCGACCATGGCACAGTCAGATAAATCTGCCCGCCCCAGTCGCCTTCCAGCACGAGCCAGTACGGCCAGCTGGGATTTTCGATGAACTGCACCATCTTCTCGCGGTCATGGACCGCACTCTCTGTCGTCATCATTGTCATCATCCGTTTCTCCCTGCCGCAAGCGTCGAAGTGTTTCAACGGTTACGGTAGAGACACGCAACGAGTGTTGCGTGTCACGGATAGTCTTGGAAAGTGCATCGTGAATCGTCTGACGATATGCGATTCACGATCCACGTTGCGAGATAGTGGGGGAACGACGGGCTACTGAAGCCGACGAGTCGGGACAACAAGTGCTGACACTTTACCGATCAAGGCTAAGTCTTCAGTTTTGATTGCTGAAAAGCTTGACCTCTGACCGCTGCCGAGTCGGTGTCGGTGTCGCTTTCTTGCGTTTTCGTCCTAAAAGGACGAAAGCGTTGGATTTTAATCCATGTAGGATTAACCATGCTCAACTTTGGATTCGGGTCGTCGCTCAACTGCTGCGACTTCCGTCCTCTTTGGGTTTTGCAGGGCAACGCCCGCACGCCTGACTTTTTCACTCGCCGTCCCCCCGCCAATCGCGTCGAATCTCGACAGGATTGGTGGAAGGACGTTGAGAGAGTCAACGTCCACATGCTAGCGTGCGCTGCAAAGCGACTTGCGTCACCGAGCGCACAATCCAGCTCTACGCCGGAGGAACGGGTTCGGACCACTTCACGAGTGTCCGGCCGTTCGCCACGTCGACGGCCGTGTTCAAGATTTCGTAGCGATCATCCATCGCCCGAATCTTGAGCACACGGTCCTTTTCGGACATGGCCGACACGTACTTGATCTCCTTGGTCTGCCGAACGTAGCGATTACTCGCCTCGCTCCAGACGTCCTCGGGGACCTGTTCCGTGTCTTCGCGGATCGGCAGCTTCTTCAGCCAGTCGATCTCGCCCTGCAACTCGTCCTTGCGGCGAATTGCTTCGGCCAGCAGCATGCTTTTGCCCTCGACCGTGATGCGGGTCGTGGCATTGGCGATGGCCACTGCGGCTTGCAGGGTCAAGAGGCGCTCACGCGTCTGCTCGATCTCCTTATATTATAACCTTTTTCTCAGTTTCAGTTTATCGGCTACCTCCTCCTGCACAACTCACCATCTCTCCTCGTTGATGAGCTTTGCAGGAGGCTGACTCGTTTTTGAGGGACTGGTACGATTTCCTCCGTACAAGCATGTCGGATGACTTCGTATCAGAAGTCCGTGTCCGAGTCGGTTTCCTTCGCTTTCAAGTCAAGAGACTGTCGAGCGAATGATGGACAATATCATAACCCGAGAATTTTGTCAAGGGTTTTAGGACGCGGTCCGGTCTTTTTTGGGTATTTCCGCTCAGATTAGCTACTAAATAAGCCTGTTTTTTGTTTAAAATTTACTTATATTTTAGCCATTTTTTAGGATATGGTTCATTTTGGCCAAATGTGTCATGCAATCATTGACAAAATCGCATTTTTATGTTATGCTGGTTTTGTATTTCCTTTCTGGTGTAAAACGCTAACGCGCACACCACACCGTGGGAATACCTTGCAACGGGCAGATTGGGGCCTAGAATCCCATGAGCCGACAGTTGCAAGACACTTTTCAGCCCGAAAGGGTTTGAGGAAAAAATGACAGAGCGTACATTTCAGTGGGCGTTGTCGTACACCTCCAAGATGCAGCCTCGCGCCGTAGGCGCAGACGATCTTGATGCGTGCTATGCAAATCGCGCTGTCGCGCAAGTTGCGCAGACAGAAGGCGTAAGCGCCCTTCCGAGCACTCAGTCCCGCGGACTCGCCGACAAACTCGGCGACCTGGCCAGCATGGCCGTCCACGGTGCAGTGTGCTCGATCATCATGTTGTGCGGTTCTGGCGCTGCTCTCAGCGTCCTGGCCGTCACCAACACTTCAACATGCTCTGCGAGTGCGGATCCGAGTGGAAACGCGAACCTCGACCAGGGCGGCGGTGTCGGATGTATCGAGGGCGGCGGCGTAGGCTGCTAACCCTCATTTGAACATTGATTTTGCAAAAAAAAGACAGACGCACAGGCGTCTGCAAAAGGCTGTTGATCCATTTCCGTATCGGCTAAGCCGTGCGGTTGTCTAATCGAAAGCCTTTCTCGCTTAAAGCCCGTATTCGCGAATCAACCTCCCACGGAGTGATCGCGATGCGGGTCTTTTTCATTATTTTTTATCGCAATCCCAGGCAAGCTGGTACAACGAGCGAACCGTGTCGGCGATGTCTTTGCTCTCAATCAATACGGAAATCATTTTGCCACGGAAAGTCAGAAAAGCGACTTTAGAATCCCAAATCAGGATATCGCCGTTAAAATCGATGTCTTTGCGGTTGATGTATTGGCGCACAGCCTTTTTTCTGATCGGTTCCTGTTGTTTGGCCCTGGACATGAAACGCGCTTTGATGCCCGCTTCGTCAAACTTTGCTTTGTACGGTTTCAAATCTTCATCAGAAAAGACGGAAGATACGGCGTCTTCATTAGCCAGTTCGTCAAAGGTTTCAACACCTGAATCAATAATATCCTGCAGCATGGCATGCAGGCCTTCTTTGCCTTCAAACATTTTCACCGCCGGCTTTTCTCCTTTGCGCAGCAGATGCAAATCGTCAGCCACCGTCTTGATGTCCTTGAGCGTGGATTCCATGTTGCGCATCTTGGCCTCGGCAAAAGCCACGAGCCGTTCTGGAGATTCGGAAGCGTACAATGTTTTTTTGCCTTTTTCCACCGAGCTCATAAGCCCGCGTTCGATCAACGCTTCGATGGCCGTGTAACTCGCTTGCCGCGAGATGTTGGTCTTGCCCGTGAGCTGGATGACCGTGCTCGGACCAAGTTCCAAAGCCGCCAGATAAGTTTTGATTTCGCTGTCCAGCAGGCCCAGCGAACGAAGGATGGGGGAGATGTCGCGCATATGGGAAACATTATAAGTCCTTAAAGTCTTAAAGTCCATAAAGCTTCTTTTGTCATCCCGAGCGAAGTCCGACGCAGTCGAGGGATCTGGCTTGTTAAAACTTAAAACCGGATCTTTCGACTGCGCTCGTCGAATCGCGTTTAACGCGACGAACTCGCTTCGCTCAAGATGACAAGAAAGACGGATCTTGATCCTGAAATGAATTCAGGATGACGAACAAAAAAGTCCCCCTTTCGGAGGACTTTTAACTTTCAACTTGTAACTTGTAACAGGTATGTTAATTACCTCGCGTACTCAATAATACGTGTCTCGCGGATGAGCGTGACGCGGATTTCGCCGGGGTACTTGAGTTCGGCTTCGATTTTGGCCGCCACGTTGCGGGCCAAGGTTGTAGCGGCAAAGTCGTCCACGGCTTTGGGATTCACGAACACGCGGATCTCGCGGCCGGCCTGGATGGCATAGACTTTGTCCACGCCTTCAAAACCTGCGGCCACGGCTTCCAGCTCTTCCAATCGTTTGACGTATTGTTCGAGAGAATCTTTGCGCGCTCCGGGTCGTGCGCCGCTGATAGCATCAGCCGCTTTGACGATGACCGCTTCGAGCGTCTTGGGCCTGTCTTCATGATGTCCGATGGACTGGTACCAGATTTCTTCGGGCATGCCGAATTTCTTGAGGATTTGCACGCCAAGTTCCGGATGTCCGCCTTGCAAGTCGTGATCCACTGCTTTGCCAATATCGTGGAACAAGCCGCCTTTCTTACAAACGGCGACGTTAGCACCAAGCTCTTCAGCGAGCAAAGACGCGATCATGGCGACTTCGATTGAATGTTGCAAAATGTTCTGGCCGTATGACGTGCGGTATTTGAGGCGACCCAGGATCTGCACGAGTTTGGGATCGATGCCGGCCATGGAAATACCGAGTTGGAACAAAGCGTCTTCGCCGGCTTTCTTGATGTCCAGCGCCAAATCCTTTTTCGCTTCTTCGATGGCTTCCTCGATGCGTCCCGGATGAATGCGGCCGTCCACGATCAACTTGTCGAGAGCGCGCTTGGCGACTTGACGTCTGATGGGCGAAAAGCCTGAAACCGTGATCATGTTCGGCGTGTCGTCCACAATAAGTTCGCAACCGGTCTGCAGTTCGATGGCTTTGATGTTGCGACCTTCGCGGCCGATGATGCGTCCTTTCATTTCATCGCTCGGCAGTTCGACGTGAGTCGTTGTCGTTTCGACCACATGCGACGCTGCGATGCGCTGGATTGCGATGCCCAGAATGTTGCGCGCTTTGCGTTCGATCTCATCCGTCTCTTGCGCCTCGAGTTTGCGCACGCGGCTCATGAGCGTGTCCTGCTGTTGTTCTTCAACCAGCGAGAGCATGCGTTCCACGGCCTGTTCTTGCGTGAGTCCGGCAACTTCTTCCAACTTTTTGCTTTCCTCGAGTTTTAACACGTCTATCTCTGCTTCCTTGGCACCGACGACTGCGATTTGTGATTCCAGTTTATTCTTCAAGGTGTCCACTTCCAGCATTTTTGAACCAAAAGCCGACTCGCGTTCCACGAGCGAGGCCTGCTGTTTCTTCAATTCTTCTCCCAGTTTCTTTTCTTCGGAGCGAGCTTCTTCCAAAATCTTGATGGCTTTGTCCTTGGCTTTGGACATGACCTCCAGGTCTTTGGTTTCTGCGGCTTTAATGATTTTATCTGCCTTGGCCTCCGCTTCCTCGAGCGTGGTCTTGGCCTTCTTGGCTTTGTCTGAGGCGATGCTTTGAGCGATGGCCCAACCCGCGCCCGCGCCGGCGAGCAGGGCAATAATAGCAATAAGTACGTACATAAAATTTGGTACGCTCGGCATAAACCAGCCGCATCTTCAGCCTATGGAAAACGTCGTACACGTGCCCAAAAACAGGGAACGGTATTTTGATCTGTGATTTTCCCGCTTGTATTAGCCGAAATCATGGGGGAAGCCACTAAACGCTCGAAGGTGAATTATGGTGATGCGACCGTACTTGGGAACTGGTCCAGCCGAGACGGAATAATTACAATAGGTTGCAGCCATAGACTATCAAATCTGACCGGTTTTGGCAACTAAAGAAAAAGACCCTTGTTTAAGGGGTCTGAGGAGCTATCAGCGATTGCCGTAGCGTTTGATCGCTTTGTTGGCGACAGAGTCGATGAAGTCGAACAGCACGGGCTGACCTATGGCGAACAGAAAAATTTCGGCCAATGCGATTGGTCCCATGTATGCAGGGAACAAGAGCAGGGGAGCGATGAAGATCAGGGCTACGACCAATCCGCAGGCCGCGACGACCGGCACGCTTATGAAGAAGGTCTTCGGAGTCAGCTCGGGTTGGTTGCGATCCGTTTCGAAAATGGAATGAAAGCTTGGTTTCATGGCCATCCTTTTGTATGTAATGAGCTTTGAATATCAAACTGTTATACACCAAAAAGTCGTAAAAGTCAATGGTTAAACGAAAAGAAAAAGCCCTTGATAAGGGCAGGAGATTTACGGCTGGAATTCGTCCGGCGTCAGGG
>Ga0315281_10006506_pt1 | contig 16600 bp, 27 predicted proteins | sample YL17G07_0_MG_FD_204540 | JGI IMG/M metagenome (GOLD analysis project Ga0315281, IMG submission 204540) | Sediment microbial communities from Yellowstone Lake, YNP, Wyoming, USA - YL17G07_0 | ecosystem: Environmental > Aquatic > Freshwater > Lake > Sediment | place: USA: Wyoming | collected... | reverse complement strand
CAAAGACGGTTTACAACAACTCGTTGCGAGGCTAAAGAAATGAGTTCTTCGTACGATATCATAAAATCGATAATCAAGACCGAGAAATCTACTGCCTACGAGCCGCAGGGGAAATACCTTTTTTTGGTGCAAAAAAATGCGAATAAAATTCAGATCAAGCACGCCGTAGAGGAACTATATAAGGTAAAGGTCCGGGATGTCAACACGGTGATTTATCCCGGGAAGCTAAAAAGAGTGCGCTATCAATTAGGAAAGACCCCCGACTTTAAAAGGGCGATCGTCACCTTAAAAGAGGGGCAAAAAATAGAGACGGTATAACCATGGGAATCAAAAAGTTCAATCCGACAACTCATTCAAGACGCTGGATGACGGGGAGCGATTTTGCGGAGATCACCAAGGATAAGCCGGAAAGGTCCTTGCTTCTCCCGCTTAAGCGGACCGGCGGCAGAAACGCTTACGGCCGCATTACGGTCAGGCACCAAGGCGGCGGCCATAAACGGATGCTGCGTATCGTTGACTTTAAGCGGGACACCCGGGATGCGGCGGCAAAGGTCCTCGCGATCGAGTATGACCCGAACCGTTCGGCAAGGCTTGCGCTGGTTGAATATCCGGATAAGAGGAAAAGATACATCCTTGCCCCCTTAGGGCTGAAGCCCGGCGACCAGATTATCGCTTCAGACCAGAAAGACGCGGAAATAAAAAACGGCAACTGCCTTCTTTTACGCCACATACCCTCGGGCACCATGATTCACAACATCGAGCTTTTCAAAGGAAAGGGCGCCCAGATTGTAAGGAGCGGGGGCAGTTATGCGCAGATTATGGCGAAGGAAGGCGATTTCGCCCACGTGCGCCTTCCTTCGGGGGAAATCAGGTTGATTAACCTGGATTGCCATGCGACTATCGGGCAGCTCAGCAATGTTGAGCATGAGTCTATAACCATAGGTAAAGCCGGACGCAGCCGATGGCTGGGCATCAGGCCAACAGTCAGAGGCCTGGCGATGAATCCCGTTGATCACCCTCACGGAGGCGGCGAAGGGAAATCCGGACAGGGTAACCCTCATCCCGTCTCGCCATGGGGTATGCCGACGAAAGGATATAAGACCAGGAAAAAAGTCAGATACTCGAATAAGTTTATCGTTAAAAGAAGGAAATAAACATGCCGCGTTCGTTAAAAAAAGGTCCTTTTGTGGATGAGAAATTATTGGAGAAGGTGGAAAAGGCAAGGCGCGCAGGCCAACGCCAGGCCATTAAGACCTGGTCGAGGCGCTCGACAGTCATACCTGATTTTGTCGGGTTTACCTTCGCGGTGTATGACGGCCATAAACATATACCTGTTTTTGTCACGGAAAATATGGTCGGGCATAAGTTAGGCGAATTTGCGCCGAGCCGCATATTCAGGAAACACGGCGGCGTAAAGGCCAAGAAGGCCCTGGAAAAGACATAATGATCGTTAAATCGGAACTTAAATTCATACGGTTATCGCCCACAAAAGTGCGGCAGGTAATCGATTTAATCCGTCATAAGGATGTAGGGGAAGCCGAGGCTGTCCTGGTCGCCTTGAACAAAAGGCCCAAGGAGTATCTGCTTAAACTGCTGCGCTCGGCTGTTGCCAACGCAAAAGTCAAGGGGTTTAAGCCCGAGCAATTGTATGTATCCAGGATAATCTGCGACGTCGGTCCGTCGTGGAAGAGATTTAAGGCCGCGGCATTCGGCCGGGCAACACCGATACTTCGGAGAACCTCGCATATCAGAGTCGAGTTAGATATCAAACCGGGAGAATAGATTGTATGGGGCATAAAGTTCATCCGTATATACTGCGTATAGGGATCATAAGGACATGGCAGAGCCGCTGGTTTGCCAAGCCGAAGGATTTTGGCATCAACATCGAGGAAGACTATCGGATCCGCCGGTTCATCAAGAAAAAATTCAAGCAGGCAGCCATCTCAAAAATCATCATCGACAGGCTGGCCGACCGGGTCAAGATCCGCATCCTTTCCGCGAGGCCCGGTATCATCATCGGCCGTCACGGCGCGGATATCGAACGTTTGCGCGAGGACTTAAACGCAATCGTCAAGAAGGAAATATCCATCGATATCGAGGAAATCAAGAATCCGGCGCTGGATGCGCAGCTGGTAGCGGAAAACGTAGCACTGCAGTTGGAAAAGAGGATTGCCTTTCGCCGCGCAATCAAGCGCGCAATCGAGCAGTCGATGAACTCCGGCGCAAAGGGCGTGAAAATCACCTGTTCGGGAAGGCTCGGCGGAGCGGAGATGTCGCGCACCGAGACTTTCAAGCAGGGAAAAATTCCTTTATCCACTCTGCGTGCGGATATCGACTATGGTTTTGCCGAGAGCCTCACTACCTACGGCCTCATTGGGGTCAAGGCCTGGGTCTATAAGGGAGATGTCTTAGGAAAGAGCGCGGGAGCAGAAGCGCCCGAAGAAAAAGCCGAGGCACAGGCTTCGGCATAGCATTGGTATTAGAAGGAAGGTCTTTAGATGGTAATGATGCCCAAGAGAGTAAAATACCGTAAATTGCAGAGAGGAAACCGTCGTGGCGTGGCAACGAGCGGTATTGAGATAGCGTTCGGCGAATACGGACTTAAGGTCCTGGAAAACGGATGGCTTAAAAATACCCAGATTGAAGCGGTCCGTGTCATTTTAGCCCGGCAGCTGCATAAAGGCGGGAAACTCTGGATACGCGCGTTTCCCGATAAATCCGTGACCAAAAAGCCGGCGGAAGTACGTATGGGCAAAGGCAAGGGAGACCTTGACCATTGGGTGGCGGTGATAAAAAGAGGGCGCATCATATTTGAATTGGGCGGGGTGCCCGAAGAATATGCCCGTCAGTGTTTCAGGCTGGCGGCATACAAGCTGCCGATGAGGACTAAATTCGTAACCCGCGCTCACGTATAAAAGAAAATGAAAATAAAAGAATTACGCGATTTGTCTTACGAAGAATTAGAGCAGAAAGAGAAGAGCCTTAAGGAAGAACTGTTTAAATTGAATTTGCAGCGCTATGGCGGAAGCGTTGACAAGCCGCACCTGTTTCTGTCTGTCAAAAAAGACATTGCGCGCATCCGCGGCATCTTAAGCGAAAAGAAAGAGAAGGCACATGGGTAAAAGAAGACAATACTCTGGCACAGTCATAAGCGCGAAGATGCAGAAGACCGTCATTGTCAGGGTTCTTACTATGGCGAAACACCCGAAATACGGCCGGATTATGAAGCGCCACAATAAATTTAAAGCTCACGATGAGAAAGGTATCGCGAAAGCAGGCGACCTGGTCAGGATCGAAGAGACGCGGCCCTTATCGAAAGAAAAGCGTTTCCGCGTCACCGAGGTGCTTAAGAAAGCGGCCGTTTCACAAAGCGCAATCAAGGAAGAAGCATAATGATTCAGTTAAGAACTATTCTAGACGTAGCAGATAATACCGGCGCGAAGAAGGCCTCTTTCATCGGCGTCCTGGGCAGGAAAAACTGCTTACATGCGAGGATTACCGATATCGTCAACGTTAATGTCAAGGAATCTTCGGCTGAGGCAACGGTAAAAAAAGGCGAAGTAGCCAAGGCAGTCATCGTCAGGACGAAGGAAGCTATCCGGCGGTCTGACGGTTCGGTATTGCGATTTGACCGGAATGCCATTGTTTTTGTCGACCCGCAGCTTAATCCCCGGGGGACCCGCGTCTTTGGCCCGGTGGCCCGGGAATTGAGAGATAAAAATTTCACCAAGATTATATCATTAGCCCCCGAGGTAATTTAAAATACACGATGCGCAAATTAAGGAAAGGCGATACCGTCCAGGTTATCAAAGGCAAGGACACGGGAAAAAAAGGTAAGATCATCACGATTTTTACCGCTGAAGGCCGGGCACTCGTTGAAGGGATCAATATGCTTAAGAAACATAAGCGTAAGAGTCGCCAGGACCAGCAGGGAGGTATCGTAAGTATCGAAGCGCCTATTGCGCTTGCGAACATCATGTTTTTATGCAAACGCTGCAACCGTCCTTCTAAATTAGGGGTTACGATTGCAAAAGACGGCTCCAGGGATAGATTCTGCAAGGCGTGCAAGGAAACGGTGTAACCATGGTCCCCCGATTATTAGAATATTATCGAAAAGAAGTTGTTCCGGCGATGATGCAGAAATTCGGGTTTAAGAGCCCGATGGCCGTGCCGCACCTGGAAAAGATCGTTGTCAATATGGGTGTCGGTGAAGCCCTTCAGGATATCAAGATCCTGGAAAAATCCATGGAGGAGCTGGCGGCAATTACGGGCCAGAAGCCGATCATGCGCCGCGCAAAGAAGGCCATCTCTAATTTTAAGATTAAACAGGGCCAGCCTATCGGATGCAAAGTGACGCTTCGCCGGGCGCATATGTACGAATTCATGGACAGGCTCATTAATGTAGCGATGCCGCGTATCCGCGATTTTAGAGGTGTCCCGCATGACTCGTTCGATAAAGGGGGGAATTACACCCTCGGCCTTTCCGAGCAAGTCATCTTCCCCGAAATAGAATATGATAAGATATCTCGTTCCCAGGGCATGGATATTGTTTTTGTCATCAAGAAAGCAAAATCACAGGAAGCGGCAAAGGAACTCTTAAAGTTGTTTGGCATGCCCTTCAGCAACGAGTAAGCACGAAAGGCAAACGAAAGCGACGATAGGCTTATGGCAAAGAATTCGCAGTTAGCACGATGGAAGAGGACGCCGAAATTCTCCAGCCGTAAACATAACCGTTGTCATATTTGCGGAAGGAGCGGCGGTTATTTACGAAGGTTTCGACTCTGCCGTATATGCTTCCGTGAATTAGCCTGGCAAGGCATGATTCCCGGGGTAAAAAAGGCAAGCTGGTAACAGTACTGTAGAGGAGCAGGCATAATGTCAAGAACCGATATAATCGCAGATACGTTTACGATGATCCGCAATGCCATCATGGCTAAGAAGGATAATTTAGACGTGCCCGCATCCGGCACGATAAAATCTATTTTAGAAATTCTTAAAAACGAAGAATACATCGATACCTTTAAGCTTATCGAAGACAAACGGCAGGGAGTCTTCCGGATATATTTGAAGTATCTTTCGGGCAGGCCCGCAATAAGAAACATACGGCGTGTCTCCCGTCCGGGGTTGCGCGTGTATGTCAAGAATGATAAAATCCCTTCAGTATTAAGAGGAAAGGGTATGGCGATTATTTCAACGTCCAAAGGTATTATTACCGACAAACAAGCCCGCCAGGAGTCTATCGGCGGGGAAGTCATGGGTTATATCTGGTAAGTGAGCACACAGCTTAGCGATCCGCCGAAGGCGGAGAAGCTAAGTTGTATGTGCGAACTTATCCCGACGAGCGCGTCAACATTATGGAAGAGAATTTTGACGCATCGTGCGAGTCGGGAAAGGATTGATTAAAGTGTCCAGGATGGGAAAAAAACCGGTATCGATACCGCAGGGAGTAACCGTCAAGGTCCAGGATAACAGCGTCCATGTGGAGGGCCCAAAGGGTCAGTTGACCCTTGTGCTGTCCGCAAGGGTACACGCCGAGGTAAAAGATAATCAGGTTTTCTTTACCCGGGTAAGCGATATCAAAACGGACAAAGCCCTGCACGGCCTTTTCCGGTCTCTGGTAAACAACATGATTAAGGGCGTTAGCGACGGTTATGTAAAAGAGCTGGAGATTCAAGGGGTGGGATTCAAGGCCCAGGTGCAAGGCAACAAGCTTACGCTCAACCTTGGTTTTTCCCATCCGGTACATTATATTGTGCCAGAGGGTGTTAAGATTGAAGCCCCGAAGGCAACGCAACTGGTGATACGCGGCATCGATAAAGAAAAGGTCGGCGAGGTGGCTGCTGAGATTCGTTCGGTATATCCCCCCGAGCCATATAAAGGTAAAGGGATACGGTATGTCGGCGAGTATGTGAGAAGGAAAGTCGGCAAGGCCCAGGCCCAGGCCGGCGCCAAATAAGGAAACTAACTGAGGCATCAATAAATAATGGACACATTGGCTGAGCCGATTTTGGAGCGAGACAAGGAACGAGGACGCCGGCGTAGTCTTGCACTACGCCAAGGACGAGTGACGCAGTCGCAGCCCAAAATCGGCCAGCCTAACATAGATAACGATGGGGAAGCCCGCCTTTCGGCCGTCTGCGGCGTTGCTCCTCCTCGGCGTACCACTGCGGGTACGCCTTCGTCGTCGCGCCTTGCATACGGCCAAAATTCGGGCTTCCAATGTGCCCATTATTTGTTGATGACTCAGTAAGCAATGAGAGATAAAAAAACGCTCCTCAGGGTTAAACGGCATGGCAGGATTAGGATGCGTATTTCCGGGACTGCCGAGAGGCCGCGCCTGGTTATCCGCCGCAGCTTAAAGAATTTTCACGCCCAGATTGTCGACGATACCCAAAATAAGATTCTCCTTTCGCTTTCTACCATTGATAAGGAGATAAAGGCGAAATGTAACTCCGCCGGCAACGTCAAGGCCTCGGAATGCCTGGGGCAGGTTCTTGCCAAACGGGCGATTGAAAAGGGAATCAATACCATCGTCTTTGACCGCGCAGGGTACCTGTATCACGGAAGGGTAAAGGCCTTTGCCGAAAATTTAAGAAAAGGGGGACTACAGTTTTAACATGAGGGAATTAAAAATCGATCAGCAACAGTCAGAATACATAGAAAAGGTTATTACCATTAACCGGGTTGCAAAAGTAACAAAAGGCGGGAAGAAACTTCATTTCAGCGCCCTCGTGGTTGTGGGTGACACCAAAGGGCATGTGGGCTTTGCGTTGGGAAAAGCCAATGAAGTTGCCGACGCTATCCGCAAGGCGCTCTCCAAGGCCAAGAAGGAAATTTTTACCGTTAGTCTCGAAGGGTCAACTATCGCGCATGAAGTCCTCGGTCATTTTGGCGCGGCGAAAGTGCTGCTTAAACCCGCATCCGAAGGTACGGGGGTAATCGCAGCCGGCCCGGTCAGAGCGATCTGCGAAGCCGCCGGCATAAAAGATATTCTTACTAAATGCCTAAAATCCAATAACCCCATTAATGTTATTAGAGCAACCGTTGAAGGATTAAAGAGTTTAAAAACCTGACACGATGGAACCAAAATCAATCGTCAAGAAAAAGAAAGTGCTCTCCAATAAGATAGAGCCGCTCCCCCGCGAGCGAAAACCGGCCGTCCAGGAAAGGATCGGATTGCATAACCTGAAAGTTCCCAAGGGCGGGCATAAGCGTAAAAAAATTTTAGGGCGGGGTCCCAGTTCAGGCCATGGGAAAACCTCAACCCGCGGAAGCAAGGGCCAGACCTCACGGGCAGGCAGGCATTTTTATCTGGGATTTGAAGGCGGCCAGTCGCCCCTCATCCGCCGGTTCCCGAAACGCGGGTTTACCAGTCTTTTTAAGAAGGAGTACCAGATTGTGAATTTAGAAAGCATCGCAAAAATCAAAGATGCGGCAATCACGCCCGAGCTGCTGGAGGCGAAAGGGTTGATTAAAGATAAGAATAAACCGGTTAAGATTTTGGGCGACGGAGAAATCAAACACGCCATCAGTATCCAGGCCCATGCCTTTTCCCTGAAAGCCCAGGAAAAGATAAAAAGCGCAGGCGGGCAATTCGAGGTTTTGCATGTTTAGCGCGTTAGCCAATTCATTTAAAATCCCCGATTTAAAACGAAGGCTTATCATCACCGCCATACTTATCGGCGTCTATCGCATCGGATGCTATGTCCCCACCCCCGGAATCGACGGAGGGGAGTTGGCCCGGTTCTTTGAAAGGTTGAGCAAGACACAGGGGGGCGCCCTTTTCGGCATCATCAATATGTTTTCCGGCGGCGCCATGGAGCGCTTGACCATATTCGCGCTGGGTATTATGCCGTATATTTCTTCTTCGATTATCATGCAGCTTTTGACCGCGGTTATCCCGGCGCTCGAAAAACTGGCAAAAGAAGGCAAGGCCGGTTATGAAAAGATAAATCAATATACCCGTTACGGCACGGTTGTTTTGTCATTAATACAGTCGTATTTTATTTCCCTGTGGCTGGAGAACCCCGCGCATTTTGAGGGTGCTAAGATAGTATTGTATCCCGGGTGGGGATTCCGGATATTGACCGTCCTTACGCTGACCTGCGGCACCATTTTTATCATGTGGCTCGGCGAGCAGATTCAGGAACGGGGGATCGGTAACGGTATCTCCCTCGTTATTACCGCCGGCATTATTTCCAGGATACCCGTTGCCTTGAATCAGCTTTTTGTTTTAATCTCCCCCTTCGCGCCTTCCCGCCGTCAGATCCAGCCCATCACGCTGGCCATTATGGCCATATTGCTTGTGGCGGTGGTTTTCGCGGTTATCATGATCACCCAGGGGCAAAGGAAGATCCCCGTCCAATATGCGCGCCGGATTGTGGGCAGGAAAATCTTTGGCGGGCAGAGTACGTATATACCTTTAAAGGTAGATACCGCGGGCGTCATCGCCATTATCTTTGCGCAGTCAATCATCCTTTTTCCGGCAACGATGGCTACCTTTATCCCCAACCCCGCATTCCAGCGTTTTGCGCAAGGATTGGTGAGGGGGCATCTGGCGTATACCTTCATCTATGCGGTCTTGATAATTTTCTTTTGCTACTTTTATACGGCAATCGTATTTAATCCCCATGATCTTTCGGAAAACATGAAAAAATACGGCGGATTTGTTCCGGGAATCCGGCCGGGTCAGGCGACTGCCGACTTTTTAGATTATGTAATGACCCGGATAACTTTGGCGGGAGCCGTGTTTATTGCCATTATCGCCATATTCCCGGACTTTCTTATGGCGTGGCTTAAAGTACCCTACTTAGTCGCTTCCTTCTTTGGCGGCACCGGCGTATTAATCATTGTCGGTGTTATGCTGGATACGATAAAGCAGATTGAATCGCATCTTTTGATGCATCATTACGAAGGATTCTTAAGAAGCGGCCGCATCAAAGGCAGAAGAGCATGAGGATTATCTTATTAGGGCCACCGGGTGCGGGAAAAGGAACGCAGGCAAAAGCGCTTGCCGCCAGATTAGAACTGCCGCATATTTCTACCGGAGACCTATTACGGCAGAATGTTTCGCAAGGTTCCGCTTTAGGCAAACAAGCGCAGGATTTTATGAACAGGGGAGTGCTTGTGCCGGATGAGTTGATAAAAGAGATGTTAATAGAGCGTTTCTCGCGGCCCGATGTTCAATGCGGATTTATTCTGGACGGGTACCCGCGCAATATCAACCAGGCCCAAACATTGGATGAGATACTCGCGCGGATGAAGATGGACATAGATTCCGTAGTAAATTTGAACGCGAGCGAATCGGTTATTATCCAGAGGCTCTCCGGCAGGCTCGCGTGCGGTTCGTGCGGCATGAATTTTCACGCCACGAATATGCCTCCTAAAAAAGCGATGACGTGCGACGCTTGCGGCGGGAAGTTGCATCAGAGAAGCGACGATAAAGAGGAAACCGTAAAAAAACGCCTTGAGGTATATCATAAAGAATCCGCTCCTTTGATAGAGTATTACCGGCGTACAAAAAAACTAAACAGCATTCCCGCTGACGGGGACGCAAAAATAATGCTGGAGAAGATAGTCCAGTTCCTCAAAGAACGCCATGATTCCCTTAAAGTCTGACAAAGATCTCCAGGGGCTTCGGGCATCGGGTAAGATCTTAGCAAGGATAATGCAGAAGTTAAGGGAAGCGGTTAAGGCGGGTGTTTCCACGGCCGAGCTCGATCAGCTTGCGCGCGAGTTGATGGAGAAAGACTCAGCTTCACCGGCCTTCAAAGGATACAAGGGGTATCCGGCAAATATATGCACATCGATTAACGAAGAGATAGTGCATGGGATACCCTCCGAGCGGCAGCTTAAGGAAGGGGATATCCTCAGTCTCGACGCGGGCATAAATTATCAGGGGTATTTTTCCGATGCCGCCATCACCGTGCCGGTCGGCAGGGTGGCAGGGCGGGTAAAAAAGCTCATTGACGTCACAAAAGAAGCGTTATCCGAAGGCATAAAGAGGGCCAGGCCCGACAACCACGTATCTGATATTTCGTATGCTATTCAGAGCTATGCCGAGAGATATGGGTTTTCGGTGGTCAGAGAATTTGTCGGACACGGAATAGGCGTGTCGCTGCACGAAGAGCCGGAGATACCGAATTACGGTTTGCCCCACCGCGGCCCGCTTTTAAAAAGCGGCATGGTATTGGCGATTGAGCCGATGGTTAATGCCGGGACATGGCGGTCCTCGCTTTTAGATAATCAGTGGACGGCGGTTACCGTAGACAAGATGCCCTCGGCGCACTTTGAACATACCGTAGCAATAACCGACGGGGGCCCTGAAATATTAACGCGATAAGCATATGCCAAAAGAAGAGTTGATTGAAACAGAAGGGGTAGTGGTAGAGGCGTTACCGAACGCCATGTTCAGGGTAAAACTTGAAAACGGACATCTTGTGTTAGCGCATGTATCCGGAAAAATGCGGATGCATTTTATCAGGATACTCCCCGGCGATAAAGTAAAAGTTGAGCTTTCGCCGTATGATTTAAGCCGAGGAAGAATTACCTTCAGGGTTAAATGAGGCCCAAACTTACGAATGTAAGTCTGTGGCCGAATTTACCCCGTTCCGCCGAAGGCGGACGAAGGTTCCTTAGAAAGAAAATACGGGGTTCGAGATGAAAGTAAAAGCATCCATCAAGAAAATTTGCGCCAAATGCAAAATCATTAAGCGAAGAGGCGTGGTGCGAGTTATATGTTTTAATCCCAAGCATAAACAGAGACAGGGATGATGGGGCGGAGACAACGAATAATTTCAGGAGGAAACAGTGCCTAGGATTATAGGTGTAGATATTCCGAAAGAAAAGAGGATTGAAATTGCGCTTACCTATCTATACGGGATAGGCCGCCCCTTATCGAATAAGGTGCTTAAGGAAGCGGGGATTGACCCTAATAAGCGCGCGAAAGATTTATCCGACGAAGAAGTCGCGCATATTACCGGGACATTACAAAAAGGTGGTTATCGGCTTGAAGGCGATCTGCGCCGGGATATCGCGCAGAACATAAAGAGACTGGTTGACATAGGCTCGTGGCGCGGTTTACGGCATAAAAAGGGATTACCGGTCAGGGGACAGCGGACGAGGACCAATGCCAGGACGCGTAAAGGCCCGCGCAGGGGCGGCATGGCAGTTATCAAGAAAACAGAGACTGCGCCTAAGAAAGCGGCACCGGCTGCTGCTAAACCAGCTAAATAGAAGTACCGAGCATAGCTCGGTATAAAATTAAGCCTAAACGGCATAGCCAGGCTTAATTTTATAGAAAGGCAAGAAAAAGTCATGGCTACAAAAGAAAAAGCAAAAAAGAAAAAGATCGCAAAGGGCATTACCGCGGGCATAGCGCATATTCAGGCGAGTTTTAATAATACTATAATTACGATTACCGATAAGCAGGGCAATGTATTGGTGTGGTCTACGCCGGGCATCGTTGGCTATGGGGGTTCCAAGAAATCAACGCCGTTTGCCGCTCAGGTAGCGGCATCCGACGCTGCCCGAAAAGCCAAAGAAATCGGCATCAAAGAGTTAGAAGTCTGCGTCAAGGGTCCCGGATTTGGCCGGGAATCGGCAATCAGGGCGCTGCAGGCAGCGGGGATAACTATTACTTCTATAAAGGATGTAACCCCTATTCCGCATAACGGGTGCCGTCCTAAAAAGAAACGGAGAGTATAATAGATGGCTCGATACACAGATGCAGTTTGCCGGCTCTGCCGTCGTCAGGGGGAAAAACTGTTCTTGAAAGGCAGCCGCTGCAACAGTCCTAAGTGTGCGGTTGCGAAAAGGGCTAAGCCTCCGGGGCAGCACGGGCAAATAAGGCAGAAACTTTCGAACTACGGCGTTCAGTTGAGGGAGAAGCAGAAACTGAAAAGGATGTACGGTGTTTTGGAGAAACAATTCCGCCGGTATTTCAAACTTGCCTCGAGGTCAAAAGGAGTTACCGGCAGGGTGCTCTTGCAACTTCTGGAAAGAAGGCTCGATAACGTGGTTTTTAGGCTGGGCCTGGGAGTTTCCCACGCGCAGGCGCGTCAGGCTGTGCGCCATAACTTTATCTACGTAAATTCCAAACGGGTTAACATCCCGTCATATCTGGTCGATAAGGACGATCTTGTTGAATTGAAGGCAAAAGAAAAGGCCTTGAATAAGTTTAAAGAGAATCTGGAGCAAAGTAAGGACAGGTCTGTTCCTGCATGGCTTGAGTTTGACCCCAAGACCTACCATGCCAAGGTGCTGCGGTTGCCGGAAAAAGAAGATATCCCGAGCACTATCCAGGAACAGTTGATCGTAGAGTTGTATTCCAAATAACATAAAATATTGTGCACCGCCTAAGCACGTAAAAAGTGCTTAAGGTTTAACTCAAGCACTTTTTACGTAGGCGGTGCATCAATTCGCAGACGCCCTTACGGGCTACAACTTACGTCGCGCGACGTAAGTTAAGCGACGTAAGTTGTCTGCTCATTGAAGGAGTAAAAGCGATGGGTATAAAGTGGAGAGATTTTCAACTGCCGAAGCGATTGGAATGTGATGAAGCGACCTATACTGCTACCTACGGAAAATTTTTCGCCGCTCCTTTTGAAAGAGGATACGGCATTACGCTCGGCAATTCTTTGCGCAGAGTTCTTTTATCTTCCATAGAAGGAAGCGGCGTAACTTCCGTCAGATTTCTCGGGGTGCAGCATGAATTTTCCACTATCCCCGGCGTGCTTGAAGATACGACCGAGATTATTTTGAACGTTAAAAACCTGGTGTTGAATTCGCACTCTAAGATACCCAAGACTATATACATCAAGAAAGACGCCAAGGGCCCTATCAAAGCGAAAGATATCCAGGCTGATGAGACGATTGAAATCATCAACCAGGATTTGCACATTGCCACCCTTACCAAAGATACGAAATTCAACATGGAAATGGAAGTCGCGCGGGGCCGAGGGTACGTCCCGGCGGAATTAAACAAAAGAGAAGATCAGGCCGTCGGCGTTATCCCTATCGATGCGCTCTTCAGCCCCGTTAAAAAGGTAAGTTTTTCGGTCGAGAATACCCGCGTGGGACAGAGGACCGACTATGATAAACTTATACTGGAGGTATTCACCAACGGCGCTATGAGCCCAAAGGACGCACTGCTTTACGCCTCTAACATATTACAGCGTCACCTCGACGTCTTTGTCAGCTTCGGCCAGTTACTGGAAGAGATCGAAGAAGAAGAGATGGAGATGACCAAAGAGGAAGTCGCAGTATATGAAAAATTAAGGCTGCCCATTTCCGAGTTGGAACTTTCGGTAAGAAGCTCGAACTGCTTGAGAGAAGCAAACATCAAAATGATAGCGGACCTGGTCAAAAAAAGCGAAGATGAAATGCTCAGCTTTAAAAACTTCGGCAAGAAATCATTAACAGAGATCAAGGAGCTGCTTGCGGGCATGGGGCTTACCTTAGGCATGCAGGTAGATTCCAAAAAACTTAAGAAGGCATAAATACCATGAGACACCGCAAGGCTCATTCGCTTAATAACCGTTTTACCAGCTGGCGAAAAGCGACGTTGAGAAGTTTGGCGAGAAATCTTCTCATCCATCAGAGTATCACTACCACTAAGTCCAGGGCATCTTCCGTGCAGCCGCTGGTTGAGAAAATGATATCGTTAGCGAAAAAGAATACCCTCTCGGCAAAAAGGAAGGTATACGCGCTTCTCGGCGACCATAAACTGGTGAGTATCCTCTTTAATGAAATCGGTCCGCGTTTTGCGAACCGCGGCAGCGGGTACACCAGAATCCTCGGCCTGGGGTTACGACGCGGCGACGGAGCCGAGCTCGCCTTATTGGAGCTTACTGAAATAAAGAAAAAAGAAACCCGTAAGCCTAAGAAGCCTAAGGAAACCAAACGCGCGGATGATGGCACAGGGCAGGAGATTACGCCTCAGGAAATAAGCGGAGAGAAAAAGGCAAAGCCTGAGACTGTCGTGAAAGAAGAAAGGCCGATTCTAACGAAGAAACCCCATAAGAAGTTCCTCGGCGGCATTAGAAGCATATTTAAAAAAGAAAGAGACGCTTTATAAATAACGGGGCCTATGCCCCGTTTTTCTTATTTTGATGCGAGTAGAAACGCGTTTAGCCGAACGGCTAAAAAAAATAAATCCCTCCTCGACCCTCGCCATTACCTCAAAAGCGAAAAAATTAAAGGCAGAAGGTAAGGATATCATCAGCCTTGCCGCCGGCGAGCCGGATTTTGATACGCCGGATTTTATCAAAGATGCCGCGATTGAGGCGATAAAATCGGGCTTTACCAAGTATACGCCCACCACAGGCATCCCCGATTTAAAGAAATGCATCTGCGAGAAATTCAAAAAGGACAATCTGCTCGATTATGACCCCGACCAGATTGTTGTCTCCTGCGGGGCAAAGCACAGTATTTTTAATATCCTCCTGGCGCTGGTAGACCGAACGGATGAAGTGCTTATCCCAACGCCCTACTGGGTCAGTTACCCGGAAATGGTGAATCTATGCGAAGGGACCCCCCGTTTCATAAAAACCTTACCCGAAAATAACTTTAAGATTACGATAAAGGACCTGGAAAAATATATAAACCCGGCGACCAAGGTGCTTATCCTCAACAGCCCCTCAAATCCCACGGGCAGCGTCTATACGGCGGATGAATTGAAGGAGATAGCGCGCCTGTGCGTCCTGAAAAAAATTTTTGTCATCAGTGATGAGATTTACGAAAAAATCATATTTGATAACCGTTCGCACTCCTCCATTGCTTCCTTTGGCAAAGAGATATACGATTTGACCATAACCGTCAACGGCATGTCAAAAAGTTATTCCATGACCGGATGGCGGATCGGGTATATCGGCGCCCCCCCGGATATTGCCGAGGCGATATCAAGGATCCAGGATCATTCAACCTCTAACCCTACCTCAATAGCTCAAAAGGCAGCCGTTGCCGCGTTAAAGGCCCCTAATGAATTTTCCAAAACAATGTGCGTTGAATTTGAAAAACGAAGGGACTATATCGTAAGCCGCTTGAAAAAAATGAAACGCATGGGATTTGTTATGCCGCAGGGCGCATTTTATCTATTTTGCGACATCTCTAAAACAAAACTCGATTCCTTAACGTTTGCCACGCGTTTTCTTGACGAGACGCTCGTTGCCGTCATCCCCGGGGGTAGTTTTGGCCGGGATGACTACGTGCGCATGAGCTTTGCGACCGGCATTGACCAGTTGACAAAAGCCATGGACAGGCTCGAAGCGTGGCTGAAGGGTGTTTAAAAGCAGAGTCTTATGGGGAAAACAATAGCTGAGAAAATTTTAAGCCAACACGCCGGCAGAAACCTTAAAGCCGGCGATTTTGCAATAGGTAACGTTGATTTTACCTTTGGGCAGGACGGTACCTCTTCGATTATCATCGACCGGATTAAGGAATTGGGAGCGAAAAAACTTGCGTCAAAGTTCTGCATGGTAATTGACCATAGCGCGCCATCACCGAGCGAGGGGGTTTCAAAAGTCCATAAAAAAATGCGTATGTTTGCGCAGGATTATCAGGCGATGCTCTACGATATCGGCTGCGGTGTCTGCCACCAGGTCATACCCGAATCCGGCGATATCCTCCCCGGCGACCTGGTTTTAGGCGCGGATTCACATACCTGCACCTATGGAGCGCTGGGCGCGTTTTCTACGGGGGTAGGCTCTACGGATCTTGCCATCGCCTTGGCCACGGGAAAGAATTGGTTTAAAGTCCCCGAGACGATTAAGATAATTATTTCCGGCAAGGTCCCTAAAGGGGTCTATGCCAAAGATATTATCCTGTACCTTATCGGCCAGCTTAAAGCCGACGGCGCTACGTATAAAGCCATTGAATTTTACGGGCCGGTAATCGAGGCTTTAGATATGGACGGCAGGTTTACTATTTGTAATATGGTTGTCGAGATGGGCGCGAAGGCGGGTTTTATGCCGGTGGATAACAGGACATTGGCCTGGCTCAGGCCAAAGGTTTCGAAGGGGAAAAAGATAACCATGATGGCGGCGGATAACGACGCTGCCTATGCCAAGGTTTTGACGTACGACATTTCCAGGTTAAAACCCCAGATTGCCAAACCGCATGCCGTTGATAATACCTGTGCCGTCGATGAGGTAAAGGGAACGAAAATCGATGAGGCCTATCTTGGCACGTGCACTAACGGAAGATTGACGGACCTTCAAGCGGGGGCCCGCATATTAAAATCAAAGAAAGTCGCGCGGGGGGTCAGGTTCATTATTGCCCCCGCCTCGCGAACCATATTTCTTAAAGCAGCGAAATCTGGTATAATAGATACGTTCGTTGAGGCCGGCGCGGTTGTCGTAGCACCCGGCTGCGGGCCGTGCGTAGGCACGCACAACGGTATACCTGCTGACGGCGAAGCGGTTATCTCATCCGCGAATCGTAACTTTAAAGGAAGGATGGGAAACCCCAACGCCTTTATTTATCTTGGTTCCCCGGCGACGGTTGCCGCTTCCGCTATCGAAGGAAAGATTGCTGACCCCAGGAAGTACCTATAAGTGACAAATACCGAGCAAAGCTCGGTATAAAATTAAGCCAAAACGCC
>Ga0315281_10006502_pt1 | contig 16601 bp, 12 predicted proteins | sample YL17G07_0_MG_FD_204540 | JGI IMG/M metagenome (GOLD analysis project Ga0315281, IMG submission 204540) | Sediment microbial communities from Yellowstone Lake, YNP, Wyoming, USA - YL17G07_0 | ecosystem: Environmental > Aquatic > Freshwater > Lake > Sediment | place: USA: Wyoming | collected... | reverse complement strand
GCCCCGGAAGGTCCGGGCGGTGGCGCGGCGGGTCCTGAAGATCGAGTATCCGTGATGGCACCAGCGCGCAAGAACAGGAAGCTCAAGAAACCGCGGTTTCCGCGGAAGCGGTGGGTCGCCGGCCAGGCCCCGCGGGTCGAGAAGCCGAAGAAGGGCAGGGGGTCTTACGATCGGCGGCAGGAGAAGCGCGAGGTCTCAGGCGACGTCGAGGACTTGCCTGGGGCCAACTAGTAGTCCGTCACACTTGTCCGTGTGAGTGCAACTGGGTAGCGCGGTGGGCAGTCCTGCCCGCCGCGCTTACCTTACCGACAGTTTCAATTGTCACGGACTATTAGCGGGGCAACGGCAAGCCTGTTTAGCGGGGAGCCGAAGTCGAAGACTCGCCGTGGCGAGGCGACCGCGTGTTTCCGCCTCGCCACCGGCACGGACGATTCTTGTCGACCAAACGCTTGAGCTTCTTGCAGTAGACCGCGGCCATGGTCCGGCAGATGCCCGCCGAATCGGCCGGCGGGAATTCGCTGTGCGGACACTGGAACCCGCAGTACTCCGGGACCTTTTCGCCCTGATTCGCCCTCGGCATGGGTGGCTATTCCGCGTCGGGCGGCGAGTCGCCTTCGTTGATTTCCGGCGCCGGGTCGATGGGGACGGTCTCTTCCTCCAGGCGGCCGAGGACGCGGAGGGCCTCCATGGCGGCCCGCTGCTCGGCGGCCTTCTTGCTCGGTCCCCAGGCGCTGGGGTAGCGGCGCCCGCGGATGACTACGGCCACCTCGAACGCCTTGGCGTGGTCCGGGCCCTTCTCGTCGAGGACGTCGTAGTTGGGCGTGGCGCCGAGATCGTGCTGGGCGTGCTGCTGGAGGAGCGACTTGTAGTTGAGCCGGTGCTCGCCGGCGACGACGTGGTCGATCTCCTCGGCCATGTGGTCGAGGATGAACCTGCGGGCGGGCTCGAGGCCCCCGTCGAGGTAGACCGCCCCGATGATCGCCTCCAAGGCGCAGGCCGCCAGGCTCGCCGGCAGGTTCGCCGACTCCATGATCCCCTTGCCGAGGCTCAGGTGCTCGACGAGGTTCAGCCGCTCGGCCACGTGGGCGCAGGTCTCGCGGCTCACGACCACGCTCTTGATGCGGGTCATCTCGCCCTCGAGGTACTGCGGGAAGCGGCTGTAGAGCTCCTCGCAGATCACGAGGCCCAGGATGGCGTCGCCGAGGAATTCCATGCGCTCGTTGGACGCCAGGCGGTTCTCGGCGATGCTGGCGTGCGTCAGCGAGCTTTCCAGCAGGGCGGGGTTCTTGAACTGGTACTTCAGAACGGCTTGCACGGCTTCGACGGCGCTCGCACGGCTCAAGTGGCACGACCTCCTTCACGAACGTGATGTGTAGACCGGGGCAACGCCCCGGCATTGCGCCACGCGGGGCATGCCGGGGCTTTGCCCCAGGCTACGTGCTCGTCAGCACCTCATTTTAGGCCGCCGGGTCGGTCGGTCAACCGAAAAGCCTTGACAGCCGCTGGGAGGCGAGCCGACGATGGGCGCCCTATGGCCCCCCGGGAACGTTCGCGCCTGACGTGGCGGCAGATCCTGACGTTCGCGGCGGTTGCCGCAGGGGCGATCGTCGCCTTGTGCCTCATCCTCCTCAAGTCCACGCCCGAGGTCGCGCGGCGGACGGCCGCGATGGGGGCGGATCCGGCGGCCGCGGCCAGGTTCGAGGAACAGGTCATCAACCAGGTCGGCAACGTCCTGTTGGACAAGAGCCGCGCGACGCGCCTCGACATGGAGGTCACTGAGGAGATGGTCAACGCCCAGATCGTCCAGATGGCGGCCCTGGAGGAGCGGGCGGGGAAGTCGGTGCCGCCGGCCCTGCGGGACCTGCGCGTCGGCTTCGAGCCCGGCCAGATCGTGCTGGTGACGCGCATCGGGCGGGGCTTGACCAGCGTGACGGTGTCGCAGCGCCTGGGTGTGGCGCTCGACAGCGACGGGCGGCTGCGGATCGAGAACGCCGGGACGCGGGCCGGGGCGCTGCCCCTGCCGGGGAGCGTGATGGACTACGCCCGGCGGGCTGTGGCGGCCCAGCGGGACCGCCTGGCGGCCGCCCGGGCCGACGACAAGACCGTTGCGGTCTGGCGGTTCCTGGGCGACGCCCTCGAAGGCCGGCCGATTCCGCTCGGCGAAGGCCGCAAGCGCATCCGGCTGGATACCGTCGAGGTCGAGCAGGGCGTGCTGAGGGTTCGCGGACATCGGGCGGACAAGGCGGGGCAGTAAGGCGCGGGGCGGGCATTTCATCGTGCGCGGCGGGTCTCCTGACCCGCCGCGTGCGTGCATTCCCAACTAGGGTGTGCGCTTGTCTACCCGTGGTGACCGTGGTCTTCTTGCCTGGCTGCTTGACTCCATAAGGAGAAAAGGCCACAGCAACCACGGGTTGGCAAGCAGCCCGTGGCATATGGAAGAAGCCAAACCATCCGGCGCTGTAGGTGGAACGCGGCGGGTCAGGAGACCCGCCGCGCACGGTTTGGTGTCTCGCGCATGGGGCACGGCATGCCGTGCCCCTACTCGTTGCCCGCGCCGTTTCCGCCGCCTTCGCCTTCCTCGCCGTCTTCCTCGGACACGCGGGCGACGGCTACGAGCTTGTCGGCCTCGTTGAGGCGCATGATGCGGATGCCCTGGGTGGCGCGGCCGATGGGGCGGATGTTCTTGGAGTCGATGCCCATCCGCATCATCTGGCCCGCCTGCGTGATGAGCATCAGCTCGTCGCCGTCGCGGACGGTCATCATCGAGACGACCTTGCCGTTGCGCTCGGTGGTGCGGATGTTGATAATCCCCTGGCCGCCGCGGCTCTGGAGCCGGTATTCCGAGAACTCGGTCCGCTTGCCATACCCGTTCTCGCAGAGCGTCAGGAGGTTGGCGTCGGGGGCGACGAGGGCCATGCCGACGACGGTGTCGCCCTTCTTGAGGCGGATGCCGCGCACGCCGGTCGCCTGGCGTCCCATGCTCCGCACGTCGCTTTCCTTGAAGCGGATGGCCATGCCGACGCGGGTGCCGATGACGATCTCATCGTTGCCCGAGGAGATGGCGACCTCGATCAGCTTGTCGCCCTTGTCGAGGTTGATGGCGATGATGCCGCCGCGCTTCGGATGGCTGAAGGCCGCCAGCGGCGTCTTCTTGATCGTCCCCAGGGCGGTGACGAAGACGAGCTGGCGCTTCTCGTCGAACTCGCGGACCGGGATGAAGCTGGCCAAGGTCTCCTTCTCGCGCAGTTGGAGCATGTTGACGATGGCGCGGCCCTTCGACTGGCGCGACATCTGCGGCACGTCGTAGACCTTCTGCCAGTAGCACTGGCCCATGTTCGTGAAGAAGAGGATGTAGTCGTGCGTGGAGGCGACGAACATGTCCTTGATGAAGTCGCCTTCCTTGGCGGTGGAGCCGATGACGCCCTTGCCGCCGCGGCCCTGGCGGCGGTAGCTCGTCAGCGGCATGCGCTTGATATAGCCCTCGTGGCTGATCGTGACGACGCAGTTCTCCTCGGCGATGAGGTCTTCGAGGTCGAACTCGTCGGCCTCGCGGCCGATCTCGGTCCGGCGGGCGTCGGCGTACTTCTCCTTCATCTCGTGGAGGTCTTCGGCGATGATGTTGAGGACGAGCCGCTCGTCGCGCAGGATCGACTCGTATTCCTCGATCAGTTGCCTGAGCTGCACCCACTCGTCGCGCAGCTTCTCGACCTCCAGGCCCGTGAGCTGCTGGAGCCGCATGGCCAGGATGGCGTCGGCCTGGAGGCCGGAGTAGTGGAGGGGCTCCTGGGTGGCCTCGGCCAGGAGGCGGTTGGCCTCGTCGGTCTTCTTGCCCGGCAGGTTCGTGAGGCGGAAGTGCCAGGCCTTGGTCATCAGCCGCTGCTTGGCGGTCGGCACGTCGGGGCTCTTCTTGATGATCTCGACGATCTCGTCGATGTTGGCGATGCAGTACAGGAGGCCGAAGACCAAATGCTCGCGGGCCCGCGCCTTCTTCAGCAGGTACACCGTCCGGCGCCGGATGACCTGGATGCGGTGGTTCTTGTAGGCGACCAGGATTTCCTTGAGGTTCATCGTGCGCGGGCGGCCGCGGTCCAGCGCGATGTTGATGATCGAGAAGGTGTCCTGGAGGGGCGTGTGCTTGTAGAGCTGGTTGAGGACCACCTCGCCCTGGGCGTCGCGCTTGAGCTCGATGACCAGGCGCATGCCCTCGCGGTCGGACTCGTCGCGGATGTCGGCGATGCCCTCCATGACGCCGTCGCGGACGCAGTCGGCGATCCGCTCGATGATGCGGGTCTTGATCTGGCCGTAGGGGATCTCGGTGACAACAATCTGCGACTTGCCGCCGCGCAGCTCCTCGGAGTGGGCCCGGGCGCGGACAACGATCGTGCCGCGGCCCGTGAGGTAGCCTTCCACGATGCCGCGGCGTCCGCAGATGATGCCGCCGGTGGGGAAGTCGGGGCCCTTGACGATCTTCATCAAGTCCTCGACGGCGATGTCGGGCTTGTCGATGACGGCGATGATGGCGTCGCAGATTTCGCCGAGGTTGTGCGGCGGGATGCTCGTCGCCATGCCCACCGCGATGCCGCTGGAGCCGTTGCACAGGAGGTTGGGGAACTTGCCCGGCAGGACCGTCGGCTCCTCGCGCGTGTCGTCGTAATTCGACTGGAAGTCGACGGTGTCCTTCTCGAGGTCCTCGATCATCTCCATCGCCACCGACATGAGCCGGGCCTCGGTGTACCGCATGGCGGCCGGCGGGTCGCCGTCGATGGAGCCGAAGTTGCCCTGGCCGTCGACGAGCGGGTAGCGCTCGGCAAACGGCTGGGCCATGCGCACGAGCGTCGGGTACACAACCGCTTCGCCGTGGGGATGGTAGTTGCCGGAGGTGTCGCCGCAGATCTTGGCGCACTTGCGGAAGCGGCTGCGGGGGCCGAGGCCCAGGTCGTTCATGGCGACCAGGATTCGCCGCTGGCTGGGCTTGAGGCCGTCGCGGACGTCGGGCAGCGCGCGGCTGACGATGACGCTCATCGCGTACGTCAGATACGCGTCTTTCATCTCCTCTTCGATGAAGAGTTCCTGAATGTTTTCCTGCTGGTTGAGTCGGCTCACGTGAGGGCTTCCTCCGGCCGGGGATGGCCGGCGTAAGTCCTTGGAAATACGGGACTTACAATCGCTCTCCCCGGGCCATCTCTAACCGGATAACTCTATCGGGCGCGGGCGATTTTGGCAACGGAAATCGCCTGGTTTTTTGGGCTTGCCCGCGCCAAGCCGGCTTGTTATGGCGCCGACCTGGGGGTATACTTCAGACGGTTTCAGGGGGTGGACCTCCATGGCACGCAAGAGGATCAAGGGCTGCAAGCCGCGGGCGCTGGCTATGGTTATCTGCCAGATGGTCATGCGCGACGAGGCCACGAAGAACGTCAGCCTGGTAGGTCTGTTCAACCAGATCAAGGGGCCGGGCCTGCCCTTGGTGCATGACCGGCTGCACGTTTTCCTGAGTCTGACGGATGGGCACGGCAAACAGCCCTTTCGTCTGGAGTGCAGGGCGCCCGACGAGAGCGTTGTCTTTGAGGCGAAAGGGGAGGTGCATTTCAGGGATCCCCTGGAGGTAACAGACCTGAATATTGAGATTCGTGGCTTGCTGTTTGCCGTGGCGGGCAACTACGTGTTCGAGTTCTCGTGCGGGGGGGAACTGCTGACGATGAGGCGGTTCTCCGTGGCGGTGGAGGGACGCTGATGCAGACGTTGCGCAGGAGGTTTCCCGGGCCGAGACGTCGCCGGGGGCCTTTTGAGGCCGCCCCGGTCGCCAACGCGTACCATCACGTGGTTCTCGTCCTGCGCGCGGCCTCCGAGCTATCGGATGAGGAGCTGCGGCGAGCGGCGGTCCGTTCCGGCGCGTTTGATTTCTGGCAGAAACCCGGCGAAGACGTCTACACGCTGGATGACGGAGAGCCGGCATGAAGCGCGGGGACATCGTCCTCGTCGAGGTCCCATTTACCGACCTGACGGATGCCAAGGTGCGCCCCGCCCTTATTGTGAGTTCGGACAGCGTCAATCGCGGGGATGACCGGATCCTGGTTCCGATCTCATCCAACGTCTCGAATCCGTCCCCTTGGGATGTCCTCGCCGGCCCTTCAGACGTCGAGTTCGCCGCTACGGGTCTGCGCCGACCTTCGGCCTTCCGGTGCGCCAAGGCTCTCACGCTCAGTGCCGGGCTCATCAAGCGGCGTCTGGGTACGGCCGGGGCGAAGTACCTGTCGCAGGTCGGCGCCCGCCTGAGGAATGCCCTGAACCTGCGCTGACGATGCCCGGATGGCGCGCCCCGGTCGCGAAGGGAAGGCCCGGTTTCGCCGGGGCAAGTCGTTGTGCCCGCCCGCTGCTCCAAGGCTGACGCCGCCTCGCGTCGGGCGCATCCTGCGACTGGCCGCCTCACCGCCCAGTGGCGGTTGGCGCCTGTCAGGGGCAGCCAACGATGGGGGGAAGGACGACGGGGGGCGGGACCGTCCGGTCAAGCGTGGCCTGATCAAACACCTGCACCTCCGAGAGCAGCATCCCCCAGCCCTTGCGGCCGGCGCATTTCACGCGGACGTAGCGAGCGGAAACCGGCTTCTCGAGGATGATCCGGTAGGCGTAGGCCAGCCGGCCGCCGGCCGGGAGGTCCTGAAACAGCAACGAGCCGTCGAGTTCCCACGGCACGTAGTCGGCCGGGGGCTCAAAGACCTGCCTGAACCCGACCGATCCGGCGGGGACGAAGGTGTTGCCATCCGTGGATGTCTCCACGGTGATCGTATCCGGGTACGAAAGATGGAAGCCGCCCTCCTGGCCCGCGTGGACCCGGATCGCCGCCACGGTCTGCGCGCTTCCGAGGTCAAGCGTGACGACGGGCGAAACGTCTTTGGCAAACATGACATAGGTCGGCATGTACTTGACTGAGACGTAAGTGTCCGGCGGCGCGATGATGCCGTCCGTCAGGTCGCCGCCCCCATCGGGATTCCGTTCATCCTGTTTCCCCTCGAGCGTATAAGGTCTGCCGAGCGCCAGGTTCTTGCCCCAGCGATACCGCACCCGCGGCGGCTTCGCGCCGGGCCCCGCGTCCTGCCCGTCGGAGTAGCCGAGCTTCGCCCCGTCGCCGTCCGGTCCGTGGCCCTTGAGGTTCATCCGCACCCACTTCATCGTCGGGTCCCGGAAACCGCCCACGTTGAGGGTGTATTCGTGGGCAGGCGAGGTCACCAACTCGGTGTGCTGGCGCTCGACGTCGCCCGCCTCGCGGTGCTCGACCCAGCCGTAGGTCACTTCGAGCGGCACGAAGCTCTTGGTCCGCGGCTGGTGATGCACCGTCATGGCGGCCATCTGGATGCCGGGCCCCGCGTAGCTCCTGGGATACTGCTCCGTCTGAAACTCGTACCTCAGATAAGCCGTCCGGGTTCCGGCAGGAACCGAAGTCACGGCCGCGTTCACCACGAGGTCGTACGGCCGCGAGTCGTCCATCTTCTCGTAGTCACGGACATAGGTCCGGTCCTCCCAGGAGTGAAGCAGGGCCACACGGTCCTTGGGGTTCTTCACGCAGACCGTGCCGCCGTAGACGACGTCCGTGATGGGCGTCGGCGTTTCGATCTTCCAGGTGACCTGGCAAGGCGCCCCCTTTTCGGCGGGCCGCAGCGTGGGCTTGTAGAAGCCGGTGTCGGATTCCACGTCGACGCCCTTTTCTGAATAGACGGTCTTCTTATGGTTGCCTCCCACCACGGATGGCTGAAGTTGTATCGTCTCCGCCTGCTGCCCCAGCCGAACCTGGACGCGATTGGGGCCGCGGGTCAGCCGGGGCAGCGCGGGCCGGTTGAGCTGCGTGATCGTCTCGATCAGGATCGACGAGAGCAGGGCCTCGGGGCCGCCCAGGTCGACCCTGGCCAGGTACTCGGTGACGCCCGCCACCTGCTCCAGGCACTCGGCCTCGCCGGAGTTCACGTCCACCTTCTGCCAGTTGATGCCCGCATCGCGCGAAACGGAAAGCGACGCGCCGGTGGCGCGCAGCGAAAACTTCGCCGAGGCGACCACGTTGGCCGCCGCCACCTTGAAAGTGACCTGGCCGGGACCTCGGACGCCGTCCTTCGTCCACTTCACGGCCGATTCGCAGTACACAAGCTCGCGCGCGGCGGGGTTGCGCAGGTCGGGGGCGTAGCGCCACACGCCGCTGGCGCGGATGCACTTGTTGGCGTCCACGTCCTGGTTGCCGCGCACCGGGCGGAAGGTGCGAGGCCCGCCGCCTTCGAGCGGCTGGAAGTACCGCGTGTACTGCTCGGACGGGCGGAGATTGAGGACGTAGCGGCGTCCCCATTGCGCGTAGAGATTTCCATCCGTGACATCGTTGGGCGGCTTGAAGGAATCGTAGCCGTTGGCCAGCGTACGCTGGTACCTGGCGGGGCCATCCGAGGCGCAGCGCCAGCCCCCCTGGTCGCTCGGGTCACGGACCGGGTTGGTGGCGCACTCCGGGGCGAAGTTCTCCAGGTAGAAACGGGGGTTCTTCTCGATCTCGCGCACCGAGGCCACGTCGCCCTTGTCGTTGAAGCAGTAGAAGCTCATCGAGCTATCAAACATGTGCCATGTCTTCCCGCCGTCCCAGGAGCACTCGCACACGGTGTGGTCCCCGAGCTGCACGTAGTGGGCCTTCCACCCCATGTTGAGCCAGAGCGCATTATTGACGCCCGAGACGATGCCGCAGTTGCAGTAGCCGTAACTGTTGAACATCAGGATGGGGTCGAGGACGCCGTGGCCGTCCTCGAAGGGGTTGGTCGCCTGCTTTCGGAGGCGCTGCGACCAGCGCCAGATGGCGATCGCCTGCTCCTGGGGCGCCGCGTATTGCGAGGCGATCGAGCGCAGGTAGCTGTCGATGTCCGTCAGATCGGGCGCGCTGTCGGTGACGAGCATGACGTTGTAGACAGCGCCCGAGGCAGGCCCGGGCGCCGCCGGCGGCGCGAGATCCTGGGCGGCCGCGGTCATCGCCGGTGGGGCGACAAGGATTGCCGTCAACACGGCCGCCAGCAGGCGCCGATGATAGACGGTTGCCGCCGCCGCCAGGACAAGCGTCAAGACCGGTCTCTTCATCGGCGCCTCCGGTTCGCCCGAGGAACGTGCGTCTGCATTGCCATACAACCACCGTTCCGTCTTGACGACTAACGGAGCACTGACCCGCCGTCGTTGTTTAGCCGTCGCCGCATACGGCGACGGTCATTGACAACCGCGGCCGTATGCGGCCGCGGCTAAACGGTGCGCGGAAAAGCGATGCGCGGCCAAACGAGGCGGGGCCGAGCGGCCGAGAGGCAGGTTACCGCTTGCCGTACAGCTTCAGCGCTGCGATCTTGGCAGCCAGCTTCGCGGCGGCGAAGTCGCCGGCCGGGTCGCCGCCGGCCGAGAGTTCCACCACGTCGGCGCCGACGACCTCGTGGCGCTTGAAGGTCTCTTCCAGCAGCCTTATCGTCGGCCACCACGCCAGGCCGCCGGGCTCCGGCGTCCCCGTGGTGCGGATGATCCCCGGGTCGAGGCCGTCGACGTCGACCGTCAGGTACACCGGCCCGGCGAGCGCCGCCACGGCCTCGTCGATCCAGCCGTCGCCGGCGGCACACTGGCGGCCCCAGAAGATCGGGAGCTTCTCGCGCCGCGCGAAATCCACCTCCTCGCGGCTCGCGTTGCGGATGCCGACGTGCACCGTGCGGTTGCCGTCCTCCACGCAGCGGCGCATGACGCAGGCGTGGCTGAAGGGCGTGCCCTCATACGTGTTTCGCAGGTCGGCATGGGCGTCGATCTGGAGGATGCTCAGGCGCCCGTGCCGCTCGCGGGCCGCCTGCACGAGGCCCAGGGTCACGGTGTGCTCGCCGCCGAGGCCGAGCACCCACTTCGCATCGGCCAGGAGGCGCGTGGCCGCGTGGCGGATCCGCTCGACCATCGCGCCGGGCGCCGAGAAGTCCGGCGCCAGCGCGTCGAGCGTGTGGATCGGCGCGTCGCGAAGGTCGACGTCGAGCTCGGCATCGTACGTCTCAACCTGGCGGCTGGCGGCCAGGATCGCCTCCGGGCCGCCCCGCGTCCCCGCGCCGTAGCTGGTCGTCATCTCGAAGCCGATGGGCAGGACGACGATCCGGGCGGCCTCATAGCCCGACGTTTCTCGCGGCAGGCCGAGGAAGTTCTGCGGGATGAAGTCTGGAGGGCTCATGGCCTATGGGATCGGCACCGGCGTGTGACCGACGAACACCGCCGAGGCGATACACGTGGTCCACCGGCCGTGCTTGTCGCACCGGGCGCTCTGGGTGATGTTCTGGCTGCGGACGATCTTGCGGCTCATCCGGTAGATTTCCTTGCGCTCGTCGTAGGCCGACTGGGGGTCGAACTCCAGGCCCAGGGTGGTGGCCAGCATCGTGGCCGCCAGGTCCTCGGAGTAGTCGCCCGCCTTCTCGTCGGTCTCGCCGAAGCTGTGATGCTCCGACAGGTAGCCGTAGTGCTCGCCGTCGGCGGGGACCGCCAGGCCGATCGAGGCCGCCATCAGCCGGCCGGGCTCGTTCGTGGCGATCTCCGCCAGGACGCAGAAGACGATCTGCCCGGGCCTCAGGAGGTCCTTGCCGCGCTGCCGCGTGATGATCCGGCAGCCGGGCGGAAAGATGCTCGAGACCCGCACGACGTTGTACCGCTCGATGCCGGCGTCACGCAGGGCCGCCTCGAAGCTCGCCAGCTTCTCGGTGTGGAGGCCCACACCTTTCGTAAAGAATACATATTTTGGGACCATGCGTGCTCCTTCCTTCGGCCATGGGAGCCCGAACAGGGGATACGCGGCGTGAGGCGGTCCGGCCCCGCCGGCGCTCATGGCGCTCGCCTTCCGCCGCGCGGCGGAAGGCGCCCTCGTGCGACGTCATTGTGCGCTGCCGGACGCCAACTACAAGATTTTTTCCAGATGTTTCCGCATCGCCTCCAGCGCCCGGAACCGGTGGCTCAGCCGGTTCTTCACCTCGGGCTCGAGCTCCGCCATCGTGCACCCGCGCTCGGGCAGCCAGAAGTAGGGGTCGTAGCCGAACCCGTTCGCGCCCGCCGGCCGGTCGGTGATCCGCCCCTCGCAGGCGCCCTCGGCGGTCGCCAGCACCTCCCCGGGCGTGGCCAAGGCCACGACGCACCGGTACCGCGCGGTCCACGTTTCCTTCGGATGACCGGCCAGCGCCTTCAAGAGGGCCTCATTGTTGAGGCGGTCGTTTCCCTCCTCGCCGCCCCAGCGGCTCGACCGCACGCCCGGCAGGCCCGCGAGCGCGTCGACCTCCAGGCCCGAGTCGTCGGCCAGCGCCCACCGCCCGGTCGCCCGGGCGTAGCCGAGGGCCTTCGCCCGCGCGTTGGCCTCGAAGGTGTCGCCCGTCTCGGGCACCGCCGGCACGTCGCCGAAGTCGTCGAGCGACTTGAGGTTCGCGTGGATGCCGCGGAGGATAGCGGCCATCTCCTCGAGCTTCTTGCGGTTTCGCGTGGCGATGACAAGCGTTCGCACCATGAGATTGGCTTCACCTTCGAGCGCGGGGGTCAGGTGACCCGTACGTGTTCAGCGTCGTTTCATGACATGTGCCACGGGTTGCTTGTCAACCCGTGGTTATCATAGCTTTCTTCCTTATTGTGTAACCCCACAAGGTAAGAAGACTACAGTTATCACGGGTTGGCAAGCAACCCGAGGCACATGAAAGGCGGTTACGCTCTACACGTACGGAGACCCACCGCGCACCTCTTGTGCGGCGCCTAGGTGCGAAACGCCGTGACCTGGCCGACCACGATGAACTCCAGGCCCGCCAGGCCCTTGGCGGGCCGCGGGTCGCGGAGGATGTCGGCCGGCTTCAGGCCCGCCGCATCGATCATCTGCCGCGTGGCCTCCGGGCTGCTGAAGACGATCTTGTTGGTCCGGCCCAGCGCCGCCACGAGCGAGTCGATCGCCGCCGCATCCGCGGCGTCCCTGGCGGAATCGGGGTCGGTCGCGAGGACCCCGACCACGCCGACGCGGACCGTGCGGCCGGCCGGCAGCCCCTCGATCATCTGCTTGGCCAGCGCCAGGGTGAGCGCGGCGACCTCCTGCCGCGACTGCGCGACGCCCGACACGCGGGCCCGGCCCTCCGCCAGGCCGGTCTTCGTGTCGACGAGCGAAAGGGAAACCCGGTAGAGCGTCTTCGGGATGGCTGTCGTGCGGCCGACGGCCAGCCCGCGGCCGGGGATGCGGCCCAGGTACGTCGGCACATGGACCTCGGGAGGCACTTCCTGGCCTTCGAGCCGCACGCGGGGGAACTTGCGCTGGAGCTCGAGGACGGCCGGGCTGACCGGCTTGAGCTTCGCCCCCGGAAGGTCCACCGACGCCGGGTTCTCGAAAATCTCCGGCCCCCACGCCCCGATCGAGACGCTGCTCTTGGTCGGGCCGTGGTAGACGTACGCCTCGTAGCCGCGGCTGCGCAGCTCCGCGGCATAGGCCTGGGCGGCGGCCATGCGGCCGGGCGCCTCCCAGCTTGCCACGATCAGCGTGAAGTAGCCCTTCGCCTTCTCCAGCGGCCAGGGGTTCTCGGGCGGCTCCTCCGGCACCGGCATCAGCATCACGCCGGCGAACAGGTACTGGCCCGACGTGTCGCGGATCTGGTGGACGCGCCGGAGCATGGCGTCGGCCTCGGGGTCCTTCCAGGAGAAGTACCGGCCGACGCAGACGCTCGCCAGGTTGGCCCCTTCGACGACGAAGACGCCGGGCAGGCCCTTGTCGGTGAGTTCTTTGGCGAGGCGTTTCGCATCGGCGGCCCCGCCCTCGCCCTTGTACTCCATCAGGACGATCGTCAGTCTCCGCCCCTGGGTGCGATCGCAGCCCGCATTGGCCAGGAGGGCGAGGCCGGCCAGGGCGGCGAAGGCCAGGGCGCCGCCGCGCCATACTTTCGCATTTATATTCATACGTATATCCTTGTTTGTTCGCGCTCGGCCGCGGCCGCATGGTTTAGCCGCGGCCGCATACGGCCGCGGTTATTCGTGACCGTCGCCGTATGCGGCGACGGCTAAACGATGGCAACGGCTAAACGACGGCGACGGCCTACCGCTAATTCCCCGCCGGCTTCCGCTCGCGCAGGGCTTCGCTCAGGATGCCGAGGCCCTCGTCCACCTGCTGGCGCGTGATCGTGAGCGGCGGCATGATCCGCAGCACCGTGTTGTGCGTGCAGTTGACGTACAGCCCCTTCTCGAGGCACGCCGCCACCAGGTCGGCCCCGTTCTGGGCCAGCTCCACGCCGACCATGAGGCCGACGCCGCGGACCTCGGTTATCATAGGCGTTTCCTGCTTCAGTTCCAACAGCCTCTGCCGCAGGTACGCGCCGGTTTCCTTCGCGCTGTCCAGGAGGTTCTCGTCGCGGATGATCTCGAAGACGGCGCAGCCGGCGGCCGCCGCCAGCGGGTTCCCGCCGAAGGTCGACGCGTGCGTGCCGGGCACCAGGCTGGCCGCCACCTCGGGCTTGGCGCACAGGGCGCCGATGGCCGTGCCGCCGCCCAGCTGCTTGGCCATCGTCATCATGTCGGGCACGACGCCGCTCACCTGCCATCCCCACCACGTGCCGCAGCGGCCCACGCCCGTCTGCACCTCGTCGAAGACGAGCATCATGCCGCGCTGGGTGCACAGGTCGCGCAGGGCCCGCAGCCAGTCGGGGTCACACATGTTGATGCCGCCCTCGCCCTGGATCGGCTCGACGAGGATGGCGCAGGTCTCCTCGTCGACGAGCTTCTCAACGGCCCCCAGATCGTTCAGCGGCGCGTACCGGAAGCCCGGCACGAGCGGGCGGAAACCTTCGTGGTACTTCGGCTGGGCGGTGGCGGTGATGGCCGCAAACGTCCGCCCGTGGAAACCGTTCTCGAAGGTGATGATCTTGTAGCGGCCCTTGCCGGTGTGGATACGGGCGAGCTTGATCGCCGCCTCGTTGGCCTCGGCGCCCGAGTTGCAGAAGAAGGTCTTGCCGCCGAAGCCGGTCGTCGCGATCCACTCGGCCAGGCGGGCCTGCGGCTCGGTGTGCCAGGTATTGGGCATGTAGATGAGTTCGCCCGCCTGCCGGCGGATGGCCTCGACCAGCCGCGGATGGCAGTGCCCGACGCCGGTCACCGCCCAGCCGGCGAAGAGGTCGAGGTACCGCTTGCCGTCGGCGTCCCAGAGGTACGCCCCCTCGCCGCGCACGGCGACCTTCGGCAGGCGCTTATAGTTGCCGATGACGTACTTCGAGTAAAGGTCGATGACTTCCTGCGTTTTCGGTCCGGCCTGAGTGTCCATGCTCGTGTATCGCTCCTTGCTTGGCGTTTTCAGTTGCCGTTGTTCAGTCGCGGCCGCATACGGCCGCGGTAATCGTTCGTCGCCGTATGCGGCGACGGCTCAACGCTGGCGACAGCTCAACGCCGGCGTCGGCTCAACGTTCGCGACGTTTCTCGTTGCTGTTGTTGAGCCGCGGCCGGTACGGCCGCGATTATTGTTCGTCGCCGTGCCGGCGACGGCTCAACACTGCTTCGCCACCACCGCGCGGGGGGCAAGACTGCCCACCGCGCAACGTCCGTGTGAACGCACCACCCGATGTAGGGGCACGGCATGCCGTGCCCCTACGCGTGGGCATGGCCCCCGACTACTTCGCCACCACCGCGCGGCACCTTTCGCACAGGTCGGCGGGCTCGGCCTGGCCGACCGTCGGACGGAAGTTCCAGCACCGCTCGCACCGCTTATACGTCTGCGGCTGGAGCGTGGCCGAGTGGAACCGCTTGACCCCGGCGTCGGCCCCGAGGGCCTTCTCGCCCGGCAGCGCCTCGGCCTCCGTGGCCGTGACGAGGGCCAGCTCGCTGACCATCAGGAGGTCCGCCAGTGCCGGCGCCCCGACCTCCTTGAGCCGCTCGAGCTCCGCCTTGTCGGTCACCGCCAGCGCCACCCGCGCCTCGGTGTACTTGTCGATGAGGCCGCGGCTGCGGAAACGCTCGAGCACCGCGTAGGCGTCGCGCCGCACGTCTTCCAGCCATTCCCACTTCGCCAGCAGGTCCTCGTCGAGCACGTGCGGGTCCACCTGCGGCCAGCGGGCCAGGTGCACGCTCGCCTCACGCGCCCCGTGCGCCGGCGCGGGCAGATACGCCCACGTCTCCTCGGCCGTGTGGACGAGGATCGGCGCCAGGAGCCGCACCAGGGTCTCGGCCACCTGGGCCATCGCCGTCTGGGCGCTGCGGCGGCGCGGCGAGTCGGCCCCGCCGCAATACATCGCGTCCTTCTGCACGTCAAGGTAGAACGCGCTCAGATCGTTCACGCAGAAGACGTGGACGAGCTGGTACACGCGGTGGAACTGGAACGCCTCCATCTCGGCGGTCACGTCGGCCACGAGCTGCTCCTTGCGCGCGAGCAACCACCGGTCGATCTCCGCCATCTCCGCGTGCTTCACGGCGCGCCCGGCGCCAAAATCGCCGAGGTTCCCCAGGAGGAACCGCAGGGTGTTGCGGATCTTGCGGTACGCGTCCTGGAGGTTCGAGATCAGCGTGTCGGAGGCGCGGATGTCATAGGTGTAGTCGGTGCTCGAGACCCACAGCCGCACCACGTCGGCCCCGAGGCGCTTGACCTCGTCGAGCACGCTCACGGTGTTGCCGAGGCTCTTCGACATCTTGCGGCCTTCCTCGTCGACGACGAATCCGTGTGTGATGCACGTGCGGAAAGGCGGCTGCCCGCGGGCCACCACGCCCAGGATCAGGCTCGACTGGAACCACCCGCGGTGCTGGTCCGAGCCTTCGAGGTACAGGTCGACCGGCATGCCGAGCCCCTCGGCCTCCGAGACGCTGCGCCACGACGCGCCCGAGTCGAGCCACACGTCGAAGACGTCGGTCTCCTTGCGCCACGTCGCCGCGCCGCACCTGGGGCACGCGGGCACGGCGCCGAAGATATCGGCCAGCGTGAACTTGTCAGGCTCGTACCACGCGCCCGAGCCGTGCTGGCCGTAGAACTTGCCGGCGGCCCGCATCATGTCGCCGGTCAGGAGGGCCTGGCCGCAGCCCTCGCAGTAGAGGGCGGGGATCGGCACGTCCCAGACCTTCTGGCGGCTGATGCACCAGTCGGGCCGCGTCTCGATCATCGCGCGGATGCGCGACTCGCTCCACGCCGGGACCCACTGGACGCCGCCGACGGCCTCGAGCGCCCGCTGCCGCAGCGACTTGCCCATCTCGCCGGCGTCGAGCGCGACGAACCACTGCTCGGTGGCGCGGAAGATGACGGCCTTCCGGCACCGCCAGCAGTGCGGGTACCGGTGCAGCACGCGGCCGGCGGCCACGAGGTGCCCGCTTGACTTCAGGTGCTCGGTGATGAGGTCGTTGGCCTGCCAGACGGTCTTGCCGCGGATCCAGTCGGGCACGGTGTCGTCCATGCGGCCGGCGGCGTCGACGGGGCTGTACGTGGCGATGCCGAACTTCAGGCCCATCACGTTGTCCTCGCGGCCGTGGCCGGGGGCCGAGTGCACGAGGCCCGTGCCCTCCTCGAGGGTGACCATCGAGGGGTCGCACCACACGCGCCGGACCTCGGCGCCCAGCGGCGGACCCATGAACGGATGCGTATACGTGAGGCCGTCGAGATCCTTGCCCGT
>Ga0315281_10006501_pt1 | contig 16602 bp, 10 predicted proteins | sample YL17G07_0_MG_FD_204540 | JGI IMG/M metagenome (GOLD analysis project Ga0315281, IMG submission 204540) | Sediment microbial communities from Yellowstone Lake, YNP, Wyoming, USA - YL17G07_0 | ecosystem: Environmental > Aquatic > Freshwater > Lake > Sediment | place: USA: Wyoming | collected... | reverse complement strand
AAGAACGCCGCCTGGGCTTGGCCGCTCTCAACTTGCCAAACGGCATCGCCTAACTCTCGAATGTAGTGCAGGTTCTTCTCCTCGCGCACAGCCTGCCGGTCAATGCCCAACGTTTGCTCGAGCAGCAGCCGGTGGAGGATCACCACATCCAGGCGGCGCAGCCCTTCCGGGAGGTCGGGCAACGCGCGGCCCAGATCAATATCATTGCGCAGACGCATCAGCAGGAGCCTCTGCGGGCCGGCATAGACACCGATGCTGGAGGCCTCGCGCCCCGACAGGCTCAGTCGTTCGCTGAAGAGCCTGGTCCAATCGCCTTCAGCGGCGCTCAGCTCCACGTTCTCAGATACAAAGAACCGCTGTGCGCCCGCAACGAAACCGTTCCAGTCGAATCCCGCCAGACTGTGAACGACTCGATGAGTGGGCAGAATGGTCAGGCCATCGCTCTCCATGCGGACAAAGGTCATCATGACGAATTCGGCGCGCTCATCGCTCTTCCCCCGGGCGCGGCAGAAATCGCGATAGGCGAGCGCGGTCTCGTAACGATGATGCCCGTCGGCGATGACGAGTTTCTTGTCGTGCATGGCCTTGCGGATGCGGTCAACCGTCGAAAGATCGTCCAGCCGCCAGAGCCAGTGCTTGCACCCATATTCGTCGGTCACGGCCTGAGGTGTCCCGCTTGACGCCGCTCCTTCGATGGCCCTCTCAATCTCGCCCGCGGGATCGCTGTAGAGCATGAACAACTGTTCGCAGTGGGCGCGCGTCGCCTTGAGAAGTTCGAGCCGGTCGGCCTTGGGGCCGGAGAGCGTCTCCTCATGACGATGCACGATGCGGTTCGAGTAATCTTCGAGCCGGGCAAGGGCGATAAACCCGCGGCGCTGTTTCGTGGCTCCACTTTGGCCGGGGACCGCGTATTCCTGGTAGTAAGGGTAAATGGCCGGAGAGGGGTCAGAGATGAGAGCGCCCTGATCAATCCACTCGCCAAGATAGCGGGCCGCGCGCGTGTAAACATTGCCCTGCGCAGTGTCGGTGGGATGCTGCCTTCCCTTGACGATCCTGACGAGGTTGTACGCGCTCAGATCGTAGTAGCGAGCCTGCATCTCCGCAGAGATTTTGTCGTACGGCTGCGTGACCACCTTGCCGAGTTCACCGACTTTCCCGATGTCGTAGCGAAGCGCGCGAAAAGGACGAATATCCGCCATAAACCTTTCTCTCGTGGGATTCAGACCTGAGCTTCCAACTTACCACACCCGGTGAAAGGCGTCGAGATTCAGACCCTACCAGAGGTCATTTCGATTTATCACGATGGAGGGGATTCAGGATAGAATGGCTCTGCAGCGCCGGGTCATAGTTTCGAGCGGCCGGCGCAAGAGAAGATTCGAGCCCTCGCTGATTCGTCAATCTAAGCCAAGGTCTTTTCCATGCCCGAGTTCCGACTCAACCCCATCACGCGTCGCTGGATTGTGACCGGAAAAAGAAAGGTCATGCCGGACGCGGCCGAACAGGACGGCGACTGCCCCTTCTGTCCGGGAAATGAACGCCTGACGCCCAAATCAATTGTCGAAACCCGCGATGCCGCCGGCGCGTGGACCACGCGGGTCTTCCACGATCGCGCTCCCATCTTCCAGATTGAAGAGCCTCTCAACTCACGCGGCGAGGGAATGTACGACCGCATGAATACGCTGGGGGCGCACGAAGTCCTGGTGGAGACCCCACAGCACGGCGCGCGGATGAGCAGCCTCTCCGCCGAGCAATTGACGCGAGTGATCGAGGTTTCTCGTGACCGGATCCTCGACCTGAAAAAGGATCGCCGCTTCCGCTATGTGTCTCTCTACAAAGTTCAGCGCGAGGGAACGGCCAGATGGCTCGCGCACAGTCATTCGCACATGCTTGCCAGCCCGGTTCTTCCTCAAATCATGCAGATCGAATTGCGCTGGTGCCTGGAGCACTTTCAGAAGAAGGAGCGCTGCCTGTTTTGTGACACCATCCGTCAGGAAACCCACCAGGATAAGCGCGTGGTCGATTTGAGCCAGGAATTCATTGCCCTGTGCCCGTTTGCCTCGCGGTCTCCCTACGAAGTTTGGATTCTGCCCGTCAGTCACGCCTCGTCGTTTGAGAGGGACATGGCGGATCCGGCGCGCGCCCGGTCGCTGGCGACGTTCTTCAAAAATACTCTGGCTCGCGTGGAGAACATCACTCCCTCGTTCACAATCGTCGTCCACACGGAACCGAATACTGCGGCCCGCGGTTGGCCGCAAGGCTATTGGACGACCATCGCTGACGACTTTCACTGGCACATCGAAATCAATCCCGAAATAGAGGGTGATCGGCGGGTGCTGGGAAGCGAAGGATTCTATTTCAACCCGATTCCTGCGGAGGAGGCCACGCTGGTGCTTCGAGCCCTCGAACCCGGCGCCGAGCCGCCCCCACCGGAGTGAGGATCTTCGTTACGAATGGCCACTGCCCAGTTAAATCTCAACCACATCCGGCTGCTGATTTTTGACCTCGATGGTACGTTGATCGATAGCAAAAAGGATTTGGCGCTCTCGGTCAACGCCATGCTCGAACAGATGGGTCTTGAGTTGCTCCCTCATGAGATGATTGCCACCTACGTGGGTCATGGGGTCGAGAATCTGGTCCGGCGTGCGCTTCGCGAAGACGCCACGGAAGAAAACGTCGCGAAAGGCCTGGCCATCTTCCGCGAGCACTATTGGCAGCACATGCTGGACAATACGGACACGTATCCCGGCGTCCGCGAGGCCCTGGAGAAACTTCACGGGCACAGCATGGCCGTCCTGACCAACAAGCCGGTCAAACACAGTCAGGAGATTTTGAGGAGCCTGGGCGTTGCCCACTACTTTGCGTTCGTCTACGGTGGCAACAGTTTTGTGGAAAAGAAACCCGACCCCGTGGGCGTTGTGAAGTTAATGACGGATTTGCGGGCGGTTCCAGCGGAAACGCTCATGATTGGCGACTCGGACACCGATGTTCTCACCGGCCGGAACGCTGGAGTTCGTACCTGTGGCGTCACCTATGGCTTCGGCGCGCACTCGCTGAAGAATGCCGAACCGGATTTCTATATCCATGACCTGCGAGAGCTGCCGGCGCTGCTGAATGGCAGCGGAAAGCAGGAGGCAGGAGGCGGAGAGCAGTAGGCAGATAGCGGAAAGCAAAAAAACCGAAGCGAGGGGCAGAAACTCTGAAGTTGCAAGAGCGCGACCGTGGCCAGGCACTTATGAGCCATCGGCGGCTGGAAATTAGTTTCTCTGTCCCGTCGGCAGCGGCCCGCGGAAATCTCGCATCTAAGCAGAAGACCCTATGAGAACCATTGTCCGCACGGAGTCCAGTAATCCGAACTCATCGGCGGGATTTCTGGCGAATTCCGTGTCCAGCGGCCCGCAAATGGTCGGCGGCCTTCGGATGTCTGCTGCCTTCTGCCTTCTGCTTTCTGCCTTCTGCTTTCTGGCAGAAATACCGGTCATGGCACAGGAAACAGAACAGACGCCGCCTCCCGATCAATCGACCATCGAAGAGGAGAAGTTGCCGCCCGGCGATTGGGCGGTCGAATTGATTGACCAGGTTGCGGCTTCGCCCAATCCCGACGCGCGCGACGCGCTTTATCGCGCCGTCATGGCTGCCGGTCCCGGGGTTATCCCGCAGCTTGAGCAGGCCTTGAAGGACGATCGCACGGCGGAGTTCGCGGCACAATCGCTCGCTTACCTGGGCGGTGAAAAGGCGCTGCGGAATCTCTGGGAACTGGTTTCCGATCCGCGCGATCTTAACCTGCGGCGCTTCTATTATGGCGCGCTGGCGGAGTTCGACGCGCCGGACGCGACGCAGTCGCTCCTCACCGTGATCAAGCGCGCCGACAATGAGCCAGACCGCACCGTGACGGAGGCCGCGATTCTCGCGCTCACTGTGCGTTCTGATGCCAGGTTGGTTCCGCCCCTTCAGGAGGCTCTGGCGAACACCAAGGACGTGGTCATCCGCCTCGACATCGAGAACGCCATCGAAGTGATCGGCCGGCGCGCGAAATATCTGGCGTCGCCGCAAAAGAAGGCTGGAGGCTCGCTCGACCAGGCGGTGCGAACTTACTTTGCGCCGGCTCTCGAATCCGCGCCTCCTGTGGAGATTTCGCCGCCCGCGCCCAAGGCCTCTGCCAGCCGAACCGGTGCGGCGCGGCCGCCAGTGCGGACAACCGTGCGAACCCCTCCGGCGCCCAAGCCGGAAGTGAATGTCCAAATCCGTGAGCTCGCGTTCTCTCCCGATAAGTCTCGCGCCCTGGCGCGAGTGATTTTCGAAGACCCTTCGGCTTCCGCCTCCTACGATATGGTCCTGCAAAAGCAGTACGGCGACTGGGCCGTCGCCAGCGTGTGGCTGGGGGCGGAAGTGGAAAAGGCCGTCGCGAAGCCGCAGGCCCCGGAGCCTGACGCAGAAAATTGAATTCCTTCGCCGCGCCGTGAAAGGTTGCTCCCCCGCCTAAGTTCCCCCATAATCTCCTCCTCATGAAATCCGTCATCGTCGGCACGGCGGGCCACATCGACCACGGCAAATCGGCGCTGGTCAAGGCGCTGACCGGCACCGATCCCGACCGCTGGGAGGAAGAGAAGCGCCGAGGCATCACCATTGATCTGGGCTTCGCGCACCTCGACCTGGGGCCCGATCTGCGCCTGGGTTTTGTGGATGTGCCCGGCCACGAACGCTTCATCAAGAACATGCTGGCCGGCGTAGGTGGGATCGATCTCGTCCTGCTGATCGTGGCCGCTGACGAATCCATCAAGCCCCAGACGCGCGAACACTTCGACATTTGCCGCCTGCTGGGGATTCAGAAAGGCGCGGTCGTCATCACCAAGTCGGACCTAGTCGAAAAAGACATTCTCGATCTGGTTCGGCTGGAAGTTCGGGACTTTGTCGCGGGCTCGTTCCTGGAGAGTGCGCCCATCGTTGCAGTGAGCTCCCGAACGGGCGAAGGATTGGAGGCCTTGCGCGCCGAACTGCTGCGGCTGGGGTCGGATATTCCCGCGAAGTCAACGGACCGGCCCTTTCGGCTGCCCATTGACCGCGCGTTCGTGATGAAGGGTTTCGGCGCGGTCGTCACCGGCACCCTCATCTCGGGCAAGATTGAAAAAGAGGCGGAGGCGGAAGTCTTCCCGCTGGGCAAACGCGTTCGCGTGCGCGGCATCGAAGTGCACAACGAATCCGCCCGCGAGGCGATGGCGGGCCAGCGGACCGCTTTGAACCTGGCCGGAATTGAAGCGCAGGAACTGGCGCGCGGCATGATGCTCGCGCCGCCCGGACTTTTTGAAACGACGACCCGCATCGATGTGGCGATTTCGCTTCTCCCTTCGGCGCGTCCCCTCAAGAATCGCGCGCGAGTCCACTTCCATTGCTGGACGGCGGAGACGATCGCGGAGGCCGTGCTGCTGGACCAGAAGGAATTGAAACCCGGCGCGCGGGCCTTCGCGCAACTGCGCCTCAGCGAACCCGCGCTGTTTCTGCCCGGCGACCGTTTTATCATCCGGCAGTTTTCGCCCGTCGTGACCCTCGGCGGCGGAGTGATCCTCGACAGCCTCCCGCCCAAGCATCGTCTGGGGGATCCCGCCATTGCTCAATCGCTCACCATTCTGGAAAGTGGCACGCCTGATGCTCGCCTGGAGCTTATGACCGAGCAGGCTGGAGAGACGTCACTCGGCGCGCTGGTTTCGCGCACCGGCTGGACTGCGGATGAAGTGCTGCGCGTGGCCGGGCGGCTGGCAGGCAATCAACGAGTCCGAGCGCTCGGATCACCGCCTGCCCTGCTTGTGCATGAGAGTCATTTTGCGTTGCTCGCGCGGCGCATCGAAGAACTGCTTGGCCTGTTCCACGCAGCCAATCCGCTGGTGGCGGGAATCTCTCGCGAGGATCTGCGCGGCCGCCTGGCGGAGAAGACGGGTCGCGACTTGCGCCTCCCCTCGCCGCTCCTCTTTAACACGGTTTTGCAAGAGTTCAGCGCCCGGGGCAAAGTGATCCTGGATGGAGAGAATGTGCGCCTGGCCGGTCGCGGGGTTCAGTTGACGGCAGAAGAAGCGACGGCGAAAGACCAGATCAGCCGCGCCTTCGAGCAGGCCGGGCTGGCAGTCCCGAGCGTGAAGGAAGTGCTCGCTAGGCTGCGCGTGGACCGAACCCGGGCGGAAAAAATCCTCAAAATCCTCCTCAAGGAAGGAACCCTCGCCAAGATCACGGAAGACCTCGTCTTTCACGCCTCGGCGCTCGCCCGCCTGCGCGAAACCGTGCTCCAGCACAAACAGCGCAGCAACCGCATTAGCATCCCAGTCTTCAAAGATTTGACCGGATTGACCCGCAAGTACGCCATCCCGCTGCTCGAATACCTGGACCGCGAACGCGTCACGCGTCGCGAGGGCGACGAGCGAATCATCCTCTAGCAAGTTGCTGAAAAGACCCCGGAAGCTGTCATCCTGAGGAGTCCGGCGGACGACGACGGATCTCTGTATTTGTTCGATTCTGCCAATCCCGGGACGTTTCGCGGATATTAAGCTGAACGCACAATGCAAAGGATTCTTCGCTTCACTCAGAATGAAATGCTTTGTTTTTTCGGCGACACGACACTCATAGGGGGCCAAGATTCGGACAAACTTTCCTCTTGACTTTGAAGGACAAGTGTACTAGTCTACTATGTTGGTGAGAAGCGTGGGCGGCCGAAGGGGCCGCCTTTGACGTCTCAGGAGGGCATGTGATGAGAACGACGAACTGCGCTGACCCAGGATCGCCGCCATCCTGGCAGCATCGAAACTTGCCGGTTGGAAGCCGGCGCCACTTTGCGTCGGTAGTCAGAAACCGCCGCTACAGGAGGAGGAGAGCCCTTATATAGTCATGGGTCGAACCGAGGAAGTTGCTCAGAATAAGTGACTTACAATTTCTCAAAGGGGTTTTAACCGAGCAAGTCTTTTAGAATCAACGACTGTTGAATAATTAAACGAAGCGAGCAAGTAGCATTTTATCAGTGGAATAGAAAATCGCTGGGGGGAACGAAGCTAAACTTGGACTTGTCTGGCCCTGCACGACGGGCCAGAAACGGCGAGGCAATTTGTCTAGCCTCTCGGCTGGAGGTACGGCTTCAAGAGGTCATAGACCAGCGCCACGGGCAAACCGACGACATTGAAATAGCATCCTTCGACGCGGGTTACGAATTTCGAGGCGAGTCCCTGGATGCCGTAGGCGCCGGCTTTGTCGAAGGGCTCGCCGCTCGCCACGTAGGCAGCAATCTCACTCTCATCCAGGGTGCGGAACGTCACATGGGTCGTTTCGTGCCCCACGGCCTCGATGCTTCCTGGCGGGCGAACGATGCAGACCCCTGTGATGACGCGATGCGTTCGGCCGGAGAGCAGCCGCAGCATGCGGATGGCGTCCGACGCGTCGGCCGGCTTTCCGAGAATCTCATGGTCAGCGACGACGATCGTGTCCGCGCCCAGAATCAGACTCCCCGGGGGGGACTGCGCCGCGACGGCCAAAGCCTTGTCCAGTGCCGCGCGGCGGGCGAAGTCCTCGGGCGGCTCTTCGGGCAGGGGAGTTTCATCAATCGGACTGGCGCGGACTTTAAAAACAAACCCCGCGTGCTCCAGGAGTTCCCGGCGGCGAGGCGAGGTGGAGGCGAGAATCAATTGCATCAGGGATGTGATTATAGGGATGGGCGCCCGCTTCTCACAAGCGGTTCCGCGAGAATGCCGGGTGTGCTAAACTCGGTCGTTCCTGTAAATCCGAGAAAGTGGAGAGACAGGCCTTTGGAAGAGGTCGGCAAGATTCTGCCCGCGCTGTTCAGGAAGCAGTTGCGTGGCGCTCAGGCGCCGCTGGTCGAACTGCTCGCGCCGATGTGGCCGCGCGTGGTGGGCAAAGCCATCGCCGCGCAGTGCCGGCCCGTATCGTTCGCGGGCGGAACGCTGACCATCGCCACCGCGTGTCCGACGTGGGCCGCGCAGCTTCGCCAACTCAGCGAAGAAATTCGCGCGGAGACGAATCGGTTCCTGGGCAGTGACCTGATCAAGAAACTGCGGATCCGGCACGATCCCAGGATGGATTCCCCCGGCTTTGCGGCGAGCATTGAAACTGCGGCGCCGCTCGATCGCTTGGATCCCGAATGGCCCGGTGAAACGGGCCGGCTCGAAGCGGATGTCGCCGGGGTTCTGCGCCGGTCCTATTCGAAATACTTCGCGCGCAACAACCGGAAGGTGCATTGATGGCGCTGACGGAGAAAGATGTCAAACACGTCGCGGACTTGGCTCACCTGGAATTGACGGAAAACGAGGTGAGCAAGTTTCTGCCCCAGTTGGATTCGATTCTCGAATACATGCAGAAGCTCAACGAATTGGACACCACCAACGTCGAACCCATGGCGCAGGTGACGTATCCGGCGGCGGAGAATCCCGCCCTGCGCGCGGACGCGCCGCACCCCACGTTTACGCAGGAAGAGGCGCTCTCGAACGCACCCGAACCGGGAGCGGACTGCTTCAAAGTGCCGCAAGTCATCGAAAAGGAATGAGTGAGAAACTCGCAACGAGACCTAGTTTCCATTTTCTAATTTCCAGTTTCTATTTTCATGGAACTGACGAGTCTGAACATCTCCGAGACCCGCAACCTGCTGACGAGCAAGCAGGCGAGCGCTGAGGAACTTGTGCGCGCTCACCTCGCTAAGATTGAAGGCCGGGACAAGGAGGTCCGCGCCTATCTCTCACTCTCGCCCGGGCGGGCGCTCGAGCAGGCAAAGCGGATCGACCGGAAGATTGCAGCGGGTGAGCCGCTGCCGCCGCTGGCCGGTGTTCCCACCGCCGTCAAGGACGTGATTCTCACCAAGGGCAATCCCACGACCTGCGCCTCGAAGATTTTGGAGAACTACAAGGCGCCTTACGATGCTACCGCCGTCGAGCGGCTGGAGGCCGCGGGAGCCTGCCTGCTGGGCAAGACGAATTGCGACGAATTTGCCATGGGTTCCTCCACGGAAAACTCCGGTTTCTTCACGACGCGCAACCCCGTCGATCTGGAGCGCGTTCCGGGCGGATCGAGCGGCGGCTCGGGCGCCGCGGTGGCGGCCAACATGGCGACCGTCGCGCTCGGTTCCGATACGGGAGGATCGATTCGCCAACCCGCCGCGTTCTGCGGCGTGGTGGGGATGATGGGGACCTACGGCCGTGTGTCACGCTACGGGCTCGTGGCGTTCGCTTCCTCGCTCGATCACATCGGCCCGTTTGGCCGTTCCGTGCGCGACGTTGCGCTCGTTCTCCAAACGATTGCGGGCCGTGATCCGATGGACTCGACGTCCGCCGATGTTCCGGTTCCGAATTACGAAGCGGAACTCGATCGCGATGTGCGCGGGCTGAAGGTGGGCGTCCCCAAGGAATACTTCAAAGGCCTCAATCCAGAAATCGGCGACAACATTCAGAAGGCTATCGATCTCTTCTCGAAACTCGGATGCAAGATCGAGTCGATCACGCTGCCGCACACCGACTACGCCATCAGTTGCTATTACATCATCTGCACGGCGGAAGCCAGCTCAAACCTGGAACGCTACGACGGCGTGCGCTACGGCTTCCGCTCGCCGGAATATGACGGCCTGCGGGATATGTACCGCAAAACGCGCGATCACGGCTTCGGCGCGGAAGTGAAGCGCCGGATCATGCTGGGGACCTATGTATTGAGTTCTGGATATTACGACGCATATTACCTAAAGGCTCAAAAGGTACGTACGCTCATCGCGCGCGATTTCGTGGAAGCCTTTGATGACGTGGACGTGATCGTGGTGCCCACCTCACCGATTCCTCCTTTCAAACTCGGCGAGAAACTTGACGATCCGCTCCAGATGTATCTCGCTGATATCTACACTGTAAATGCCAGCCTCGCCGGAATTCCCGGCATCTCCGTCCCCTGCGGTAAGATGCGCAGCGAGCCACACCTGCCGGTGGGTATGCAACTCTTCGCCAGACACTTCGACGAAACCCGCCTTCTGCAAGCTGCCCATGCCTTCGAAAAAGCCGGTGGATTCGCGGTGTAGTCAGCCTTCAGGGATTCCTCCCTCTCGGGCCGAGCCTCAGTCATCTCTAGCCATTGAACAGGGAGTCGAACTTCTTCTTGGCTTCGTCGGGTTTGGAGGCGGGGCGGTCACCGCGCGCATAGAGGACAGGATTGGGGGAGTAGTCGCACAGGTTGGCGGCTTCCTTGTCACGGACCCATTCGGCCTGCGGCTCAGCGCACTGGTTGTTTCTGCTGCGATCGTAGAACTGGCAGTTACGACAGGAGTGAAGGTCGGCGTCGCACTTGGGGCAGGTATCACGCCGCCCGACGCGGCTGCCGGCGGGGTATTCGATGGGTTCGCCGCATTTCCAGCAATTGAACTGCATTGTTTGTTGTCCGTGGTCCGTTGCGCATGGACTGGGCCATTCCGGACCAGCAAACGGAAAGTGCCATTGTTGCCAGCAGCCAGCCATCAAGGCCAACTGATAACTGACTACTGACAACTGACAACTGACAGCTTCTCTTAGGTTCGCGCGTCGTCCTCGTCCGCCAGATCAGCGGCCGCACCGGGGCCGGGCACTCCGGGCAGCGGCGCTTCGGGAAGTATTTCCTCGGGCGCGCCGGCTTCTTCAGGCCGAGGAAGTTCAACTTCCGTGAGCAGCTTGAAGTTGCGGTAGTGAGCGAGACCGGTTCCGGCAGGAATCAACCGGCCCATGATGACGTTCTCCTTCAGGCCGCGGAGGTGATCGACGGAGCCCCGGATCGCAGCCTCCGTCAGCACGCGAGTCGTTTCCTGGAACGACGCCGCGGAGATGAACGAGTCAGTCGAGAGCGATGCTTTGGTGATGCCGAGCAGCAGCGGGCGTCCGATGGCGGGCTTCCCGCCCCGGGCAATCGCCTGTTCGTTCTCCTCGCGGAAGCGGAACTTGTCCATCTGTTCCTCGAGGAGGAAGCCGGTGTCGCCCACTTCTTCCACTTTCACCCAACGCATCATCTGGCGGACGATCACTTCGATGTGCTTGTCGTTGATGTTGACGCCCTGCAGCCGGTAGACTTCTTGAATCTCGTCCACCAGGTACTTCTGCAGCTCCTTTTCGCCCAGCACGGCAAGGATGTCGTGGGGGTTGCGCGGGCCATCCATGAGCGGTTCGCCGGCTTTCACCCGCTCGCCTTCCTGGACAGAGACGTGGACGCCCCGCGGCAACAGGTATTCCTTGGGTTCGCCGCGGTCGGGGACGACCACGATCTTGCGTTGACCCTTGGTGGTGTCGCCGTAGTGGACCATGCCGTCGATTTCGGTGATGACGGCGGGCTCGTGCGGTTTGCGCGCCTCGAACAGTTCGACGACGCGCGGCAGACCGCCGGTGATGTCCTTGGTCTTGGTGGTTTCGCGCGGGATCTTGGCCAGCACGTCGCCCGGGCTGACGGAGTCGCCCTCATGAACCATGAGGTGCGCGCGCGAGGGCATGAGGTATTTCCGCGTGCCCTTCGAACGTCCTTCTTCGTCGCGAACCACGATCATCGGCTGATATTTCTCGTCCTGCGCCTCGATCACGACCCACTGGGAAAGGCCGGTGACTTCGTCGACCGATTCCTGCAAGGTCACGCCGACTTCGAGGTCCTTGAACTGCACGTTGCCGCCGACTTCGGTGAGGATCGAAAAAGTGTAAGGATCCCATTCGACGATGACGTCGTTCACCTTGACCTGGGAGCCGTCCGCGACCTTGATCTTGGCGCCGTAAACCACGGAGTGGCGCTCACGCTCACGACCCTTCTCATCCGCGATCACCAGGGAGCCGTTGCGGTTCATCACCACAAACTGCCCTTCGCGGTTGGTGACCGTCTGCAGGTTGTGGAATTTGAGGAAGCCATTGGAGCGCGCTTCCAAAGTGGATTGCTCGGAAATACGGCTGGCCGTGCCCCCGATGTGGAACGTTCGCATGGTGAGCTGTGTTCCAGGTTCGCCGATGGACTGCGCGGCGATGACTCCGACCGCCTCACCGATTTCCACCATGCGTCCCGTGGCGAGATTCCGTCCGTAACAACGGATGCAGACGCCACGGCGCGACTCACAAGTGAGCGGCGAACGGATCTTGACCCCCTCGATCCCCGCCGCCTGGATCGCTGCGGCCAGGTCTTCGTTGATCTCCTGGTTGACGTCGACGATGACGCTGCCTTCGTAATCCTTGATCTGTTCGAGCGAGATGCACCCGACAATGCGGTCGCGCAGCGGTTCTACAACTTCGCCCGCCTCGACGATGGCCTCGACGTTGATGCCGTCCAGCGTGCCGCAGTCAATCTCGGAAACGATCACGTCCTGCGCCACGTCCACCAGGCGGCGCGTCAGATATCCGGAGTCGGCGGTCTTGAGCGCCGTGTCGGCGAGTCCCTTGCGCGCGCCGTGGGTGGAGATGAAGTACTGCAACACGTTCAGCCCTTCGCGGAAATTGGCGGTGATGGGCGTCTCGATGATTTCGCCGGAAGGCTTGGCCATCAGGCCGCGCATGCCGGAAAGCTGGCGGATCTGCTGTTTGGATCCGCGCGCGCCGGAGTCGGCCATGATGTAGATGGGGTTGATCCCGCCCGACTGGTCCTGGTTTTCCATCGCCTGGAACATCTCCTCGGCCACGTCATCGGTTACTTTCGACCAGATGGCGATTACCTTGTTGTAGCGCTCGCCGTGGGTAATGGCGCCGTCCTGGTACTGTTTCTCAACTTCGATGACTTCTTTTTCAGCCGCCTCCACCAGATCCGCTTTGTTGAGAGGGACGATGAGGTCATCAATGCCGATGGAGATCCCGGCCTTGGTGGCGTAAAGGAAGCCTAGTGACTTGACGCCGTCGAGCATGCTAACTGTCGTCTCCAGACCGAAGCGCAGGTAACAGTAGTTGACCAGCGCGCCCAAACCCTTCTTGCGGAGCAAGCCGTTGACGAAGGGCATCTCTTTGGGGAGGCAGTCATTGAAGATGACGCGACCCACCGTGGTGTTGACGAACTGATTCTTCACCGTGATGGGCTCGGTATGGAGCACGTCCTGGTCGTCATAAGCCATCGTCAGGTCGATGACGCGACCGGTGTAGCGCAGGCGAATGGGCGAGAGCGTTTCCAACTCGCCGGCTTCCAGTGCCAACAACACATCCTCGAGGTTGGCGAAAGCGCGGCCTTCTCCCTTCGCTCCCTTCTTGTCTTTGGTCAGGTAGTAGATGCCCAGCACGATGTCCTGGCTGGGAATCGCCAGCGGCTGTCCATTGGCCGGTGAAAGGATGTTGCGCGAGGAGAGCATCAGAACCGACGCTTCGATCTGCGCTTCCGGCGAGAGCGGAATATGCACGGCCATCTGGTCGCCGTCGAAGTCGGCGTTGAACGCGGTGCAGACCAGCGGGTGAATCTTGATGGCCTTGCCTTCAACCAGCACTGGTTCGAAGGCCTGAATGCCCAGGCGGTGAAGAGTGGGAGCGCGGTTGAGCATCACGGGATGATCCTTGATGGCCTCCTCCAGGATGTCCCAGACCACCGGTTCCTGCCGCTCTACCATTTCTTTGGCGGCTTTGATCGTGGTACAGTGGCCCGCCTGCTCCAAGCGGTGATAGATGAACGGCTTGAAAAGCTCAAGAGCCATTTTCTTGGGGAGACCGCACTGATGCAGCTTCAGTTCCGGCCCTACCACGATGACCGAGCGGCCGGAGTAGTCAACGCGCTTGCCCAGCAGGTTCTGCCGGAAGCGGCCCTGCTTGCCTTTGAGCGTGTCGGAAAGAGATTTGAGCGGCCGGTTGTTGGCGCCGCGCAGAACGCGCCCGCGGCGGCCGTTATCGAACAGCGCGTCAACGGCTTCCTGCAGCATGCGCTTCTCGTTACGCACGATGACGTCAGGCGCGTGAAGCTCCATCAACTTCTTCAAGCGGTTGTTGCGGTTGATGACGCGCCGGTAAAGGTCGTTCAGGTCGGAGGTGGCAAAGCGGCCGCCATCGAGGGGCACCAAGGGGCGAAGCTCAGGAGGAATTACCGGGAGAACGTCGAGAATCATCCATTCCGGCTTGTTGCCTGACTTGCGGAAGGCCTCAAGGACCTTCAGGCGCTTTGCATACTTGATACGCTTCTGCTGCGAGGGGTCGGTCTTCATCTTCTCGCGCATCTCTTCTGCGAGGGTTTCCACGTCCACTCGCTTCAGAAGTTCCTTGATGGCCTCGGCGCCCATTCCCGCGCGGAAGCGGCCGGGAAATTCCTGCATGAGCTGGCGGTAGCGGTCCTCGGTCAGAAGTTCTTTTTCCTTGACGGGCGCTTCCCCGGGGTCGACTACCACGAAGCTTTCGAAATAGAGGACTCGCTCCAAATCCCGCAGGGAGATGTCGAGCAGGTGGCCGATGCGGCTGGGGAGGCCCTTGAAGAACCAGACGTGCGAGCAGGGCGAAGCCAGCTCAATGTGGCCCAGGCGCTCACGCCGGACCTTGGAGAGCGTGACTTCCACACCGCACTTGTCGCAAATGACGCCGCGGTGCTTCATGCGCTTGTACTTTCCGCACAAGCACTCCCAGTCGGTGACGGGGCCGAAAATCTTGGCGCAGAACAGGCCATCGCGCTCCGGCTTGAACGTCCGGTAATTGATCGTTTCCGGCTTGGTGACCTCACCATGCGACCAGGAACGGATCTTTTCCGGCGAAGCCAGGCTGATGCGAATGGCGTCAAACTCGCCAATCAAACTGACGCGATCGTAGGGGCTGCTTCGAAACAATTTGCTCCTCCTTGAGCGGAGAAAAAATTCGTTGCTGCCACTTCCCGCGCGCCCAAGCCGCTCGTGGTGCAGAGGCGCGCAGGCCGGGAGACTACTCGACGCTGACGGGCTCGAGCTGCTCCTTGGGTTTCTTGATCAATTCCACATCCAGGCAGAGGCTCTGGAGTTCGCGGACCAGCACGTTGAACGATTCCGGGACTCCGGGTTCGATAGCTGCCTCGCCTTTGACGATCGCCTCGTAAATCTTGGCGCGGCCGTAAACGTCATCGGATTTCGCCGTCAACAGTTCCTGGAGGATGTAAGCCGCACCGTAAGCTTCCAGGGCCCAGACTTCCATTTCACCGAACCGCTGGCCGCCGAATTGCGCCTTGCCGCCCAGCGGCTGCTGGGTGATCAGCGAATACGGTCCAATCGAGCGAGCGTGGATCTTGTCATCGACCAGGTGGGAGAGCTTGAGCATGTAGATGTAACCGACCGTGACCGGCTGCTCGAATTTCTCGCCCGTCATGCCGTCATAGAGCATGACCTTGCCCGAGCTCGGCAAGCCCGCCTTGTCCAGATAGTCCTTGATTTCTTTCTCCGTGGCGCCGTCGAAGACCGGCGTTGAGAAGGCCACGCCCTCCTGGAGCGTTTTGGCATTCTCCAGGACTTGGTCGTCATCCATCGCGTCGACGGCCAAGCCCAGGGGCCGGTTTTTGTACAGAGACTTCAATTCCTTGCGCAGCAGCTCGGCTCGATTCTCCGCCGACAGGAGGTGGCGAATCTTGTTGCCCAACTCATGCGCGGCCCAGCCGAGGTGGGTTTCGAGAATCTGGCCGACGTTCATGCGCGAAGGAACGCCCAGCGGGTTGAGAACGATTTCCACCGGCGTGCCGTCGGGCATGTAGGGCATGTCCTCTTCCGGCAGGATGCGCGCGATCACGCCCTTGTTGCCGTGTCGGCCGGCCATCTTATCGCCCACCGAGAGCTTGCGCTTCATGGCGATGTAAACCTTGACCAGCTTGATGACGCCGGGCGGCAACTCATCACCCTTCTTGAGCTTCTGGATCTTCTCCTCGGTGATCTTGCGGAGAATATCGATCTGCCGCGAGGTCATCTCCTCGATTTCGTCGATGCGCTCGAGGAGTGTGGGGTCCTTCTTGGCGATACGAATACGCTTCAGGTTGCGCGTCGAAACCCGTGCCAGGACTTCGGCATTGAGCTCTGTGCCCTTGGTGAGGAGCCGCTTGTTGGTCTTCTCATCGTGCAGGTCGGCCTGCAGAACTTCGCCCGCGAGCAGCGCACACAGGCGCTTCAGGCGCTCGTCATTGAGGATGCGGATTTCATCGTTGAGGTTCTTCTCCAGCCGGGCGACCTGACCCCCTTCGATCGATTTGGCGCGCTCATCTTTTTCCGCGCCTTTGCGGGAGAAAATCTTGACATCAACGACGATGCCTTCGATTCCCGGCGGGCAGGCGAGAGAGGCATCACGAACGTCGCCAGCCTTCTCACCGAAGATGGCCCGCAGCAGCTTCTCTTCCGGCGTCAACTGGGTTTCACCCTTGGGCGTTACTTTGCCCACCAGAATGTCACCCGACTTGACGTAGGCGCCGATGCGCACGACGCCGCTCTCGTCCAGATCCTTGAGGAGCGACTCGGAGACGTTGGGGATGTCCCGCGTCACGTCTTCCGGCCCGAGCTTGGTATCGCGCGCCTCGATTTCGAATTCTTCGATGTGGATCGAAGTATAGGAATCTTCCTTGACCAGCTTCTCGCTGACCAGGATGGCGTCTTCAAAGTTGTACCCGCGCCAGGGCATGAAGGCGACCAGCACGTTGCGGCCGAGCGCCAGTTCGCCGCGGTCCGTGCAGGGTCCGTCGGCGAGGACGTCTCCGGCA
>Ga0315281_10006499_pt1 | contig 16607 bp, 16 predicted proteins | sample YL17G07_0_MG_FD_204540 | JGI IMG/M metagenome (GOLD analysis project Ga0315281, IMG submission 204540) | Sediment microbial communities from Yellowstone Lake, YNP, Wyoming, USA - YL17G07_0 | ecosystem: Environmental > Aquatic > Freshwater > Lake > Sediment | place: USA: Wyoming | collected... | reverse complement strand
GGTCGGCCGAGATAAAGACGTTGTAAGCGGCGAGCTTCTCCCTCGCGTAGGTGAGGAACCCGTTTATGACCTCGCCCGGGGCGCGCCCGTCCTGGTGCGGGTAGAGGCATGTAGAGGTGTTGCCGTCCGACGGGAATCTCACGTAGTCGAACTGGACCTCGTTGAACCCCGCCTTTGCGGCCGCCTCCGCCACGGCCAGGTTGTAGTCCCAGACCTCCTGGGAATAAGGATCCACCCAGACCCCTTCCCCCCATGGCCCCCCGTATTTATCCTGCACCGCGAGGTCAGGCCGCCCATCGGCGAGTATGGGGTCCTTGAAGACGACGATCCGGCAGATCGTGTATATGTCACGGTAACGCATCTTGTCCACGCAGCCGTCGAGCTCGACAAAGTCCTTCGCGCTGCCGATCTTCTGGGCCAGTTCGTTGTCTATATCGAAGCCTATCTGGCCGTACTCGTCCTTCAGGTCCACCTGCATGGTGTTTAGTTCCGTGCGCTCGACCAGGCCGATCAGTTTATCCAGGTCCGAGTCACTTCCGGCCATGAAGACGGAGACGTGCACGCCGCGCGCGGTCGGCAGTTTCTGGGTCACGATAAATGTGTTCGATTGATTGTTCGCGTTGTCGGAGGCCGTGATTTTCAGACTCTTCTCCCGGTTGGCGGTCGCGGTGCCGGTGAATCGTCCTTTCGAGCTCACCGGTAACTCTTTGCCGCTGACCGTGACCGCCGTCCCCGGATCGGTCTCTCCGCTGAATCTGATATTGACCTGGTCGGACTTCTTGACCTCGCTGATCTTCTTCTTGGTTATTACGAGTTTTGGCGCCACGGTATCGACGGTAAAAGACCAGGTCGCGCTGCGCTTCCCCATGATGCCCCCGCTCTTGAGGGAAACGCTCGCCTGGTGCTGACCATCCGGGAGGACGAGCTTACAGGTGATCACCTTGTTCTCGAGGCTCGTCTTTGGCGTTAAGTCCTTGGCGTCCACTTCGAACGTAAGCTCGCCGGGCTTCAAACCCTTGTTGAGCGTGGCCCTGACATCCACGTTCGGGTTGTTGAGGAAGCTCCCGGGAGCCGGCGAGAGGCCCCCTATCGGTGAGGGAAATGCGAAGAAGAAGAAATATATGAGGAAGGCCGCCACTCCGGCGCAGACCAGTATAAGCGCCAGGTGGATGCCCCTGACCCTGCTGAGGCGTCGCTGCACCGGGCCCGGCGCTGCCTTCCTGGGCCTCGCTCTGAAATTATCCTCGGGGCTGGATACCTCATCCAGCTCGGGGAATGAAAGGGTGCGCCGCTTCCCGCCCCAGAACACCTCTCCACCGCCCCTCCTGTCTGAGAATATACGCTTTCTCGCCATTTCCTAACTCCGGTCCGTCAATGCGGTAAGCGGGGCATCAATATCCGACGAAGCTGACGCCGGACGGCATCTTGTCCGGCAGCAGGCGGCTCTCCATGTAGGCGGGCGCGCAGATCGTATCGGGGTCACCGTCGCTTGTGAACTTGAGTTCGGGGTGTTTGTCGAAGTACCTCAGCCAGTAGTCGGAACCTTCCGCCCCCGCGCCGTCCTCGGGATCGTACGCCATCACCTGGACCCGGGGTATGACCTTTCCAGGGTTCTTGTAGTGGTATGTGAGATAAAACGGCTCCGAGCCTACGAGCAGTGCCCAGTCGTTGTGGTACTTGGTCCCCTCGTAAGAGCCGTCGAACATGAGTTCCTTGTTCTTCGGTTCCGAGCCGTGAGGGAGGCACAACACGTCGAGCTTGACCTTGGGGTTGATGCGCTTCATGTTCTTGACCGGTCCCGCTATCTCCTTCTGGACGACATCGTCGTCCACCAGGCCAAGTGATGGGTGGTTAGTGGTGTGGTCGCCGAACTCGAAGCCGTGGGTATAAAGGAAGTTGACCTTCTGCTTGATGTATTTCGGCTGGTCGAATAGGTTGGGCAGGAAGTTGAAGATCGCGGTGTACCCGAAGTCGGAATGCTTCTTGTAGAAATCATTCATCATGCCGAGGGCGCATTCCGGGTCCAGTACCGTCTTGCCGCCCTCTTTCAGGTACCTGAACTGGCCCTCGGTCGAGTCGTCGAAGCTGAACACTATGGGGGTCGTGCCCGCGGGGACGTCGATCTTGCCGCGCATCAGGTCGTGGAACTTCACCAGGCGGTATCCTTTCTGGTACAGGGTTTCCAGGTCCTTCTTGAAGTTCTCGACGCTGCGCGTGTAGTCGCTTTCCTCGTCCTCGATGCGGTGGTACTCTAGAACCATGACCATTCCCATCTCGTTTGGCCTAATGCCTTTGTCCAGGAGTGCCTTCACCTGTTCGCTCGTGGTTTCGGGCTTTTTTGTCCCACCGCACCCTGAAGCCGCCAACATGGCGGCGCAGGCCAGTGCCGTAATGGTAAAAAATATTTTCGTATGCCTTTTTCTACGGTTCATTTCTACCTGGTGATAGCCCTTGCTGGCGGTCTTCGGGCTCTTAGGACCGATGATGGACCATTATTATCCCTTTTTTAGACATTATTGGCAATGAAGGCGATGGGGATGGGGTCACCTGACACCATCCGGCGTGCTGATATGATCTAGACGTTGCAGCGGCAGGAGGAGTTGCCATGTACCTCAACATATCCCGGGACATCCTCGGCATCAGCCCCTGGGACGGTGTTTCCTACCAGGAGACGAGCTACGGGAAGAGGAAGGGCGGTCTGCCGGGCGTCCTCGGCGGGTTTCAGAATAAGTGCGTCGATTTGAAGCCCGGGGAGCTTTTCACGATGGCGGACATCGCCGGCCCGGGGCTCATCACCAGGATCTGGGTTACACTACCGCGCCGGATAAACCCCGGTTTACTGCGCAACCTCGTCCTCAAGATGTACTGGGACGGGGAGGAGGAGCCGTCCGTGGTTGCTCCGCTGGGGGACTTTTTCGGCACCACCTTTGAAAGACCGAGGGACTACACCTCCGCGTATCTTGCGATAACCTCGGGCGCATACCTTTCTTTCTACCCGATGCCGTTCCGCTCCCGGGCCTTAATCACTATCGACCACGGCCTCAACAACATCCTGCCGGCCGTTTACGACGGGACGGCCTACTTTTCAACCGCCTGATAATGGCCGTCCCGCTTTCCTATGCCACCCTCGTCTGGTATCTTTTCAGGCGGTTGAAAAGTAGGCCGTCCGGGTAGAAGATATTTGTGATATCCTTTTTGTTGATTTAAACGAGGATTGACCAGGGAGGTTTCATGATCGAGATACGAAAGGCGGCTCTGTCCGACGAAGAGGACGTGGCGGTCCTTATCCGCGAACTCGCCGAGGCGATCGGGGTAATAGGCGACGTCAACCCGGTGTCATGGTACAGCACTTTGAGGAAGATGCTTGCCTCTCCCGAATGGACTTTCATGCTCGCCGAGGAAGGCAAGAAAAAGGCCGGCCTCCTCATCCTCTTGATCCTCCCTTCGCTTTATTACGGGGGATCGTACGCCGCCATCACGGAGCTTGTAGTCTCGAAAGAGCACCGGGGGAAGGGCGTTGGGAGGCGCCTGGTGGAGGAGGCGAAGATGCTCGCCCGTTCCCTTGATTGCGCCGAGCTCGATGTCAGTGTCGAGGTGGACAACGAGAAGGCCGTTGGCTTCTACCAGAAGCTCGGATTCGAACGGAAGCACGCCGACTTCGGGATGAAGCTCTAGACCGTAGTCGCCCAGTATTCCTCGTCGTACTCAGCGAGCTGGAAGAGCACGCCGAAAGAGTCCCTGGGGCTTACGTAGGCTTCCTTCCAGTGCGGATCTTCATTCTTGACATCAAGGACCTTGATTCCCTTTTCCTCCAGGAAAGAGACCGCTTCGTCGAGGTTTTCCACCTGGATCGTCACGTGGTGCAGCCCCTCACCGTGTTTTTCGATGAACTTGTTGATGAAGTTGTCCGGGTCCGTTGAGCTCACCAGTTCGATCATGCCCAGGTCGCCAACAAGGAAATATGCCCAGTTGAATTGCTGGCCTCTGTATTCCCAGTTATCATCGAGTATCTTGCGCGCGCCCAGCATATCGGTGAGGAAGCGTGAGGCCGAATCTTTGTCCTTGACCGCTATCCCTATATGGTCGATCTTCTTGACCTTCACGATGGCTCCTTTCAGCACCGTACCTTTATTTCGATCCGTCAAGATTAGCATACAAGGCAGGTATCCGCGCTCAGAAGTGGAATTCTTTAAACGGAGTTGCGAAAGGATTTAAACGTGCTGAGACTTCTGTGGTACTTTGTGAGGTACCACCATATCGTCCGTTAGGTATTTGTTCGGCTCCGCATTTATGCCCGCCTGCGGGAGCGCGGCAGATTCATTGGCACTTCTCTGCTTACCTTTTTGCTAAAATCGGAACATCAGCAACTTGAACATCAAGGGAGCTCGCGATGAAAAGACTCTTCGATGACATCACGCAGACAGTCGGCAACACGCCGCTGGTCAGGCTGAACCGGGTTACCGCCGGGGCCAAGGCCGAGGTCTGCGCGAAGCTCGAGTCTTTCAATCCCCTGTCCAGCGTGAAGGACAGGATAGGGGTCGGCATGATCGCGGACGCGGAGGAGAGGAGCCTCATCGATAAAGAGACCACGATAGTGGAACCGACGAGCGGGAACACCGGGATAGGCCTGGCGTTCGTCTGCGCAGCGAAATGTTACAGGCTTGTCCTCGTAATGCCGGATTCGGTGAGCGTGGAGCGGAGGCACATCCTCGCTGTCCTCGGGGCTGAACTGGTCCTGACACCGGGTGCGGAGGGGATTCCCGGGGCGATCCGAAAGGCCGGGGAGATTGCCGCAGGCATCCCGAAAAGTTTTGTGCCCATGCAGTTTTCAAACCCCGCGAACCCCCGCACGCACAGGGAAACCACCGCGCTCGAGATCTGGGAGGACACCGCGGGCGAGATCGACATCCTCGTGTGCGGCGTCGGGACCGGGGGCACCCTGACGGGCGTTGCCGATGCCATAAAAGAGAGAAAGCCGGGACTTCACATAGTGGCGGTTGAGCCGGCCGGATCACCGGTGCTCTCCGGCGGGTCGCCGGGGAAGCACAAGATTCAGGGGATAGGCGCCGGGTTCGTCCCGGACGTACTCAAGACTGCCCTGATAGACGAGGTCGTAGCGGTTTCTGATGAGGAAGCCGGGAAGATGACGATGGACCTTGCCCGCCTGGAGGGGATTCTCGCCGGCATCTCGTCGGGCGCGGCCGCGTGGGCGGCTGTCCAGGTTGCCAAGAGAGCTGAGAACGAGGGAAAGCTAATAGTGGTGGTGCTTCCCGACTCGGGGGAACGATATCTCTCGACCTGGGTCTTCGCGGATAGTCTCTAATTCGCCTGTGACTCTTTAGGCGGGCCTCTCAGGCCCGTTGGGGATCCCGGCCTAAGAGGCCGGGCTAAAGCTGAGGCCGGGCTAAAACCTTTCTGTTTTAGGGCCCGCCCTAGAACTTTGATCGGATCTTGAATAACGCCCTGAGCAGAGGACCTACTACTTTCGGTGGCAGGAACCCGATCTTTTTGGCTTCAACCATCTCGAAGGAGTTTCCATCCGGGTCCTTGATATAAGCGACGGCACCTTTCGACCCCATGCCCATGTCTACATCCGTCGGTGGGTTGTAGGGCTCGGCGCCGCTCTCAACCAGGCTTTTGTATGTGCTCTCGATATCGACTATTTCGACAGCCATCTCCATTATGCCGACGTCGCCCCAGCGCCTTCCCTCGTATATCGGCTTTCCCTCATAACCGCGCGCCTCTACGAGAACCACCATTCCACCCTCGACCGGGAGCGGAGACTGCGGCGCCTTACCCTGCCTGAGCGTCACCCATCGACACGCCTGGCCACCGGTCACCGGCTCGAGTCCCGGGGGAGTTTCTTCCGTGTCGAAGAGCACTTCATCGAAACCGATGACGCGCTTGAAGAATTCGATCGACTTCTCCATGTTCGAAACGCCCATGGTGACGTGGCTGAAGCCGCCGATCCTAGGCTTTCTGCCGGCTTCCCTGAGCTTTTCAGTCTCAAGCAGCTCGAGGAAGATCCCGTCGGGGTCGCGCATAAACGCGCTCTTCCAGGTGCCGCCATGGGCTACCTCGAACTCGATGACGGGTGTGATGAACTTCGCTCCCTTCCCCTCGAGGATGCCGACGAGCTCGTCGATTTTGTACGCCTTGAGCCCGGCGGCGAGGTATCCGATGTCACCCCAGTGCACATCGGGCAGCGGCCTGGGCGGAGTGGACTTGTGCTCTATAAGCTCGATCGCGGCACCGCTCGAGAGGTTTATCGCCATGATTGTTGCAAGGCGGGCGCTCTCTCCTATGATAGGCGTCATCTCTTCGAGCACTTCTTCCCCTTCGTTGAGTTTCATTGAAAAGCCGAGGACATTCTTGTAGAAGTCAAATGAACGCTTGACGTCGGTAACGCCCATTCCAACGTGCTCGAATCCCTCGATCATGGCTGCCCCCTTGTGCATGGATGGTCGGTGGTCATTTTATCAAATCAGGGGACTGGTGGGGACTCTGCGGCGTTTGTACTGATGTGCGGTTACGCCGAAAGGGCCCGGCGTAGAAACTCGGTGGCCTCTTTCGCTTTCTCCTCGAGCGGCACCTGCTCCTCGGAAGGATCCGCGACCTGGCTTACTCTTTCGATCAGGCCCATGACGGCGTATGCCGCCACGTCCAGGTTCAGTTCTCGGATCGAACCGTCTCTCATGCCCCGCTTGAGCGCCACCTTCATCCCGGTATGGACGAGCTTGTATATCTCGCGGTACTTTTCCTGGATCATGCGGTTGGTGGAACCGATCTCGAGGAAGCACATGAGGTATATGGACCCGTGTTTTTGAAGGATCCTGAGGGCCGGCTCGACGCAGCGGAGTATCGCCTCCAGCCCGTTGGGGGCGTCGCGGATGATATCCACAAAGGTCTCGTTCGTCTCCCGCAGTATTTCATCAAGGATCGAGATCAGGATCGAGCGCTTGTTGACGAAGTACCAGTATATCGTGCCCTTCGCGACCACGGTGGAGGCGGCGAGGTCTGCGAATGTCGTGGCGTAATAACCTTTCTCCGCGAAGACCTCGGCCCCGACATCCATGATGTGCCTGCGCCTGTCGAGCGCCATCTTGCTTCCCCCCGCCGTACCCTCGACCCCCGTGAAGTCCTCGGGCGGCAGGCCCTCGGGCCAGCTCAGCTCTTCACTGCCGATCATGTTCCTTATCTGGGATAGTGACATGCCCTTCTCTCGTTGGAGCACCTTGATGGATTTGACGATGTCTATGTAGCCGGGGTCGTAGTACGCCATGTTTGGAGCGGACTTGAGAGGTGGCGGGAGCAGGCCCTCACGGACGTAATAGTTTATGGCTGAGGTGGATACGCCGGTACGGCGTGACAGTTCCCCGACTCGAAGAAGTTTTTTCGTCCCGGCCTTCACCATGTTATCTCCTGTTCAAAGCATAAAGTGTTCATCGAACGGAGGTCAAACTCCACGCAATATGCCGTGATCCTGCGGGGCGGCTATATGGATTTAAGTGATAAAATCACTTCTCAGAAAGGTAGAGTTGTCCGATGCGGAAGGGGTGGTTCGCATGAAGGCGGTACAGTTCGACTTCAATATACCGAAGTGGGCATACTCCCAGGTTGCGGGAAGGATAAGCAAGAAGGAGTTCTACGGTCCCCGGTCGATGATCAAATACAGGGACGTGCCGGAGCCCGAGATAAGGGGCCCGCGGTGGTTGAAGCTGCGCAATATCCTCTCCGGCTTCTGCGGGAGCGACCTCGGCCTCATCCTGCTGCACGACCACCCCACCACCGAGGTTTTCTCGTCCTTCCCCTTCACTATCGGGCATGAGAACTGCTCGATCGTCGAGGAGGTCGGAAGCGACGTCAAGGGTCTCAAGAAGGGCGACCGGGTAGTGGTGGACGCCGTCCTCGACTGCGCCGTGCGGGACATCGACCCGCCGTGCGGCGCCTGCGCTAGCGGTTTCCCCGCCAACTGCGAGAACTTCGCCGAGGGCGACCTTTCGGTGGGGATGTTCACAGGATACTGCGCCGACACGGGCGGAGGTTGGAGCAAGTACTTCCTTGCGCACGAGAGCCAGGTGTACAAGATCTCCGACAAGGTGACGGACGAGCAGGCGGTGATGATGGAGACGCTCAGCTCCTGTCTCCATCCCGTCTTCCAGGGCATGCCGGAGAGCGGCCAGAAGGTGCTCGTCATCGGTTGCGGGGTTATCGGAATAGGCGTGATTGCCTCTATAAGGGCGCTCGGTATCGACTGCCACATCACCGGTATCGAGCCTGTCCCGCTGAACCAGCAGAAAGCGCGCGAGAAGGGAGCGGACGAGATCATTGATCCTACGAAAGAGAACGTCTACGAGCGGACACGCCAGGTCACCGGCGCCCATGTCTACAAGCCGACGCTCGCGAAACCTATATGCATGGGAGGGTTCGACCGGGTATTCGACTGTGTAGGCTCGACGGATACCATAAACGAGGCGTGCAGGCTGGTGGCGGGAAGGGCGAAGATAGTCGTAATAGGCATCCAGATACCGAAGACCATTGACTGGACCCCCATATGGATGAAGGGCCTGACCATCATCGGAGACCTCGGCTACGGGGTCGAGGACTTCCGGGGCAAGCGGCTTACCACCTTCGAGATCGCCATCGACCTTGTGACGAAGGGCAAGATCGACATCTCAGACTTTATTACCCACCGCTTCAGGCTGGACCAGTATAAGGAAGCTATCGAGGTTAACATGAACAAGGCGGCCCACGGGGCGATAAAGACGATCTTCGACCTATCAGACCAGGAATGAGGCTCGCACTGGCTTTTAGGCGGGTCTTTCAGGCCCGGCCCAAGAGGCCGGACTAAATAGCCTTGGTTTGAAAGCAAAAAACAAGACCTGACGCCATCCTGGTGATAGAATAGCGTTTGCTCAAGACAGAGGGAACAGGGAGGTAGTGATGGCGAAGATCACAGGTGGAGAGCTTCTTACTAAATGCCTTCTAAACGAGGGCGTGACGAAGGTCTTCGGGATTCCCGGCGGGCAGTTGACCACCTTTATAGACGCGATTGCGCGGCTGGGGCCGAGCGAGGGCATAGAGTTCGTGATGACGCGCCACGAGACCGCGGCGGCAAACATGGCCGACGCCTGGGTGCGCGTTACTGGTGACCTGGCTGTGTGCACCGGCACTGTCGGTCCCGGGGCTTCCAACATGATTGGCGGCATGGAGGCGGCGATGTCGGACAACATCCCCATCCTCGCCATCACCCCCCAGATACACACCGACCGCTCATACCCGTTCAAGGGCTCGCAGCAGCAGCTCGACCAGATGACCCTCTACAAGGCCGTCACGAAGTGGAACGCGCTGGTCAACAGGTGGGACCGCATTCCGGACCTCGTAGCGATGGCAGTCCGGGAAGCCTGCGCCGGAAAGCCGGGCCCAGTCCATCTCGACATACCGGTTGACGTGCTCTTCGAGACGGGCGATGAGGACAGCGTGCGAATCGCGCCGCCCGAGAGGGTGCGTAACACGGGACGCCCTCAGGGCGACCCTGACCTTGTAGCCAAGGCGGCAGAGATGCTCGTCAAGGCTGAGCGACCGGCGATTCACGCCGGAGGCGGCGTCCTGTGGAGCGATGCTACTGAGGAGCTCAAGGAGCTCGCCGAGTACCTGTACTGTCCGGTAAGCGTAACTGTAGGCGCGCGCGGTGTAATGTCGGAGGAACACCCTCTGTGCATGATGCCCGCGGGCGGCGGAGCGTTGACTGCCGGGGCGGGCGCGGACGTTGTGCTCTCGATAGGGTGCACGTTCGCGGAGCTCGACTTCTGGGGTGACCCGCCCTTCTGGGGGACGCCGGAGGTGCAGAAGGTCATCCATGTTGATATCGATCCTCTTTCAATCGGCTTGAACCGCGAGGTTGACGTGGGGATAGTGGGCGATGCGAAGGCCGTCCTCAAGCAACTGCTGGAGGCGATCTCCGGACTCACCAAGAAAGTGGAATCACGCGAGTTCACCGCCAATGTCCAGGCCGTAGAGCAGCAGGCCCGGGAAGGTGTGGAGGCGATGGCCGCGTCCGATGCGATGCCTATCCACCCTCTGCGCCTCATCAAGGAGGTCCGCGATTTCTTCGGGGAGGAAGCGATTATGGCGATGGACGGCGGCAACATGAGCCTGTGGTGCGCTATGGCGACGCGCATCTACCGGCCTCGCTCCTTCCTCTGGGCGGGGGGTTCGGGCCACCTGGGAGCGGGACTCCCGATGGCGCTTGGAGCGAAAATGGCCGCGCCCGACCGTCCCGTTTACATTATGCACGGTGACGGAGCCTTCCTCTTTTCCGTCATGGAACTCGAGACGGCGTCCCGCCTCGGGCTTCCGGTAATCGATATTATCGGGAACGACCGTTCGTTCGGGATGATAAAGGCGGCTCAGGATATGGCGTTCGAGGCGCGCTACTGCGGCGTTGACTTCACAGACATCCGCCTTGACAAGATAGCCGAGGCGATGGGCTGCCTGGGGATCAGGGTGACGGAACCGGATAAGATAAAGCCCGCGCTCGAGAAGGCGGTTTCCTCGGGCAGGCCCGCCGTGCTTGATGTGGTTCTCGACTGTGCGGCCAACATGGCGGCCCCGACCCTTGGTCTCATCGTCTCGGTCTGGCTGAGCGGCTGCGAAGGCGTGGCTCCCCCGGGCCAGTAGCGACTTTAGGCGGGCCTCTCAGGCCCGCGATGCGACCCGGCCCCCGGCCTAAGAGGCCGGGCTAAAGATGGAGGCCGGGCTAAAAGACTAAGAGGCCGGGCTAAAGATGGAGCCTGCGATATGGGGAGTGAGATTGTGGCCAAGGCTAAGGACATAGAGACGCGCTGGTGGGGCTGGGGAGACATCAACAAGACGTACCCGGTCGAGGACAGGCCGGGTTACATCCCCTTCCTTGCCGAGAAGCTCGATATAAAAGTAGAGAGGCTGCGGGTCCCCGACCCGAAACTCGAGGACCTTGAGCTCCGCGAGTCCCGCCTCAAGGGAAAATCTCTCAAGGCCCTTTCAGGAATCGTGGGCGAGGAGAACGTCTCGACCTCCAAGCGCGACAGGGTGTACCACGCCATCGGCAAGAGCTACAGGGATATCGTACGGGCCCACGCCGGCGACATCCCCAACCCGCCGGACGCAGTTCTCTTTCCCGGCTCCGAGGATGAGATAGTCGAGGTCATGAAACACGCCGAGGCGGAATCGCTCGCGGTCGTACCGTTCTGCGGCGGGTCGAGCGTTGTCGGTGGAGTGGAGCCCCTCGAGAAGAAAGGCTTCTCGGGCTCGCTCACGGTCGACCTCAGGCGCATGGACAGGGTCCTCCGCGTCGACCCCGAGAGTCTCACGGCACGGTTCGAGGCGGGCATCTGGGGGCCGCAGCTGGAGGAGGAACTAGCGAAGCGCAGCCTTTACATGGGGCATGCGCCGGAGTCGTTCCTCTTCAGCGGGCTGGGCGGCTGGATAGCGAGCCGCTCGGCGGGCAGGCAGTCTACCGGCTACGGGAAAATCGAGGAGATGCTCGAGGCGGTGCGGATCGTCACGCCGCGCGGCGTCATCGACACGCTTGATGTTCCCGCCTCCGCGACGGGGCCGGACCTCGACCGGATCATCTGCGGCTCGGAGGGCACGCTCGGTATAATCACCCAGGCGACCATGAAGGTGCGCCCGCTCCCCGAGGTCTATGACTACAGGGGACTGCTTTTCAAGGAGTTCGAGGGCGGGGTACAGGCCGTACGCGAGATGATGCAGAGCGGCGTAATCCCGGAGACGATACGCATCTCGGATTCCGAGGAGAGCTCGCTGGCGATGGTGGTCAGGAAGCCTTCGAGCAATCCCACAAAGGAAAAGGGGATACAGGCCGCGCTGAAGGTGCTCGATAAACTCGGCTACTCATTCACCCGCGGCTCCTTCGCGGTTCTCGGATGTGAGGGCAAGGCTGATGAGGCTGGAGAGCGCATGAAGAGGGTCTCCGCTATATGCCGCAAGAACGGGGCCGTGCCCCTGGGCAAGAGCACTGGCCTGGAGTGGTACCACGGACGCTACGACCACCCGTACCTGCGCGACATCATGATGGGCTGGGGGGTAATGGTCGACACGCTCGAGACCGCCACCACCTGGGACAACATCATGAACCTGTACCGCAACGGCAAGCGGGCGATACGCGACGCCCTCGCCGACTACGACTCGAAAGCCATCGTGACGTGCCACCTCTCGCACTCTTATCCCACGGGCTCGAGCCTTTACTTCATATTCATGGGCAAGATAGCGAAGGACCGCGAGGTCGAGCAGTGGGAGCACCTCAAGAAGAAGGCAAGCGATACAATCCAGGACTGCGGCGGCACCATAACCCACCACCACGGTGTCGGTTACGAGCACGCCCCGTGGTTCGAGCGGGAGTACGGCCCCCAGGGGATGGCTGCGCTACGGGCCCTGAAGAATACCCTTGACCCGGCCGGCATCATGAACCCGGGGAAGCTCGGTCTTTAACGGCATGGCTTCCGGCGAGATAGTCTTCATGGAGGGCGAGGACAACGGCCGTTTCCCCAACGCGCACTGCCTCTTTGTCGACGACGAGGTGCCGACGGTCGTCGATCCCGCAACCAGGCCCGAGGAGCTGGAGCGCCTTGACCGCGAGATCGGCATCCGGTGCGTTATCAACACCCACTACCACGTTGACCACGTACGCTACAACAGGCTTTTCCCGAACGCCGAGTTCGTGGCGCACGAGGCGGACGTTCCGGCAATATCCTCACTGGACGAGAACGCGCGGATAGCGGGCATAGCCGGCCAGCCCTGGGCGCCGGTCTGGAAACACGTGATGCGCGAAGTGTGGGGGTATGTCGATACGAAGGTGGACAGGGCGGTCACCGACGGCGGGGAGATGAGCCTCGGCCGCAACACGGTCCGTTTCATCCACACTCCCGGCCACACCCCGGGCCACATGTGCGTCGAGTTCGTCGAGAAAAGGGCGGTCTACCTGGCGGACATCGACCTCACGAGGTTCGGGCCCTGGTACGGTAACAAGTGCTCCTCGATCGACGACTTCCTCGCGTCGATAGAGCGGCTCAAGAGCGTGGACGCCGACACCTGGTACACGTCCCACGGGGAGGGGATGATCCGCGGTGATATAGGAGACCGCCTCAGCGCTTATGCCGGGGTCATAATCGACAGGGAGAGCCGCCTGCTCGATTTCCTCGCGGAGCCCCGGACGATGCAGGAGATAGTGGACCGCGCCATCATCTTCGGAAGACGGTGGGACCCGCCCGAGATGTTCGATTTCTTCGAGGGCACGATGGCGGAAAAACACCTGGCGCGGCTCGAGAGCGCGGGACTCGTCGCTTTGAAGGACGGCCGGTGGGCGAGCACCGACTAGTGTAACCGGTTCCAGATCTCCTCGAGGTCCTGGAGCATGGAGGACTTCATCTTTCCGAACTGGTCCGGCCCACCCATTATCTCGGAGGCCGGCGCGATGCGGGGGCCGTTCTCCTCGCTCCGCACGACCATCGACATGCTCGGAGAAGGAATCCGCGAGCGTGACATCCTCGCCGGCCTTCTCCAATAGACCGCCGGTTATGCCTCCGATGGCTCCCGCTCCCATCATCGCTATCTTCATGACCCGCCTCCGCTTTCAAGGACCTCTTTCGCGTCGAACTCCTCGTTTATGCTCGGCTCGTAATAGATGCATTCCGGGGCCAGCTTTTTCACCATGACCCTGAACGGTTCGATGTTTATCATCCGGCTGATCGGGGGAAAGAAATCATCGTGGTGTTCGGGGACGACGACCCGGGGCCTGAGTACCGCGACCAGCTCGGCCGCCATGCGGCATATTCTGCTGTGCCCCTGGAGCGGTATAAGGAGTATGTCCGGCGAGGGAACGCCGAGCGAGGGAACCTGCTCCGGGGTGAGCCCCAGGCTCCCGAGGTGAAGCACCGTTGTGTCGCCGAAATCGAAGAAGTGGTTGAGCACCGGTCCCGCGGGCATACCCCTGAGATGCGGCAGGATGCTGCGGATTTCTCCCAGGAGCCTCGGGATCGTATTCATTACGAGCTTGCGGTCGAACTTGATATGCTCGCACGCCGTAACGGATACCTTGAAACCCTCGAGTGACGCCGAGTCACCGCCTGAGAGCGTGTGCAGTTTACCTGCCGGCACCCCCTGGTTCATCAGCGTCTGGGCTGTTACCGGTGAGCAGTACACCTCGGCGTCGGCGGTCTCCACGATCTCCGGGACGTCCGCGATATGGTCGAAGTGCCCGTGGGATAAAAAGATATAGTCCGCATCCGCCATGTCGGCGGGGCGCAGTCCCTGGACCGGCCTCGCGCGCTCGTTGCGCGTCAGATACGGGTCGATGAGGATCACCTTGTCTTCACGGGTTATCCGGAACCCGGCCGTCCCCAGCCACTTGAACACCGGTCCTCGCGTGTTGCTTTCGTTATTTCCCATTTGCTCACCCGGTCCCTCTTTCTTCTTCCTCATAGATACGCCCTACTTTCACCGACTTCTTTCCGAAACTGTTCGCCTTTAGCAACATATATAGAATCGATAGCAAGGAGCAGAAGAGCACCAGAAGTATGGCAAAAACCCACTCCAGGGCGGTGAACTCCATGAACATACCGAACCTTATCGCCGCATATATCATCACGCCCACCCCCGGAAGGAGGATGAACGCTCTGATGAGGTTGACCGCCACCATTGAGCCCTGTGTGCGATGGGAAGAAGTCGTCAAAGCCACCAGGATGATGTTTGCAATGATTACGGCGCCTATTGGAATCAGCGTCAGCTTTATGTAGAGACTGCGCTCGTGCTCGAGCTTTTCTTGCTCTTCGGTGGGCACCTGGTATGGGACCGCCGCCACTCCCTGCCCCTCCTGGAGTCTCCTGCCGCATCCAGGGCAGAATACGGCTACGCCCTCATACTTCCTTCCGCAGGTTGGGCATTTCAAGAGGCAAGACCTCCCCGCCACGAGTTAACGATACCACTGACTGTCCTGTGCAGCCTCAAGACTTCAAGAGCATGTAGATAATCGAACCCAGGGTGCAGAAAAGAAGCAGCAATATTGCGATGACCCATTCCCCTGCACCAAAGTTCAGGTACCTGCCGTAACGTATTAAGCCATACATCATGAGTCCCAAGCAGGGGATTGAGACCAACGCCCTGAAGAGGTTGGTTGTAAGATTAATGCTCTCGCGGGTGAGCTCCGGAGTACTGAAAAACCAGTATAGCAGGAGGGCATTGGCAATCATCAAAACCAGTAGTGGTATAAGCGTAAGCATCAAGTATATGTTGCGCTCTCGGCGAAGCGAAACATGCCTCGTTTGGACGGGTTTAATGGAAGGGGGCAATGCGTGGTCTGCTTCCGCCAGGACGCTTGTCCCGCAGTTGGGGCAGAAGACGTCGGCTCCATCCCAGAGCTGGCCGCAGTACGGGCATATCACAGGGATTCCCCCTTGGGCGATATTATTTACAACAGATATTCTAACCGTCATGTCAGCGAGCTTGAATAGAAGTGCAACTCAGAACTCGAGGTGAATGCGCGTTTGACATTTGTCATTTCAACGGCGGTGGGTTAACTTTAATATTTAGATAGAGGAAATTTGCTCCGAGAGGGGGTTTACATGAAGGAGAAAGTGGAAGAGGTCCTGGCGAAGATCAGGCCGATGCTTCAGAGGGACGGCGGGGACGTCGAGCTTGTCGAGGTAGAGGACGGCATCGTGAAGGTAAGGCTGACCGGAGCGTGCGGCGGTTGCCCGATGGCGGCCATGACCCTGAAGAGAGGCATCGAGGCGAAGATGAAGGAAGAGATACCGGACCTTAAGGAAGTAGTCGCGGTTTAATTATTGATCTTTTTGATTGGCCGGGTGGCGGTGATCCTGCCACCCTTTCTTCTTGGGCTAGTTCTCCCCCGTTCCTATATAATTTCCAGGGTTATTAAAGTCTTCGACACGATGCTTGAAAGGGAGGCCACACTTGCCGGTAGCTGGCGTCGACATAGGTTCGTTGACCGCCAAAACGGTCATCCTCGATGATGGCGGGATCATCGGGAAAAGCCTCGTCATGACGGGACACAACAGCCGCATAGCGGGCCGCAAGGCCCTGGACCTGGCGCTCATGGACGCGGGCGTTGAAGAGGGTGACCTCGAGCGCCTGATAGCGACGGGCTACGGCAGGCTCTCCGCGGATTTCGCGGGCGAGAGCGTTACAGAGATAACCTGCCACGCAAGGGGGGCGCACGTCACCTACCCGGAGGCGCGCACTGTCATCGACCTCGGGGGGCAGGACTCGAAGGCGATCGCGGTCAACGAGAACGGCAGGGTCGTCGATTTCGTTATGAACGACAAGTGCGCGGCCGGGACGGGACGTTTCCTGGAGGTAATGGCGGGGGCCCTCGAGGTCGAACTCGACGACCTCGGCGAGATCTCCTTGAAGTCGGAATCCCCCGCCCCGGTGAGCAGCGCCTGCACAGTTTTCGCCGAGAGCGAGGTGATATCACGGGTGGCGGAGGGCGTGAGCAAGGTTGACATCATCGCGGGGATCCACCAGGCGATAGCATCGAGGATCTACGCCATGGCGGTAAGGATCCCGGTCAATCAAAGTATAATCAT
>Ga0315281_10006498_pt1 | contig 16607 bp, 13 predicted proteins | sample YL17G07_0_MG_FD_204540 | JGI IMG/M metagenome (GOLD analysis project Ga0315281, IMG submission 204540) | Sediment microbial communities from Yellowstone Lake, YNP, Wyoming, USA - YL17G07_0 | ecosystem: Environmental > Aquatic > Freshwater > Lake > Sediment | place: USA: Wyoming | collected... | reverse complement strand
GGAAAAACCAGAACCCCTTATCAAGCCTTCCTTGATAAAATGAGAAAATAGTAAAATAATTAAAATGAACAATCTTGAATTAAATCAGCGAATGAACATTAATAGTGGACATAACAGTAGTAAAAAAATAACCGATTATCAGTATTTATTAATTAAAAAAGCTGTTTCTCAAAATTAATCAGCTCACCTTCATAACTTAAAAATTTATAGATGATTAGAGAACAGCTCACATAAATGAATTAGCTTCTATATTTTATTGTGCTGCTAAGATATGCATAACATTATCAAACTTATTATCTGCAAAATTCATTAGTTTTAAAAATTATTAATTAAATAAAATTATTATTAAAATAAACTCTTAAAAAAATCTTTTATCCCTTTAAAAAAGCTTGGTTTTTCTTCAGAAAGCCCTGTTTGTTCTTGAGTAATAGGTTCTGATTTTACTTCGCAGGCTAGTTTCCTTAAAACACAGTCTCCTGTTTGAGTGCCATAATTCTTAGCATAAAGTTCTGAATATCTGTTTGAATCAAGAATATTAAGAATTCCATCTTCATTCACATCAACAAACCCGCAATAATTCTTTTCTCCATAATTTAAATCATACTCTCTTGCGAAATCCACTTTGTCTCTGTAATCTACTTTTCCATCAGCATTAAAATCAGCAACATTGCATTCTGCAATGCTTCCATTAACAGCATTTCCAGTAACCTTGCCATAAAATCCAATCACAAAAACACCTAAAATAAATGCGATTAAAATGCCAACCTCCCCCTTTTCCATATTTATTTTAAGGAGACTGAATTTATAAATCTTCTGGAATTTAAAAATTTTTAGAAAAATTTTTAAGCCACAAAAATCTTAAGATTTTTGATGTTTAAATAAAGATGTTAATTGAAATCTTCTTAGCACTATTAATTGGAATAATCCTTGGCTCAATCACAGGCCTCACTCCAGGCATCCACATAAATCTTGTTGCTTTCTTTCTTCTTTCACTTGTAACATCAGGATATTTTGCAGGAATTTCTCCAATAATCTTGGCGGTTTTTATTGTAGCTTTATCAATCTCACATACTTTCATTGATTTTATTCCAAGTATTTTCTTAGGTGCTCCTGATGAGGACTCTGTCTTAAGTGTTTTGCCAGGGCATGAAATGCTGATAAAAGGAAGAGGATATGAAGCAGTTCTTCTTACATTAATTGGAAGTATTGCAGGAATTATGTTAATTTTATTATTCAGCCCTTTATTTATTTTATTTCTTCCAAAAATATATGAAAGTGCAAGACTAATAATGCCTTTTATTCTAATTCTTACTTCTTGTTTTTTATTTTATTTTGAGAGAAACAATAGGATTTGGGCAATAATCATATTTTTTCTTGCAGGGTTTTTAGGAATTGCTTCAATGAACCTGAATTTAAAAGAGCCTCTTCTCCCTCTTTTAACAGGATTATTTGGAGCATCAAGTTTAATAACCTCAATAACAAAAAAACAAAAACTTCCAAAACAAAGAATCATAAAACTAAGGCATTTAAAAATAAAAAAGAAAAGCATAGCAAAGAGTATTTTTGCATCAATAATAGCAAGCCCTTTATGCTCTTTTCTTCCAGGACTAGGAAGCGGGCAAGCAGCAGTTATAGGAAGTGAAGTTACAGGAGATTTAAACAAAAAAGAATTTTTAATTCTTTTAGGAAGCATAAATACAATTGTAATGGGATTATCTTTTGTTACTCTTTATACAATTCAAAAATCAAGAACGGGTTCTGCTGTTGCAGTTTCAAAACTTCTTGAAACTTTTTCATTAAGCAGCTTATTAATCATCTTAGCAGCAATTTTTATTTCAGGAATCTTGGCTTTTTTTCTTGTAATTTTCCTTGCAAGGATATTTTCAAAAATAATTTCAAAAATTAGTTATAATAAACTTTCCTTGGGAATCTTAATTTTTATTTCATTTATAATCCTGGTTTTCTCTGGATTTTTAGGATTTTTGGTTTTTATTATTTCAGCATTCACAGGATTAACCTGCATTTACACAGGAGTCAGAAGAACTCATTTAATGGGGTGCTTGTTATTGCCGACTATTTTGTTTTACATTTTGTAGGATCGCATCCATCCCAACAAGAAGTGCATAATTTTTCTTTAGGCAAACCAGTAGAAGCAAGAGTATTTTCTAAAGTTTGATATCTTAAACTTAACCTTCTTCCTTCAGGACTTAAACCTGCATGACTCAAGCTAATCTCTTTCATATGTTTCTCCATAGCCCCTATCATCTCTCCATATTGTTGCGAATTCACATCAAGATAAGCTCCTAATTCATTATCTTCAAGCCATCTTCCATGCATTTCTTTTAATATTTTCCTAGCAAATAATTCTTCTTTTGTTCTAGTAGCAAATCGATTTTTACAAGGCCACATTAAAGCAGGACAAGCAGGCCTAATATGAATTTCTTTTGCACCAGCTTTCCATAATTTAACAAGATAAAAATTCATCAACTGAGTTCCTCTTACAATAGAATCTTCTGTAATCCCTAATCTTTTCTCTCTAATTAATTCCTCTGAAGAAACTTGTTTCATTGTTGCTATTAAATCTCTGATTCTCTGACTTGGAGGTGTATAGCTTCTCTGCCAACCAGGGCCATATTTAGAAGTAACAGGGGCAATTGGAACATGAGATTCATTTGCATAACCATCAGCGTAAATACTTCCAGAATCTGCAACTCCAGAAATCCAGTCCAATTCAACATCATCTCTTTTTGCCATTATTCTCCCAGACGCTTCTCTATAAGCAGTTACGTTTTTTCCCTCATACTCCGAAGTTGGAAAGCCTGTATAAACAAAAAGAAAAGTGCATAATTGTAATTCATTATTAGGTTTTTGCAATTGCTTTTCTTTTTCTGCATCTAAAAAAATAATTTCATTTGGTCCTAGAAATCTTTTAGTGAAAAAACCAAGATTCTTATAAGAGGTTGTTTCAAATGCAACAACTCTGCTTTTATTTCCTTCTTCTTCTTTCTCACCCAAAACTAGAGGAGTATGCCCATATTTTGCTCTCGCAGCATAAATTCCTTCTCTTCCTAATAAAATTAAAGACATTGAACCTTCAATTTGATTATTCATATAATTTATTCCATCAACCAAATCATTTCCTTTATTAATTAATTTTGCAGCTAGTTCTATTTGATTTACACCGCCATTTCTAGTTTCAGAAAAAACAACCCCCTCTCCAATTAATCTTCTAGCTAATTCATCTTGATTATAAATATAACCTGAACCAACCATAGCATATTCTCCAAATCTAAGAGTAGGTATTAATGGTTGAAAATCTCTATCGCTTATTACCCCAATTCCTTTATTCCCTTTGAAAGTTTGAAAATCTATATCTTGAAAAAATCTAGCTTTAAACTGTGCTTTTTTAATGCTATGTACTCTTCTCACTAATCTCTCTCCATCAGTAATAGCTAATCCTCCATACTCGGTTCCTAAATGAGAATGATAATCAGTAGCATAAAATAAATCATCTAAACAATCCTTTCCAGAAACAATTCCTACAATTCCGCTCATTTTTTTTCACCGTTTTATGCATAAAAAAACAAAACTTGGTTTTTAAATTAAACTATAATAAAAGATATATTTTGGTTTTAACCAGAAAAATTTAAAACCCCGATGTCCTTATCTACTTATGGAAGTAAAAGAATCTGACAGCAAGATAATTGATCTAAATAGAATTCAGGATAAAGAAGGATTAGAAAAAAAATATCTAGAACTAAAAAAACAACAAAAAGTTGTTGCAACAAGCGGATACTTTGACCCCTTGCATCACGGGCATATAGAGCTCTTCAAATTATCTAAACAACTCGGGGAATATTTGATTGTGATAGTTAACAATGACAATCAAACACTTCAGAAAAAGGGATATGTTTTTATGCCTGCAGAAGAAAAAGCAAAAATTATTTCAGAATTAAGGTGTGTTGATGAGGTATTTATAAGCATTGATGAAGACCAAACTCAATGTAAAACTTTAGAGTATCTAAAACCTCACATATTCACAAAGGGCGGTGATAGATATGCATATGAAATTCCAGAAACCCTTATCTGTAAAAAACATGGAATACAAATCATCGATGGAGTTGGTGCAAAAATCCAAAGCTCTTCTGAGTTGGTTGAAAAAGCAAAAAGCTCAATGAAAAAAAACTAAAATTATCAAAACCACTTATTCATGTCTTCTTGTTTTTCAGTCTCTTTTCCAAAAATGCTTTCTATATATTTTTTTGTTAATTCTAAATCTTGGGTTATATATGAAGGAACATTAAAATTTCTTGTTAAATCTAAGGCAGGCTCTAAATATTTTATAATGCTCCCATAAGCAATTGTGAAAATAAGTTTTGGATTACCGCATTTTTCACATTTACCATTTAAAGGGGGCCTTCTGTATATTTCATTGCACTTCCCGCATCTAAAACTCTGTTGAGAGAATTTTCTCAAATTTCCTTTTAAATCTCTGATAAAATGCCTGTCAATAATTAATCTTGCAACATCTCCCTGGTCAACACTTCTTAATTTCTGGCACAACAACATTTGTGCTCCAACCTTTTCTTTCATAGTTGGCAGGGTTTTATAACTGCTGCAAGTTGCTCCAAGATTAAAATCATTTGTATTATGAGTAAAACCAGTATGAATAAAAGGGTCTTCTCCTCTTCCAATTCTTTGTTTAACCATCTCAATATTAATTTCTCCAGAATGAAGTTTTTGTTCTGCTTTTTCATATAACTCCAAAGGATATTTTTCAACTAACTCAAAATCAAGAATCTGGTCATCAACCTCTCGTGCATTAATCTGGCCATTTAACACTAAAGGAGCATCCTGGGTTCCTCCTCTATGTGCAGGCAGAAATTTTCTTGAAAAATTTATTAAAACATCCAACAGCAACATTATGGCAGCCTCGTCTCCGTCGCAATCACGGCGCATAGCAGCATGCATATAGGGGCTTGCCAATAATCCCTGAACTTTTGAAAACCCAATAATCCTTCCAATAACCCCCGCGCAATTATGCGGGGCCATGCAAACGCATAATTTTCCGATTAAATCGCTTCTTTTTTCAATATTATAAAATGCAGGCAGATTATAAAACTTAATTAATAATTCATCTATAAATTTAGCCACATTTATAAAAACCTCGTCTGCTTTTTCATCTCCTGCCAGATTATTGCATGGGATTATAATATCATGAGGTTTTAATTCTAAAATCTGTTCTTCATTAACTAACTCTTTTCCATAACTGTCTTTTATATATCCTAACTCTTTTAATTTATCTATGCTTACTTCAATCTCTTTAGGTTTAAAATGACTAATAGGCAATTCAGTCATATCATATCTTATAGTTCCATCTTTATTAACACAAAGATTATATTTTGCCCTTAAAATTCCTTTTACAAAATTTTCCATGTCATGGTTCTCAGAACTGGTTCCTCTTACTCCTTTTATTAAAGGAGGCATGTCTGTTTTTAGATAACTTAATTTCTCTCTTGCTTTTTCAAAATAATACTGCATATCAATTTTACAAGGCTTAAACTTACTTCCAATTTTATGTTCCTCGCATTCCGGCTGATTCATTTCAGATTTGCACATTTTGCAGTAATATCTTTCTTCAGTTCTTTCATTGCAGATTTCGCAAACCCTGTAAATTGTCTCTTTATTGCATTTCTTGCAATAATTAAAAGGAAATTCTGCTTTTACAAACCCTTTTTTAAATGCTTCATTAGCACTTCTTAATCTCCCTCCCTCTTCTCCAATAGGGAACAGTACATTTGGGCTTCCAGTTAACTTCCTAAGCTTAGCTTTTTCAGGCCTTCCCATTCTGCTTCCAATAAATTCTCCTGCCTTGTCCTTAATTTTAAATTTAGAGATTTCATTTATTGCTGATAACACCATCTTCCCGTCTTTAACTTCTTCTTGTTTTTCTTTTAAGTTATTAACAGCAAGATACTTATCTGAATAATTTTTAAAATCAAAATCAATCTGTAATTCTTTGTCATAATCTTTATCAAAACCTAAATTAATAAGCAATGCTTTTGTCTCATTTTTATCTAAGATAACATTTTCAACTCCTACTTCATGAGGCACCCCAAGTAATTCTAAAGCCCTCTTACCAGTCTGAAATCTTATTTTTTCAGTTTTATTATAAGGGAATAATAATTTTCCATTATTGATTCTTGAATGTTGAAACCAGTCAATAAACCCTAAAAATTCATCCCAGGTTATTTGAGTCCAGTAATAAATATAGGTGGGGTGTAATGGAATCTTATATTCTTTGGAAATCTCAATTGCTTTTTCTAAATCTACATTATAAAAATCATCAACCCTGCCTTTAGCTTTTTCTAATTCTAATCCCCACCATTCTTCAACATATCCTGGAGTAATCAATAAAGAATTTCTATTAATAACATCTCCTAAAGGAAATAAAATATCCCCTAAATAAATTATTTCTTCAATCTCATTATAAAGCAGTTTAGTCTCTTCATAATCCTTCATTTTTTTCACGCTTTGATTTTTAAATTTAACAATTGGTCCGTCTATATCATCACAAAGAGTTACAACGCATCCTTTAGTTGGCTTTTCTATTTTTAATTGAGTTCCTGTAGCAAGAAAATCATTTGTAACAGCCATTGTTGCAGGATGAACACTTACAGCAGAAAAACCAGCAACCCTCCCTCTTCCATATCTAAACCTAAATCCTTTTCCAGGATATCCAAATACGGGCCTTCCTGCAACCAAGTCTTTAATATATGTTGGGCTTGCATCTGTTTTTCCTAAATTTCTTTGTTCATGTAATTTAACATATTCATCCAGCCACTCCCAATCATTGATTTTAAAATCATTTTTTTGCAATTTTTTTAAAATCCTCAGCCCTTTTGCAGCTTTTTGAGCAATTCCTTCTCCAATAGTCAAACACAAGCCCCCTCTAATAAAATCAGTTTCTACTCTTGGCAAATTCTTGTAATTTAAAACTTCTCTTTTTTCAGTTGGTTCTCCGGCAATTTGTATTGGACAATTTTTAGCAATAAAATAAGCTTCGTCTTCAGTTGGTAAATACTGGAGATTGTTAACCCTCTCGTGAAAGTCATATAATTCTGTAACAACTCTTTTGCATTCTTTTTCAGTAGGGTCATATTTTGCATAACCAAAGACCTGCCTTAAATAATCTATTAAAATAATAACCACACAAGCAGCAGTTGTTCCTGCGCTTCTGATTGGCCCTGAAAAAAATGCTTTTAAATAAGTCTCGCCAGTTTGAGTTTTTCCGGTTCTTACCTCTGTAAACCCTTCAATAGGAGAACTCACGACCCCAAGAGTATTATAAGCAAAACCAATTCTTATTCCAGCGTCAATTGCTTCTAATTGAGTTTTAAACTTGCAGTATTTCTCCTGGGCAACCTCTCTTGCAATTGTAAAGCTTACAGAATTATCCAAAGCACCATATTGTTTTTCTAAATCCAAAATGCGGTTAACAATATTCTCATCATCTAATTGAGGGTATTTTGTAGCAATTAATTTAACAACTTTTGAAGCCATAGTTAAAGCAAGAGGAACCTCGACCTTATCAACAGGATCAAGCCCTTCAGCCCTGGCTTTTTCAGCAACTTCATAACCTTTTTTTATTTCTTCACCAAGGCTTGCAAAATATTCCTCAGTTTCAGGCAAAAATCCAGAATTATTGGTCATTTTTTACCTCTATTTTATTTAATTCATTAATCTTATCTAAAATTTCATCCCAGTTTTTAATCCTAAATAGGTTTTCATGACTAACCCTTTGATTCCAAGGCTTGTCCAACAAAATTACTTTAATCCCTTTTTCTGCACAGTCTAAAGCATGCTCCAAATCATCTTCTATCATGAGATCTATTTCTAGTTCATTGCAAATGTCTCCTTTTGTTTTTCCATTAGTTTCTGCATAAGAATTTGAAGAATAAATAATCTCCAAATTAAGCTCTGGAAAAAATCTTCTAAGTGAGATTTCAGTCTTTTCTCTAACAGGCGCAGGCCTGGAAGTTATAAAAACCAATTCATGATTCTCTTTTAATTTTTTAACTCCTTCTTCAGCTCCCTGCACTAACTTAATATTATCAAAAGAATCTGAAGAATAATACTCTTCAGCTAATTCAAGGGAATCTTTTCTGCTTATTCCTAAAGGTTTCCAAAGAGAATAAGTAAAAAGATCTTCAAACTCAACATTCTTATTATATTTTTTATTAAATAATTTCAAATACCCTTTAGCAAATTCTGTGATTATCTCATCAATATCAATCCCAACTTTCATTTTCCCCACTCCCCTATTTTTTCTCCTTTTAGAAGTTTATCAAGCATTAAAATCTCTTCATAAATTCCAGGGATAAGATTATAATTTTTAGCTTCTTCTAAAGTCACCCAAGCATAGTCTGTTATTCCCTCTCCTAGTCTGACCTCTCCATTTTTATAGGTTGCAAACATGCTTAAAACAAAAGTCGGAATATTATCAGGCCTGATAAAAGTTAAGCTGGTAAGGTATTGAATTTTGTCAATCTCCAAACCAACCTCTTCCATTACTTCTCTTCTTAACAAATCCTCAATAATATTATACCACTGCCCTGCATCTGTATCCTGTTTCCTTCCTTTGTAGTCTTTCTGTTCTAATTTCCCTCCAGGAACAGTCCAGAATCCCGGAAATGCTTTTTCATATTCAGCCCTCTTAGCTATAAGATATTTTCCATCTTTAATCACAATCCCTGTGGCTACAACATAATGCATTTTTTCATCCATTTTAGTTTTTTATTTCAATTTTATCCTTAATCTCTTTATCCTCTTTTTCAGTTTCATCTTCAAAATCAAGAATTTTGATTTCTTTTGTTTTTAAATTTAAAACAGGAACTTTGCAATAATCAGGCTGATTTCCAATTTTTTCTTCAAAAGCAGTTTGTGTTTGCCAGCACGAATTGCATATAATTAAAACTCCATTATACTTATCAATATCCAATCTGTGCATATCTCCTGTAGTTATAATATCTGGAACTTCTTTAATCAACATATTATCCTCTTCCATATTCGGGATATAAACAAACCCGCCATGTGAAGGTGCAAGATGCCTTCTCAATAATAAATGTTTAATAGCTCTTGCAGGAGTAGACTGAGCATTATTTAATCTTAATTCTTCAATATCATTGATAATATAAGGGATTATTCCTGCTCCATGATACATTAGTATTTTTATTCCAGATTTGTCTTCATTGCCTTCTATTTCAATTAAACTAGGATTACTCACTAAATATAAATTTTCAATTTCAGTTAAAGGTTTTGCAAAATCTTCTCCAATTGAGGGTTGAGGAACAGCAACCCTGACTGCATCATGCTGCCCAGCACATTGAATAATATTAATATAATTTGGAATTTTCCTATAAAACTCAGCTAATTTTTCATACTGTTTTTTAATATCTTTAATTTTCAAATCTTTTTCTTGTCCAGGATAAATTCCTACTCCATCAACACTATCCCCTAATACAAATAAATATTTTATTTTTTTCAAAACTTCTTTTTGTTTTTCATCACAATTTTTTCCATTCAACCAGTCAATAAATCTTAAAAAATTATCCTCTAAAAAATGTGAGCTTCCTAAATGAAAGTCTGATACAAATAATGCATAAACTTCCTTATCTGCGGTATGTTTTTCTATTAAAAAAGAGTCTGGATAAAACAAGTCATTAACAAATAAAAAATCCCTGCTTCCAGAAACCTTAAAACCAATCACGTCGTCTAATAAAATCTCTTTTGATTTTTCATAAATCTCTTCTTTATTCTGATTAATTAAGAGTCTTGCTTTTCCGGTTAAGTCTTCAACTTCTAAAAGAATATTTTTATTTTGGGTTATTTTTTTACTGGTTACAATGCCAATAATAGAAAAATTTCTGTTATTTCCTATAATCTTATCAATTGAAATTAATCCTTCTAATTCCTTTCTTTGTTGCAAAATATCTTTCAGAAAAATATATCTGCTTCTAAAATTTTTTACAAAATCTTTGACTTCAAGTTTTTTTGCAGGAATAACTAGGGAAGATAAAACCTTAACAGAAGGTCTGCTCTTAATCTCCTCCTCTCTTGTTTCTTGTTTTATTTCAGTTTCTTTTTTTACTTCAACCGAGACAGAGATATTTACAAAAAACTTCTCAACAATTTTCTTTTTTTCACTATCTAATTCCACAAGAACCGATTTAATTTTCTCAAGATTATGGTCTACTAAATTTTTTGTTATTAACTTTTCATTAGAAATAAATGCAATCTTATTTAATATTTCGTTGGCAACCTCTTCATCTTTTAATTCATTTAGAAAATTAAACATATCTTTGTCTAAAAGAAACCCTTTTTCAATAAATAATCTTAATATACTCTCTTCCATATTTAATAAATTGATTTATAGGTCTAAAGAGTCTATTAATATCTCTTTAGCTTTACTAAAAAGGTTTTCTGGGATTGCTAATTTTATCTCCCTTGTTCTCCCTTGCCGCCCCTTGCTAATTACCCTTGCATTAATTAATCCTAGCATATCAAACTCTGCTAAAATATCACTGACTCTTCTTTGAGTTAAAGACTCAATATTCACTTTTCTGCATAATTCAGTGTAATAGGAATAAATATCTCCTGTAAAAATATTCTCTTTTGTTTTTGCCATTAACTCAAATATAGAAAATAAGACTAATTGAAATTGTTTAGGTTCTGTTTCAATGATATCTAAGATTTTATCTCTTTCAATTTTATCATTAGCCAAATCAATATGTTTTATACATATCTTGGGGCTTGACTCTCTTTCTGCAATCTCTCCTGCCACCCTTAGCAGGTCTAAAGCTCTTCTTGCATCCCCGTGTTCTCTGGCAGCAAAAGCAGCACATTTTGCAATAACTCCTTCATTAACCACCCCCTCTTTAAAAGAATCCTCAGCTCTCTTCTTCAGGATTTCTTGTAATTGTATTGCATTATAAGGCGGAAAAACCAACTCTTCTTCACTCAAACTGCTTCTTACCCTTTGGTCTATCATATCTAAAAATCTTAAGTCATTACTGATCCCGACCAAGACTATCTGGACATTATTAAGTTCAGAATTAAGCCTGGTTAAATTATATAAAAATCCATCTGAAATTTTTTTAACTGCCTGGTCAATCTCATCTAAAATCAGAATAAAAATTTTTTCCTTACCATTCTCTAAAAGATCTAAAAATTTTAAATAAACCTGGTCTGTTGGTAACCCTGTAGCAGGAACACTGCCTCCTAATTTTTTGATTAATTCAGCTAAGATTCTATATTCTGTATCTGCAACTTTTTTTAGCTTACAATTAAGGTACTCGATCCTTAAAATCTTATTTTCCATAGCTCTCTTTGAAAGTTCAGCGCTAACATGCTGGACAGATAAAGTTTTGCCTGTATTATGAGAAATAATACCATTTGCAATAAAGTTATGATTATTAGGGACAGTTAAGTCATAAACAAAATCTTCATATGCTTCTTCTATTTTTACTATCCCTGAAATCTGATAGTTTTGGTTGTAAAATCCCATATTTTTAACATACTCACCAAGCATTTTTTTCAATTTCTCTTGTTTTGAAATACTATAAAACCCAATTTTGTTATAAAATTTAACCAAATTTTCCTGGCCATTAAGATACAATCTAAAAGAATCAAATAATTTTCCATTGCATTTTGCAGTTTTATGCCTAATCTTGCAAACAATACCCTCCTGATATAACAAATAAGAAATCTGGTGCAATAAATTTTTCGAATTTGAATAGTATTCTATCTGATAGGTTTGTTGGCTAACTGTTCCGTCACAAGAAAATAAGGCTTTCAAAAACTCTCTTTGAACAATATTTGATGATTCTAAGATTACCTTTGGGATCTCCACAATTGAACTCTTCTTTCCAAAAGGAATCTCGCAATCAGATAATCTCTGACAAACTTGTTGAGAGATTACATTAACATGCCTGCATCTATTTTTAGGAGAGATTATTTGAGGAGTGCAATTAAAAAGAAAAGACATATCCTCTTGTACTAGACTCAATAATTCATCTTCTTCATTAAAAAATCTGCATCTTTGCCTATTAGAATTATACCGGTGTCCTCTTGAATCCTTAGTTTTTCTTTCTCGTTTATTAAGGCTCCCATCTGCAATTATAAACCCTAAAAACCTAGCTAATCTTAAGGGAATCTCTTTTTTATTTATATTCGGCAAATCATAACCTAAAACTACTTCGTCTTTTAATTTTAATTCATCTGCTTTTTTCCAATTCATCTCAGATAAAAGCAAAGGATGATCTTTTGTTACAATAATTTCATTGCCGTTATTAAGAGTTATTTTCAATAATCTATTTTTATTAACAAATCTCAAAAATATAAAATCAGACCATTCATAACTTTTAGTGTTTATATTAAAACTTAAAACTAAATCTTTTGCAGCATCTGCATCTTTAATTTTTTTCCATCCATTGTTAGTATAAACCAAGCTATTTCCTGCAATACATCCAGTTTTGCCATAGATAAAAAGATTGCTTGTTTTTTGCCCTAATAAGCTCGGAGCTAAAATTGAGGCAATATGCTTAATCTCTTTGTCCCTATGCCCAACAAGCTCAGGAAAATAATTAGATTGTAAAACTTGTTTATTTTTAAATAAGCTTCTGCTTCCTACTGAATCAAATATCTTGTCCAAATCCCCCATTTTTCCTCTTCAAAAATATTAAAATGTCCTAAGGTTTATAAAGATATAGGAAACTCAAATAACATGACCTGTATTTCTTGTGGAATAGTAACTAAATAATCAAAAAAATCATCGATAAAAATGAAAACAATAAAAAGACAACTAAAAAACACCCTCAAACCACTCACACCTTCTTTTCCTATGGAGTAAAGGAAAAGGAAGTGAATAAAAAATAATAAAAAAACAAAAAACAGCAAAAATAATAATAAAAAATAGCAAAGACAATAATAAGACTAACAAAAGATTTAAGATAATAAAAATAATAAGAATATTTAAAAAAATTCATATTCTAATAACAGAATCGAGTTATAATCTGTTAATATATATGTGTATATATAAAATATAAAATATAAAATAATAATTTTTATTGAATTATAACATATTAATATATATGATATAATAATATATATAATATAATATAATAATCTTTATAAATAAAAATAAAAAAATAAAAAAATAAAGTTTTTTCTTTTATAAATGTTTCCATACGAAATCAAAGGGACAGGGTATAATTCTAATTTTAAGATAATAATAAATAAAAACCACTAAAAACAGCCAAATATTTAGATTTTTAATAAAAATTAATTATCCTTTTAAAACACAGAAAAGTTTATAAAGAATTTTATTATCTTTTAAACATGTCAATTGAAAAAAAACCACATAAAGAGATTTTAAATAAAGCAGTTGTAACAAAAGAAGGTAAAAGATTAGGAATTGTTAAGGACATAACTTTTGAAACCAGAACAGGAGAGTTAATTCATATTGTTATCAAAGAAGCAACTCCCTACACAAATCAGCTTAATTTAGAAAGGTCTAATCAAAATGAGGTTCTTATACCTTATAATTCAATTATTGCAATAGGAGATTTTATAGTAGTTTCTGAAGAAGATCTTGCATAAACCTATTTAATTAATAAATTAAAGTAGTAAACCCTCAAACCTTCTGAACATCACAATATTTAAAAACCTTAAAAATTATCAAAAAATATGAGAATCATAGGATTTAATTTAATGAAGATGTCTATTGAAAGAAAAGAGCAAATAGAAAAAGAATTAAAAATAGCTCAAAATATAGATATAAAAGACATTATAAAAGAAAAGGTTCCTGTTTCTAATGACGAGGCTTTAAAGGTTATTTTTAATTTTACTATAGATTATGGAGGAGATTCTGCAAAAATAGAATTTAAAGGAAACCTTATAATTTTATCAGAAAAAGAAGAAATTAAAAAAATCTTAAAATCTTGGAAAGACAAAAAGTTTACAGAAGAGTTCAGGGTTCCTTTATTTAATTTTATAATGTCTAAATGCAATATTAAGGCACTGGGCCTGGAAGACGAATTGTTCTTGCCTCCCCATATTCAGATGCCAAGAATTTCTCCGAATAAAGCAGAGTAATAGACCTATCTTCTAACTAATCCTAAGATATTCCTGTCTCAGACCATCTAAATATCTTTGTTGTGTGCGCAGAACAAATAAAGACTTTTTTAAATTTAAGATTCTATTCTTAAGAAAGGAATTTAATCTTTAGGAATATTAAATTGTTTAGAGCTTTCATTAAGCCCGCTTTTATTTGGAACCACAGATACTCCAAATCCCAAGTCTATTTTTCTGGTTCTCCTTTTTCTTTCAGTAATTAACAGCCAAATAATTAGAATTATAACAATGATTAAAACAGCCACGATTGAATAGAAAATAACCTGCCCAACACTAACATCAAAAATTCTTTTTTCTATATATTCATCTTCTTCAATAGTAACCTCCCAAACTTTGTCTTTCACAAAAGTACCATTAATTATTCTTGCTTTAATGCTATAAACCCCAGATCTTTTTTCCTCAAAAACATAAGACAATACTCCTTCTTTAACTAAGATATTATCTACATACCACTCAACTCCCTCATAGTTTTCAGCAGTTATTGAAAATGTCTTAGGTTCATTCACAAAAAAACTAACCTTTGATGCAGCAGGGCTTGAACTTTTTAATTCTAATTCGCTTATTTGGGAATCAAGAGGAGCAGGAAGCATAGGAGCAGGCAAGTTAGTGTTAGTATTATTTCCTAAAATATGAAGATTAACTCTATGGCTGATTCTAACATGAGAATCATCTGCATAAAAATTTAAATAAGTGCTTCCATTGAATCCAGTCTCAGGAACAAAGCTTAGTCTATTTCCACTAAGTTCAATAATGCCAATATCTTCTCTATAATTATTTAATTCACTATAACCATAATTTAAATTATCTCCATCTTCATCACTCCAGCAAGCATCCATGTCAACAGTCTTGTTTGTGTTTTTATTCCATGAAAACTGTCCACATTCATCTTCATTAAATTCAGGGGCATGATTTAGAATGGGTCTGGTGTCATTAATAACAACAATATTAAAAGCAGTGGTTAAAGCATCTTCATCTTCAGTGCTCGCAGTTAAATTAAATTGTTGAGTACCAAACCAGGCCCCATCTAAAACAGAAATGCTAAGATTTTTTGTAAAATTATTAATAATTATTTCAATTTGGTTATTATCTGGGCTTTCAATAACTTTATAATTAATCTCAGTCAATGCATGAAAATAATCATTTAAATAAAGCAGGTCATTCCTTGAGTCATCTTTATAAAAATTAATATCAGGAATTAAGCCTTTTTGAATCAAATGAATATCAACTTCTGCATAAGCAAGAACATTTATAATATTAGAAAAATCAGTCTCAAAACACCCAGAACTAAAATTAGTAATAAGATAAGTTATGTTTTCTCCAAAATTTGGAAGTCCAGAACCAATAGTATAACTGCAGTTAGCTCCTGTCCTCATGTCAAAATCAACTAAAATACTATTAAAGTCAGAGCTGCTGACATTCCCTACACTCCAATTAATATTAACACTTACACTCAGATTATTTGAAGCAATAGTATAACTCAAAACATTTAGCACGACTGTGTTTTCTGAACAAAATATGCAAAAAGTTCCCAATTCTCCTTCCAGCTCTTTTTCTTTTAATTTTGGCTCATAAACAAAAACATATAAAACATATATGACCACCAGAATCATTAAAATAATCACACAGAAGATTAAAAATTTAAATACAAGGGTTTGTTTAATATCAAAAGTCCTGATTTGTTTTGTTTTTCTTGTTCTCAGGTTTCTCTTTTTTTCATTTTTCATTTTATCATAAATATCAACAACTTTTTAAACTTATTTAGTATTTAGCAGTATAGAAAATTTACACTCTTAATAAAAAATGAAGATTAGTCAAACTAAAAAAGACAGAATAACAGAACAAATTCTTTTATTTTTATACCATTCATTTCCAAATCAGCCCTTTACAGCAGAAATTGCAAGAGAAATTGCAAGAGATGAAGAATTTATTAAAAATATCCTGTTTGATCTTCGGGCAAAAGGTCTTGTAATCCCTATAAGAAAAAACTCAAAAGGAGAAATTTTTTCGCGAAGGCTTAAATGGAGATTAACAAACAAAGTCTATGATATATATTCTCAAAAAGCTAAAGAATAACTCCCATAATCTTTAAATAAAACTGCTTATACACAATCTTATGGATGAAGAAAAATTAAAACAATCATTCTCAAACGTTAAAAAAGACATAGACTCATTAACTTATGAAATAACTCAAATAAGGCAGGAAATTCATCAAATTAAACAATTTTTAGATGATTTTTCTACTTCGACACTTCAACAGATAAACCCAACACATCCTACGACTCCAACAGATAATCCAACACATCCACAGGAAATAGAGGGGTTAAAATACCCAAATACAGGTATTTCCACAGGAAATGAAGGGGTTTCGACAGACAGACAGACAGACAGACAGACAGACACTCCAACACAATTTT
>Ga0315281_10006497_pt1 | contig 16608 bp, 17 predicted proteins | sample YL17G07_0_MG_FD_204540 | JGI IMG/M metagenome (GOLD analysis project Ga0315281, IMG submission 204540) | Sediment microbial communities from Yellowstone Lake, YNP, Wyoming, USA - YL17G07_0 | ecosystem: Environmental > Aquatic > Freshwater > Lake > Sediment | place: USA: Wyoming | collected... | reverse complement strand
CGCGCATGGTAGCGCGGGAAGGGTGCACCGCCGCCGCGCAGGTCCGGGCCTGGAGGCCTATCCGATCAGGACTCCCAGCATCGCCGAGAGCCCGACCACGAGGATCGGGGGCACCTTCCCGACGACAAGCAGCCCGAGGGCGGTTGCGGCGACGAGCACGTCGATGGGTCCGTGGATCGCGCTCGTCGCCACCGGGTTGAACAGGGCGGCGGCGAGGATCCCGACGACCGCGGCGTTGGTGCCGGCCAGGGCACGCCGGAACCCGGCCGCGCCCCGGAGCGCGTCCCAGAACGGCAGCGCGCCGAATACGAGCAGGAACGAGGGCAGGAAGATCCCGACGATCGCGATCGTTGCCCCGAGCGGCCCGCCCGAGGGCCCCGACGCCGCGGCACCGAGGTAGGCGGCGAACGCGAAGAGCGGGCCCGGCATCGCCTGCGCCGCACCGTAGCCGGCGAGAAACCGGTCGTTGCTCACCCAACCCGATATCACGACCGTGCCATGGAGGAGTGGCAGGACGACGTGGCCGCCACCGAACGTGAGTGCGCCGGCGCGGAAGAAGGCGGCGAAGAATGCGACATCCGCGGAACCGGTGGCCACACGGAGGAGCGGGAGGCCGGCGAGAAGCGCCACGAACGCGATGAGCGCGCCGACCCCGACCCGCCGGCTCACGGGGCTCGGCTCGTGGCCGGTTCGTGTCACGGCGGGCGTCGCGAGGAGGGTCCGGCCGAGGAGCGCACCGCCACCGATGATCGCGATCTGCGCAATCGGGTCCGTCCAGGCGAGGGTGACGATGACCGCGCCGAGCGCCAGCGCGCGGCGCGGCCGGTCGGGCGCCAGCGTGCGGGCCATCGCCCAGACCGCCTGCGCGACGACGGCCACGGCAGCGAGCTTGAGCCCGTGAACGAGGCCCGACTCGGCGGGGCCACTGGCTGCCGCGAGGCCCGCGACCAGGCCGAGGACGATCGCCGACGGGAGAGTGAAGCCGAGCCAGGCGGCGATCCCGCCGAGGACTCCCGCCCGCCGTGTCCCGATCGCGATTCCGAGCTGGCTGCTCGCCGGGCCGGGTAGCGACTGGCAGAGCGCCACGAGGTCGGCGAACGTGATCTCGTCGACCCAGCGACGTCGCTCGACGTACTCGCGTCGGAAGTAGCCGAGATGCGCGACCGGCCCGCCGAACGAGGTCAATCCGAGGCGGAGTGCGACGCGGAAGACCTCGGAGACCGAACCGACCGGCTTCAACCGGTGAGCCCGAAGGGAGCGGGCAGGCCGGGAGGCCGCGACGAGCGAAGGGTTCGGACGGGCGCGCGGGCGCCCTCGACAATGACCACCTCGCTACGATACCGGGACGGCCCAGTGGGAATGGTCGCCGCCGAGCGGTCGGTCGGCCCGGGATGGGCCGTCCTGGACCCCGTTTCTGGTTTCACGACCCGCCTGCGGGGTGACCATGCGGATCATCGCCGCGCGCCGTGTCGTCAGCCGGTCGCGAACAGCCGCACGATGATGCCGAGCGCGACGGCCGCTCCGAGGGACGTGGCGATCCCTCGCGCCCGAGGCCCGGACCTGTCGGACAGGGCGTTGGCGACCGGCAACGATCCGAAGACCAGGACCGCGTAGACGAAATGGAGCAATTCGTGGGGTCTCGCGCCCCCCACGAGCAATCCCAGGCCCCCCGCAATCGTCACCGCCAGCATGAGTTGGACGATGGTCCCAAGGCGTGAGGCCATCGTGCCTGGCGGTCTCCGCCGCCAGGCACGGGTGGCGCCCTCGATACCGGCCAGCAGAACCGGCACCGCACTCGCGAGCGCGAGCAAGTGGTGGACCTCGGTCACCATCGGTCGTTCGGCTGCCGAATCTGTGTGCTCAGCCGGCCCCGGCCAGCGCGTTCTGGACGACGCCCACCACGAAGACCAGCCCGAAGAGACCCATGGCCAGGAAGGCCCAGCCACGGATGCGCCAGCTGAAAGCCGCGCGGGCGCTATCAGGCTCGACCTCCCCGCGATCCACGAACGGGATGATCAGGAGGGCGCCGAGCATGACGACCATCCCCACCATGGTTCCCCAGATGTCGGGTTCGATCCCAAGGTGGGTCCCGAAGAAGACGTTCATGCCGTGGGTCCAGCTGATCGGATAGGTCGGCTTGGTCCCCAGGAAGCCCGGTCCGTGCTTCGAGCCGAAGAACGGAGAGTCGGGCAGCAACTGCGGGGCGATGCCCGCGTCACGCGGCAGGAAGATCGCGATCAGCAAGACGACCCCGAGGATGATCCCGCCGAAGACGACCCAGGCCTTGACGTGCTCGGTGAACGGCGCCGTCCGGCCGCTCGAGCGGATCCAGAACGGAAGGGAGATGCCCTTCACCCGGATGAGCAGGTAGTGCATCCCGACGAACAGCAGCAGGACGATCGGCACGATCGAGACGTGGAGCGCGAAGATCTGGCTCAGCTTCTCGGTCGCGGTCGGGATCGAGCGCAGGGCGTCGAACGTGTAGTTGAACGCGCCGGCCAGGCCAAACGCCTGCAGAACCTCGGACATATGCCAGGGCACGGCGAAGCCGACCTCGTCCCAATGGAGGGCCTCACCGGTCAGCGAGACGATGAAGGTCAGGCCCGCCAGCCCCACGCCGATGAGCCAGAGGCCAGTCTTGCCCCGCCGGTACCCACCGCTGATGAAGACCCGCATCATGTGGATCATGACCAGGCCGAAGATCAGGTAGGCGTTGTAGTAGTGGAAGTTGATGATCACCGACCAGCCGGGGGCGCCGATCAGGTGCTGAGTGATCCCGAAGGCCTTGCCGGCATCGGGTTGATACACGAGCGAGAGCAGGACGCCGGTCAGCACTTCGAGGCCCAGGGCAATCGCCAGGACCCCGCCGAGCGTGTACCAGATGTTGTTCGTCTCGACCGGGATCAGGTAGTCGCGCATCAGCTGGCCAATGGCGAACTGATCCTCAAAGCGCGCCCGGAGGCCCGGCCGACCCCGCGAGGGGGCGCCCTCGCGGGGTCGGTTCAGCACTGGCAGCAGTCATCGCATGCTCTCCTGTCGTCTCATGTCTCCGCCACTGACTCCGACTCCCGACCAGTGTGGCATCGGCGCGCACAGTCGCGAGGCCGGCGCTGCGGCATCCGTGAGAGCTATGCTGACATCCGGACTCCGGAAAGTCATCGCTGAATCCCCGATGCCCGCCTGCGGACTTCCGCAGATCTGGTGCGGGTTCCCGGGGGTTGGCGACGGGGGCTGGCTGGTAGACTCGGGCTTGAGGAGCCTCCCCTGATGCCACCCCTTCGCGTGCTACTGGCCGAGGATCACGCCGTCGTCCGCGAGGGCACCCGCCAGATCCTCGAGCGCGACCCGGAGATCGTCGTCGTTGGCGAGGCAGCCGATGGTGCCGAGGTGGTCGCCCTCGCCGCACGGCTTGCGCCCGACGTCGTCCTGCTCGACCTGAGTCTCCCCGTGATGAACGGGATCGAGGCGACGCGACTGATCCGGTCGGTCGAGCCCGCGCCGCGAGTGCTGATCCTCAGTGCCTACGACGACGATGACTACGTCGTCGCCGCCGTCGAGGCAGGAGCGAACGGCTACCTCCTCAAGTCAGCCCATGCGAGTGACGTCCTCGCGGCGATCCGCGCCGTCGCGAGCGGCCAGATCGTGCTCCATCCGGGCGTGGCGCGACACTTCATGGCTCGGGGGTCCGACCGCGCCGCCCGGGAGGTCCTGACCGACCGGGAGATCGAGGTGCTTCGGCTCGCGGCGCGCGGCCACCGGACCAAGGAGATCGCGGCCGAGCTCTCGGTGAGCACCCGAACCGTCGAGGCCCACTTCACGAGCATCTTCAACAAGTTCGGGGTGATGACGCGAACGGAGGCGATCGTCCACGCTGCCTCGCGGGGCTGGGTGAGCCTCGAGCGCCAGCCGCGGATCCGATGACGGCGGACCTCCCGTCCGAACTGGGGGCAGTCGTCTCGCGAACCTCGCGGGGGGCAACCACGGTGCTCCAGCGGTGGTTGCCGCCCATCAACCGTCGCGAGTTCTGGGCGGTCCAGGTTCTCGTGCTTGCGATCGCTGCCGGGCACTCGGCCCTCGAACTCGCCGGTCGCGTGGTGGAGCCCCCGGCGCTCTACCTGATACCCACCTCGCTCTTCTTCGTGCCGGTCGTCTACGCCGCCCTCAATTTCGGCGTCCGCGGGTCCCTTCCGACGGCGCTCTGGAGCGCCGCGCTGACAGCCCCGAATCTCATCTTCTGGCATACGGGGCTCTCCCGGATCGGTGTCATCTGGCAGGAGGCGATCATCCTCTCGCTTGCCATCTTCGTCGGCATCCGGGTCGACCATGAACGGAACGCCCGAAAGGATGCCGAGGAACGAGAACGGGCGCGCCGCTCCTCGGAGGAGCGCTATCGGGCGCTCTTCGACAACGCGGCGGAAGCGGTGCTCGTGATCGACCGCGACGGCGTCATCGAGGAAGCCAATGCGGCCGCATCGAGGCTCCTGGAAAAATCCGTCGACCGCCTCCAGGGGTCCCGGCTGGTCTCGGTCGTGGGCGAGGAGCTGGCAGCCGCTCTCCTGGCGGATCGACCGTCCGGAACGGCACTGGCGCTTCCCGCCGCCGTCGGGAGCCAGCCTGTCTGGGTCGAGCCCATCGCAAGCAGCCCGCTCGTTGGTCCGGACGGGACGATCCATTTCCAGGCGATGCTCCACGACGTCACGCTCCAGCATGAGCGACAGCAGGGCCTCCAGGGCTACGCGCGGCGCACGTTGGCTGCGCGAGAGGAGGAGCAGCGCCGGATCGGCCGCGAACTTCACGATGGTCCCCTGCAGTCGCTCGTTCTCCTCGATCGCAAGCTTGACCTCCTCGGCGATGCCGTCGGCTCGGCCGAGCCTGCCGGTACCGTCGCGGAGGCCCGCGCGCTCGCCGAGGAGACGGCCGGCGAGCTTCGCCGGATCAGCCGCGCCCTGCGGCCATCTGTCCTTGACGACCTCGGGCTCACGACCGCCCTGAAGTCGGAAGCGTCGGCGCTCGCACGGCGCTCCGCTATCTCCGTGCGATTCGCGAGCAGTGGGCAGACGAGAACACTGGAGCCCGACACTGAGTTGATGCTCCTGCGGGTCACCCAGGAGGCCCTCCACAACGTCGAGCGGCATTCGGGTGCGTCGAAGGTCCTCGTCCGGCTCGCGTTTCAGCCCGAGAAGGTCTCCCTGCTCATCCGTGACGACGGCACCGGGCTCGGCGCCGTGCCGTCGGCCTCAGAGCTGCTCGCCGCCGGGAAGCTCGGCCTCGTCGGGATGCAGGAGCGTGCTCGTCTCGTCCAGGCTGATGTCGTCATCCGGAGTCAGCGTCAGGGCGGGACGGCAATCGAGGTCACGGTGCCGTCGCAGCGTTGAGCCTCCGGGGGTGCCTCGCGTGGGTTGCACCCCGCGCGGTCCGGGCGCACCTCGTTCGCACGTGACACACTCGATCGATGCAGCTTCACTTCCTCGGCGCCGCGGGAACGGTCACCGGCTCGCGCTTTCACCTCAGGACCGGTCAGGCCAGCGTCCTCATCGACTGCGGCATGTTCCAGGGAAACCCCAACGAATCGGTGCGCAACCGGATCCCCCTCGGCTTCGACCCGAAGACCGTTGATGCGGTACTCCTGACCCACGCCCACCTGGACCACTGCGGTCTCCTGCCGCTGGTCGTCAAGGAAGGCTACAAGGGCGCGATCCACGCGACGGCCGCGACCGCCGAGCTCGCCGAGCTGGTCCTGCTGGACAGCGGCCGACTCCACGAGGAGTTCGCCAAGAAGGAGATGCGCTGGGAATCCCGCCATCCGGACAAGGCGGCCAGCGAGGACCGCGCCGACGCCGCCTCCTACGCGAAGGCGTACGAGCAGGCGCGCGAGGGTGATGGCGGCGACGAGGACGGGGACGGAAACGTGGACGCACCGGTCACGCTGCGATTCACGACCGGGTCGGTCGCCACCGGGGAGCATGTCGAGACGGTGATCGAGCCCGATGGCGATCCCGAACGGCCGCCCGTCCGCGACCCGGAGTCAGGGCTTCGCGAGCAACATCTCGAGCTCCTCATCGACCTCGATGCCCCGCTCTACACCGAGCAGGACGCAGCGGCGGTTCTTCCGCGCTTCAGCGAGGTCCGCTATGACGAGGAGATCGAGGTCGCGCCTGGCGTCCACGCCACCTTCCTCGATGCCGGCCATATCCTCGGCTCGGCGATCATCCGGCTGCGCGTCCAGGACCGGCCCGGCGGCCCTGAGCGCACGCTCGTCTTCTCCGGCGACCTCGGCCGGCCCGGCGCTCCGATCCTCAAGGACCCGACGGTCCTCACCCGTGCCGACTACGTCCTCGTCGAGTCCACGTACGGCGGCCGCGAGCACGAGCCGCAGAAGGAGGCCGCGCGGACCCTCGCCGAGGCGGTCCGGGAGGTCGACCGTGCCGGCGGGGTGCTCCTGATCCCGTCGTTCGCCATCGGCCGTACCCAGGACATCGTCTGGGAGCTGGATCGGCTCATCGACAGTGGCGAGATCCCGCTGCTCCCGCTCTACCTCGACTCCCCGATGGCGGCCAAGGCATCCGACGTCTACCGGCGGCATCCGGAGGACTATGACGACGAGACGGCGGCCATCCTGAAGGCCGGCGGCACGCCGCTCGACTACCCGAAGCAGATCATCGTTCACGATTTCGAGCAGTCGAAGGCGATCGCCCATGCCGAGCGGCCGTACATGATCGTCGCGTCCAACGGGATGCTGACCGGCGGCCGCGTGGTCGGCCACCTGCGCGAGCTGATCGACGACCCGACGGCGACGATCCTCTTCGTCGGCTACCAGGGGGTCGGGACGCTGGGGGCGCACCTCCAGGCGGGAGCCAGGACCGTCAAGGTCGAGGGGGAGGTCCGCCAGGTCCGCTGCCGGATCCGGTCCATCAGCGGGTTTTCCGCTCACGCAGATGAGCCTGCCCTGCTGGCCTGGCTCGGCCGGTTCGGGGAGGGACTCAAGGCCGGCGACCCCGGGTTTCCGCGCCGCATCTTCCTGGTCCACGGCGACCCCGAGGCGCAGCAGGCGCTCGAGCCGAAGGTGAAGGCGCTCGGCTTCGATGTCCACGTCCCCGCCTGGCACGAACGGGTGGAGCTGGACTGAGGGCTGGCGGCGGCGAGCCGCTCGTCTGGACACACGCCTGGTGGGGTGGCCTCCCACGCTGGCGTGCCACTCAGATTGTGGGTTAGCCCGCGGCGTTTCGTGGATGGACCACCTGTGGGCGACAGAGTCCAACCTGCATAGACCGCATGGCAACATGTTATTGACATGGCCCTCTTGCCCCCCCCACAATCCACGCATCTGGCCCAGCCGAGGTGTCGCATGAGCATTGGAGTTCAAGCATCTGGGAATTCCAGCCCGCTCGGCCCGCATGCCCGCCCGTTGTCGTCGGCGTCCGGGAGGGGTTTGCCGCCAAGACCGCGATGGGGATCTCCGACGCCGAGGCCGAGATCGAGGCAATTTCGCCGCCCCTCCGCTGGGGATCCATGGAACGCGCGCACTCGAGCGTGAGAATGGAGGGAACATGATGCGACGTGGGGCCATAGCGTCCCAGCCGCGGCAGAGACGCCCGGAAGTGTCCGCCTCAGACTGGAAGAACACCGTGAGTCGAGTCAGATTGGCCGTCTGCTTCGCCGCTGTGCTCGCAGTCGTTGTTTCTGCACCCGTCTTCGCCTACGACCCAACGGCTGCCGCGAATTATGCCGAGCAGTGGTGGAACAGCTACAACGACACGCAGTTTCAAAGATACGGCAATGACTGCACGAGCTTTGTCAGCCAAGCGTCCTGGGTCGGCGGCTATGATTTCGACTATAGCGGCGGCAACCCTTGGTATGGGTACTATCTATACGGCGGGTGGTACTCGTCAACGTCGTGGTCTTTCGTCCAGAACAACCGCGGATTCCACATCACGAAGGGCGACCCTGTCGTCACGGACATCACTGGCGTAAAGACTGCGCCGACGAACGGCGTCAAAGGCGACATCGTCTACTACTCCTGGTTCGGCGACCGAACGTTCGCCACGGACTCGCACGCGTCATTCGCAGTCGTGAGCTACGGCGTGGCGACCTCGACACCCGATTCGGGGCTCCTGGTTGACTCGCACACCAACCCCCGGCACAAGGAGTACTGGACCCTCTACAAGTGGAACGCCTATTGGGCGACGACGATCTATCAGGTCGTTCACCCTTTGAGCTCGAGGTGACGCGATGTTGAAGTATCTCGTTGCCAGACGCCGCCTCTCGACGATCGCCTTGGTGCTGGTCGCCATCCCAGTTCTTTCAATCAGCGTCGCCATCGCGACTGGGCCAGGCGATAGCGCGACCAGGCAGGAGGTGACGGACCTGGTGTTCGGCGCGCTCGGTTCCGAGGGGGATATGCAGCTCGGAGGAGACACGGCTCTCTTCGCCGCCAAGTTCACAGGTCAGGCCCTCGAGGACGAGAAAGCCCAATCGGTTCACGTTCAGGACCTCGTCCACCAGGGAACCGACTACCCGGGCTCTCTGCACATCTCGCAACAGAAGGTTCTCTCGATATCAGGATCAGGTGGTATGTACACCATCGAGGTCCAATTCCACGCCATCCGCGACAACATGAAGGACGGCGCTATCGTCGATCACTCAGTATCTGACGTGATCTGGCAGGTGACTGTCATCAAGACGACCGGGGGTTGGCAGATCTCCGAGATGCACGGTCGGTTCGCTCCCGGTGGCGGGCCGTAGCTCGAACGATCAATGATCTGGCCGGAGTCGTCAGATCTCCGGTCCTGAAGAGCGTCAGCCGCGCGGCCGGGTCCGCGCGGCGATCCGCTCCAGGGCTCCCGTCCAGCCCGGGTCGAAGGGGTGGCCTGGCTCGTCCAGGTCCATCACGACGGGAGCGTGGTCGGAGGGGATCGGTGGGCCCTTGCGGGCCTCGCGGTCGATCTCCGCCCAGACGAGACGGGCTGCCACTGGCGCCGTGGCGTACAGAAGATCGATCCGCATCCCCTCGTTGCGGTGGAACATGCCGGCCCGGTAGTCCCACCAGGAGAAGCGGCCGGGTGCGGCATTGACCGCCCGGTACGCGTCAACGAGACCCCAGGCTCGCAGACGCGCCAGCGCCGCCCGCTCGGGCTCCGAGACATGCGTCCCACCGTGAGCCGCGACCGCGTCCCAGACATCGTCGTCCGAGGGCGTGACGTTGTAGTCGCCCCCGAGGACCAGCGGCTCGGCAGGGGAGCGGGTCTCGGCCAGCCAGCGCGAGAGCCGTTCGAACCAGCGCAGCTTGCCCGCGTAGAAGGCGGATCCAACCGTGCGCCCGTTCGGGGCGTAGAGCGAGGCGACCCGGACCCCGCCGCAGACCGCCGAGACCATCCGCGCCTCGCCGAAGGGATCGAAGTCGTCCTCCGAGATGGCGAGCGCCGCGCCGGGCGAGCTGTCGCGGACCGGACCGTCGCCGAAGTTGGTGACGATATCGGTGGCGCCGACCCGCGTCGCGATGGCCACGCCGTTCCAGCGGCCCTCGCCGTGATGGACGAGGTCGTAGCCGAGCATCCGGAAGGGCATCACCGGTGCGTCGGCGTCGGAGAGCTTGGTCTCCTGCATCAGGAGGACGTCGGGCTGGACCCGGGTGAGCCAAGTCTCGACGGCGTCCATCCGGGCCTTGAGCGAGTTGACGTTCCAGGTGGCGATGCGCATCGGGTTCCTCGACGGGCTCAGCGGACTTGGCGGGGTCTGCGGGGTCAGCGGGTCGGGTTCAAGCGGGCCGGGGCCGCGCGACCGCGCTCAGAGCCGCCGGCCGCGCTGGCGGGCGAGGTCGAAGGTGGCGGTGTCGGCGATGGCCATGACGGCCATCGTGCCGGCCTGGACCGGGTCGCTCACGACGAGGTCGGCGACCTCGGTGATGGACCCGACCATGTTCAGGCAGATGATCGGGATGCCGTGCTCGTGAAGCTCGCGGGCGGCCACGGTGATATCGCCGCCCATGATCGAGCCGGCGAGGACCAGGAGCCTGGCCCGCGGCAGGTCGGCGACCGCCCGGACGGCGGCCGCGATCTCCTTCTCGCCGACGAGCGCGATCGTGTCGACCGAGATCCGCTCGCCGCGGAGGTTGTGGCGATCCGCCTCGCTGACCGCCCCGAGGGCGACCTGAGCGACCTGTGCGCCGCCGCCAATGACGATGACGCGCTTCCCGAAGATCCGGTCGAGTGATCGGGTCAGGCGATGGGCGCGGACCCCCGGCGTCCCGTGTACGGCCCGGACAAGGTGCTCCTCGTCGAGACCCTCGACCTCGATCTCGATCTCGACCCGCTCCGGCTCGCTCTCGGGGAGTGCCTCCAGGCGCCGGACGGTCGAGAGGTTGCGGAGGATCCCGCCGGCGGCGCCGACCCGCTCCATGAGCGCGGGGATGGAGGTCGCGCCATCGTCGAGGATCGCTCGGACGGCGACCGTGGGGGGAAGGGTCGAACGGCGCGCCATCGGGTTCCTCTCGCGCCGGGAGTCAGCGCGACCGGAGGTCGGAGACGCTCATCTGGTGCGGATCGACCCCGCCTGATGCATCGTGCTCCTCGAACGCGAGTTCCATCGCCTGGAAGGCCGCGCGGGTGGCGACCGGGTCCGAGGTGGTGAGCATCAGCGCGCCATCCGTGTCCTCGGCCACACCGACGATACCCGTGATGTTGACCGACCGATCGCCAAGCGCCGTCGCGACGCGCGCCAGCGAACCAGGCTTGTCGTCCAGCTGGACCGTGAACCAGACCGACACCGAGCACCTCCTGTGTCGCTGATGGTAGCCGACCCGCTACCCTTCGCCCGATGCCTCTGCCCGCGGTCGCCTATCGCCTCATCGGCCGCTTCTCGATCATGCGCTTCACCCAGGTGCTCCATCCGATCCTCTATCGGTGGACCGGGGGCCGCGGCATCCTCGGCCGCGTGCTCGGATCCGAGATGCTGGTCCTGACGACCACGGGCCGCCGGTCCGGACGCGCGCGCAACGTGGCGCTCTTCTGCTTCGCGGTCGCGATCCCGGTCGGGTCGTGGGCGGTCATCGGGTCGCGCGGCGGGAGCGGGAAGCTCCCGGCCTGGTACCACAACATGCGGGCGAACCCACGCGCCTCGATCCAGTTTCGAGGGCAGGTCGTGCCGGTCCGGCCGCGCGAGGTCTTCGGCGAAGAGTACGAGGCGCTTTTCGAGTCGGCGGCGTCGGTCTATCCCGGCTACCGGCTCTATCGGGCCGAGGCGACCCACCACATCCCGATCGTAGTCCTGGAGCCGGAGGGCGCGCCGGTGGATCGGGAGCCCACGGCATGAGCCCGTCCTCCCCGCCGTCCGGCCCCGTGATCCAGGTCTTCGGCCGTGAGGACCACCAGGAGACGCGAGCCGCGCTCCGGTTCTTCAAGGAGCGTCGCGTCGCGGTCCAGTTCATCGATCTGCGGCACAAGCCGATGGCACCGGGCGAGTTCCGACGGTTCGCGGAGCGGCTGGGCACGGCCGCCCTCGCCGACACGTCCGGCCGCGCCTGGACCGACGCCGGCCTCGGCTACCTGCGGATGGACGCCGACGAACTCGCGGCCCGCCTCCTCGCCGATCAGCGCCTGCTGCGGCTGCCGCTCGTGCGGGTCGGGAACGGGTTCGCCGCCGGCCGCGACGAGGCAGCCTGGAAGGCGCTGCTGGCGAAGGCCTGACGCTCCCGGTCAGCGCCGGGCGCGCTGGGCCACGAGCGCTCCGGCCACCACGAAGATCGCGCCGATCACGGCCCACTTCGAGTCGCCGACCATGAAGCTCCCGCCGGCCGTGAGGATCCCGAGTCCCTGGAAGATCCAGATGAACCCGGCGAGCGCCATCCCGGCGCCAAGGACGCGCAGAAGCGGTGAGCGGCGTGGTCGGAGGCCGCGGTTTTCGGAGGAGTCGTTGTCATCCATCGGCGTAGGATGCCATCCACGCCCGAGCGGGGCATCCCTTCGGAGGATCCAGCGTGTCGAGTCACGACCATCCCGGCGAACCCATCAGCGATCACCGCCGGAGCGGCCGCCTGACGATCGGGCCGCGGGCAGCCGCAAGGATGGCCGGCGATCCCACGATGACCGAGGACCGCAAGCTCCTCCAGCCCGCCGAGCGCCCCGCCTTCCTCAACACCGACCCTTGGCGCGCGCTCCGGATCCTCTCGGAGTTCGTGGAGGGGTTCGATGCGCTCGCCGCGCTGGGTCCGGCCATCACCGTCTTCGGGTCCGCCCGCGTGAGTGAGGAATCGCCCATCTACGGCACCGCGCGGGAGATCGGTCGCCGTCTGGCGGTGGAGGGCTACGCGGTCATCACCGGTGGCGGCCCGGGGGTTATGGAGGCCGCGAACCGGGGCTGCCAGGAAGGTGGCGGCATCTCTGTCGGCTGCAACATCGAGCTGCCGCACGAGCAGGATGTCAACCCGTACGTGGACCTCGCTGTGGAGTTCCGCTACTTCTTCGCCCGCAAGACGATGTTCGTCAAGTATGCCGACGGGTTCGTCATCCTCCCCGGCGGCTTCGGCACCATGGACGAGCTCTTCGAGGCGCTCACGCTGATCCAGACCGGCAAGATCGAGCATTTCCCGATCATCCTCGTCGGGAGGGAGTACTTCGGGGGCCTGCTGGCGTGGATTCGAGGCCGGCTTCTGGCCGACGGGATGGTGAGCGAGGCGGACCTCGACCTCCTGGTCGTCACCGATGACCCCGCCGAGGTCGTCGAGATCATCCGGCGCGGTGCGCGCCGACGGGGAGAAACGCCCTCGACCTGACGCGACGCCGTCAGAGCCCGGTACGTTACGAGGTCGCGCCGGCGCCATCTCGATCGACCGGACCCGCACCGGCGACAGCCATGACCGTGAGAACGGTCGGCTGCAGGCCCGCCCGCGCCGGGTACTCGCGCAGCACGACCTCGCGCAGCCGATCGACCGCATCCGGTCGGACCAGGTTGACGGTGCAGCCGCCAAACCCCCCGCCGGTCATCCGGGCCGCCACGACCCCGGGTGTCCGGGTGGCGATGTCAACGAGAAGGTCGAGCTCTGCTGAGCTGACCTCGTAGTCGTCCCGAAGGGACGCATGGCTCTCGGCAAAGACGCGTCCCAGCTGATTCAGGTCGCCGTCCTCGATCGCCGAAACGGTCGCCAGGACGCGGGCGTTCTCCGTGATCACGTGGCGGCAGCGGCGGAAGCTTTCCGCGTCGACGACTGAGGCCACCCACTCCAGATCGTCGGGTCCCAGGTCCCGTAACGAGCGCACGTCGGGGCGATGGTGCGCAAGGGCGCGGACGCTGCGCTCGCACTGCCGGCGCCGGGCGTTGTACTCGGAGGTTCCGAGTCGCCGGCTGGACCCGGTGTGACAGATGACGAGCGTCAGGTCGTCCTGCGGCAGGTCTATCGCTCGACTCGCGAGGGAGCGACAGTCGAGGAGCATCGCGGCGCCGGGCTGTCCGCAGGCGACCGCGAACTGGTCCATCAGGCCGCACTGAACCCCGACGTAGTCGTTCTCGGCACGCTGGCAGATGCGGGCCAGCCCGAGACTGTCGATCGATGGAGGATCGGCGCCGCTCAGCGCCCAGGCCGCCGCGAGCTCGAGCGAGGCCGAGGAGGAGAGCCCGGCTTCGCGAGGGAGGGTCGCCGTGATCAGGCCGCACAGGCCGCTGGTCGCCATCCCCGCCTCGATCATTGCCCGGGCGGTGCCGGCCACGTAGTCGATCCACGTCTCGCGGCGGGGCCCGATGGCATCAAGATCGAAGTGGGCCGGGTCGCCGCCGTCCGGGAAGAGCGTGACCCGCCGATCGTCGGTCGGGAGATAGGCGATCCACGTCTCGAGGCCGATCGCCACGGGCAGGACATACCCGCCGTTGTAGTCGGTGTGCTCGCCGATCAGGTTGACGCGACCGGGAGCGCGCACGACTCGCACGGTCTCCGGCCGCTGTCGGGCCGCTGGCTCCAGCTCCGCGAGGCGACGGACGAGAAGGTCCGGATCGAGGACGTCGACGACGTGCGCTTCCACGCCGCCGATGATGAACGGTCGTCGGGGCAGCCGCAGGTCCGACCGTATACTTGCGAACCATGTCCCTGGATCGTCACGAGTTGCGACATCGCGACGGACGCCGCCTTCTGATCTACGGCGACCTGCGCGGCAGCCTCGCCGACGAGCCCACTCCGGCGCCCGAATCATCGAGCCTCCACAAGCGCTTCGATCGACTCAGCGCCACCTGGATCGCCGTGTCGCCGGCGCGAAACGCCCGCCCGAACGCGCCGAGCCGTGCGGTTCCCGAAGCGTCCCTCGGAGTCGAAGGCGAGACCGTGGGCTCATCGTGCCCGCTCTGTCCAGGCGGCCCCGAGGTCCCGTTCAGCTACGAGGCGGCCGTTTTCGAGAACCGCTTTCCCTCGCTCGTCGCCGACCCGCCGGCCGTCCCTGTCGACTCCCGGATCTCGCCGTCGCAGGGACGCTGCGAGGTCGTCCTGTACACCGAGCGCCACGACGGGTCGCTGGCGTCGCTCAGCCCGCGGGAGCTGGCCCGCCTCGTCGCGATCTGGCGTGATCGCGCCGCCGAACTGTGGGCCGACGCGCGTCATCGCTACGTCATGCTCTTCGAGAACCGCGGCCGGCTCGTCGGGGCGACGATCTCGCATCCCCACGGCCAGATCTACGCCTTCGACCACGTGCCACCGCTGATCGCGGCTCGCGCGGAAACGCTGGCCCGCCACCGCGAGAGGACTGGACGTTGCCTTTCCTGCGAGGTCGTCGCCGACGATCTCGCGGAGCCGGAGCGGACCATCGTCGCGTCCGAGCTGTTCACCGTGGCCGTGCCGTTCGCGGCACGTTTCCCGTTCGAGGTTCATGTTCGTGCGCGGCGACACGGCGTCGGGCGGCTCGGCGACCTCGACCATCGTGAGCTCTCGGCTCTCGCAGCCGCCCTGCGCGCGGTCGTCCTGCACTATGACGCCCTGTTCGGGTTCGAGCTGCCCTACATGATGGTCGCCCAGGAGGCACCGCCTGACTCGCCCGACTGGCACCTGGCGTTCGAGTTCCTGCCCACCCATCGGACCGAGGTGCTGACCAAGATCCGCGCCTCGGTGGAGACCGCCACGGGTCTCTTCATCAACGACACCCTGCCGGAGTCGAGCGCCCGGCAACTGCAGGTCGCCGGGGTGGAGTCGCGGGCCGAGGAGCCGGTTCCCGAGGTCGTCCACCTCGTGCCGACGGAACGGGCCGGCTGACCCCTTTCAGGTGACGGGTGTCACCTTGACACCGAGATCTGCTTGCCGCTACCGTCCACTGAGACTCCGCGCCGACGTCTACCCGCGAGAGGCCGACTGCGTGCACTCGCCACCGGCACCCGCAGGATTCGGGCGCGGTCGCGGTGCCTGGCGGGATCTGTAGAACGCTCCTGCGTCCGTGGCCTGCCAGGTTCGGATTGAGGAGGATCGCGCATGACGATCAGCAAGGTCCGTTCGTTCGGGGTGGCGGTCCCGATCCTCGCGCTCGTGGTGGCCGCGTGCGGCACCGGCGCGACGGCGTCACCGGGTGGGTCGCAGGCCGCAGCCGCCTGCCCTGCGAGCGCCACCAAGATCGAGGTCCAGTCGTGGTGGACCACCGGTGGCGAGTCCACCGGCCTGCAGAAGGTGTTCGACAAGTTCAACGCCGACAACTCGGGCCTCTGCGCCTACAACGCGGCGATCGCCGGCGGCGCCGGCACGGCCGCGCAGGCGGTCATCAAGACCCGGACCCTGGCCGGCACCCCGCCTGACACGTTCCAGGTCCACATGGGCCACGAGTTGCTCGACACGTACGTCAACATCTCGGCCGGCTCGGTCCTGTCCCCGCTCGACACGAGCATCATCGACCCGTCCAAGTTCCCGGCCGGTGTGGTCTCGATCATCAGCGGCAAGGACGGGAAGATCTACACGGTCCCGATGAACATCCATCGGGCCAACGAGCTCTGGTACAACAAGAAGGTCTTCACCGACAACAACCTCCAGCCGCCGACGACCTGGGACGAGTTCAAGACAGTCGCTGACACCCTCAAGGGCAAGGGGATCACGCCGCTCGCCCTCGGGGATAGCGGCATCTGGGCGTTCGGCATGGTCTTCGAGACCGTCCTCATCGGCGAGCTCGGAGCCGACGGGTTCAACGGCCTCTGGACCGGCGCGACCAAGTGGGACGACCCGAAGGTCACCGCGGCCCTCAACGAGGTCAAGACCGTCTACGGCTACGTGAACAGTGACCACAACTCACTGTCGTGGGATCAGGCGAACCAGCTCGTCATCGACGGCAAGGCCGCGATGACGATCATGGGCGACTGGGCCAATGGTGACTACGTCGCCAAGAAGTTCACCGGCTACGGCTGGGCCCCGGCGCCTGGCAACAACGGGATCTACCAGGCGCTCGCCGACTCGTTCCCCCTGCCGACCAAGGCCCCGGACCAGGACGCCGTCAAGAAGCTCCTGACCTTCATGGCGACCGCCGAGGCGCAGGACATCTTCAACCCGTACAAGGGCTCGATCCCTGCTCGCAGCGACGCCGGCAACCCGCCCGCCGGCGGGCAGCAGTACAACGACTATCAGAAGTCGGCCATGGCTGACTGGAAGACCAACACCGTCGTTCC
>Ga0315281_10006496_pt1 | contig 16608 bp, 16 predicted proteins | sample YL17G07_0_MG_FD_204540 | JGI IMG/M metagenome (GOLD analysis project Ga0315281, IMG submission 204540) | Sediment microbial communities from Yellowstone Lake, YNP, Wyoming, USA - YL17G07_0 | ecosystem: Environmental > Aquatic > Freshwater > Lake > Sediment | place: USA: Wyoming | collected... | reverse complement strand
AAAGCCTCTGGAAAAAATCGCTTAATATCATGTATTAATTGACAAATGCTGTCTCTTAGATGTTTAATATAAAAACAACTCAGGAGACCGCAATGTGACGGGATTGTGACGGGATTGCTACAAATCCCGTCCAAATATGCTAAACTTTGTATTGTTGTCGTATAGGTTTCTGGTTGGCTTGCCGTAACGCCGTATTATCTTCTTTTTTGAAGGTGATTCGGGTCTGACGGCCCGCGTGTGGCTGACCTGGTTCAGGTGCGACGAAATGTACCGTATCAAAGCGCTGCCAGCGTGCAGGTCAGCAGATCATATGAGGTGCGAAGCTCCAACCGTTCACGACGAGTCAGTCGCCAATCGAGTTGTCGAGACTTTACTATACGCGCGAATTCCATAACGGAGTTTGGCGTAGACATCATCACTATCTGCCTTCCTTCGCGAGTTCTGGTCGTGCCCTTTTTTTATTTAACAAGGGGGTTCCAATGTTTTCATTCACCCGGCTGCTGCGTATGTTCGTGTCCCCAGTTTTCGTCCTTACTCTGCTTCTTGGTCTATCAGCGCCGCTGCTGGCGGCTGGAGATGAATTTAAAACCATAACAACCGAGGGCCTGAAGGAGTTACTCGACGGGAAGAAGGACTTCATCCTCGTGGATGCCCGGACTAAAGAGGAGTACCAGGAGGCTCACATTGGACAGGCGGTGAACATCCAGGAAAAGAACTTCGGCGAACTGGCTGTGCTGCTGCCTGCGGATAAGAATTCCCTGCTCGTTTTCTACTGTAACGGGGTCAAGTGCGGCAAGAGCAAGAAGGTCGCCACCAAGGCCCAGAGTGCGGGGTACACCAATATTCTCATTTACCTGGAAGGTTTTCCGGTCTGGGAGGAGAAGGGGATGCCGATCATCGCCGAACCCGATTATGGAAAGAAGATTGAGACCATTAAACTCTCCCCTGCCGATATACAGAAGATAGTCTCGGATCAGAAGCAGGAATACGTGATAGTTGACGTGCGTAGCGAGTCCGAATTCGCCGAGGGACATATTCCGACCGCCATCAATATCCCTGCAGAGACCTTTTCCGCTAAATCGGGTGTGCTTCCAAAGGATAAAAAAATCGTGGTGTACTGCAACAGCGGTGGGCGTAGCTATATTGCGTACCAGAAACTGATCCGGCTGGCCTATCCCAATATCTATCAGGCCATTTTTGCCGAATGGAAAGAGGCAAAGTTCCCGGAGGAGAAATCGGAACTCAAGTGTAAAGATTGTGCATCTTAATATCGGTGCTTTATGTTCGATTGTAGAGAGTCAACCTGACATTCTTCATTCCGAAATATGACACATGCTTGTATCCCGGAGACGATGACTCTACCCAGAATTTTATAACGGATTAAATTTTTAACTGGAGGTAACCATGAAAAAGCTTGTTCTGGTATCTGTCGCAACGTTGTTTTCCTCAATCATGTGCGCGCAGGGCGTGATGGCTGCAGAGGCTATTACCATTATGGGTGATCCCTGCACAGTGCCTTTAGCCAAAAAGTTGGGGGCGGCGTTTACAAAAAAGACCGGAAAAAGTGTGGAGGTTGATGGAGCAGCTTGCGGCTCCGGTATTTACAAGGCCAGTCAGGGAGATGTAGATATCGGCGTGAGCACCCATGAAGTGGTGCTTGCATATCTTCCGGCAGGAACCGTCAATACAGTTATAGCCAAGGCGCCCACGGTTGTGGTGGTCAACAAGAACAACCCTGTAAACGACTTGAAACTGAAGCAACTCAAGGGCATCCTCTCTGGCAAGATAAAGAACTGGAAGGAGATCGGTGGCAGCGATTTGGAAATAAAGAATGTCCTCCTGCAGCCCTGCACAACCACAATCTTTGCCAAGAGGTCAGCTCCATTCGGCAAAGACATAAAGAGACTGACACCTGAAAAACCGGGGGACCCGGTGGAAGGGACCAACAAGCTGGTTGAGGAAAATGAAGGGGCTATGGGGCTCCAGATTTACGGCTACGAAGGTCCTAATGTCAAGGTTCTGACTATAGATGGATCACTGCCAGATGCGAAAACTTTCCCGTCCAGATATGACTTCTATCAGGACTACAACGTCGTCACAAGAGAGGGTGCAAACAGCGATACAAAGGCCTTTGTTGATTTTGCCCTAAGTCCGGAAGGGCAGGAGATAGTGGCATCGTTGAAGCATATAGGGGTAAAGAAGTAGAACAGGGCGCCCCTGGATAGAGCATCACAGGCCGCTTGTTGGTGGAATGAATTACCGCACCGCAAGCGGCGATGAATTGAATCCAGGGAAATTCAAAGAGAATTAATGGAAAGCGGAGTTATCCATGCCGCTATGTTTATATCGTTCGTTGAGAGGGTGATTCTGGTGAAAGAGATGCACGGCAATATCGGCTTGTTTTCCAAAGTGAGTTTGGCGCTGTTTTTCGTGGCTGGCAGCACTTTCTGCATGGCACAAGTGACAGGCATCTCACAGATTGAACTGATGCAGCGCATCAAGGCTAACCATGCAGGCCTCATATTGGATGTGCGTAGCCCGGAAGAGTATGCAGAAGGCCATATACCTGGCGCAATCAATATTCCTCATGATCAGCTAGGTTCCCGTCTTGCCGAGATTCGTTCGCATAAGAACAAGGATGTGGTGCTGTATTGTGGAAGTGGCGGGCGTGTAGGTATCGCCGCGAAGACCTTGCGGCCTGCAGGTTTTAGCCAATTGCTGCATCTGGATGGTGATATGAACGGCTGGCGCAGTAAAGGTCTGCCGATAAAAAATTAACAGGCCACCCTGTCAGAAATTATCATGAAGAAAATGGCAATCATTGCCACCAAAGGCATGGCCTACCCGTCAAAAAACCATTGCTGTCCAATGTTTTTTTTATTGAAAGGAGTTTGAAATGCTTGCACGGATATTATGGGCGCTTCTATGTGCGCTGTTTATTTTCCCTTGTTCCTCGATGGCCAAGGACAGGAGCGGGGAGGTCGAACTTGCCGTTACCATCGCTGCCCCGGAGGACAGCAAAGATGTAAGAGTCTGGATTCCCTACCCTGTCTCGAACAATACGCAAGATATTTCGAATGTCAGAATAAATGGCAACTTCTCACAAAGCGGTATTTACGGCGAGAAAGAAACCGGCAACCTTGCCCTTTATGCCGAGTGGACAACGCCAACAAAAGATAGGGCTATTACTCTGACCTTCGATGCTACGGCCAGGGAATTGATAAAGAAAGATTTTCCCGCAGTGGAGCCCGCTATTCCTGTTGAGATAAAGGAGTACCTGAAGAGCACCGCGTTCATTCCGACGGATGGCAAGGTCAGGGAAATTGCCCTCAGCATCACAAATGACAAGCAGAAGATTAGTGAAAAGGCGCGGGCCGTTTACCAGTGGGTGGTCGAGAATACAGTAAGAGACCCGGATGTGAAGGGGTGCGGCACCGGAGAAGTTGAAAAAGTGATCGCAAAGAAGGGCGGAAAGTGTGCGGATATAAGCTCGGTCTTTGTTTCAATTGCCAGGGCAGCAGGGGTGCCAGCGCGGGAAGTATTCGGTCTCAGGCTGGGAAAGAAGGATGAAGAAGACATGACCGGCGGGCATCACTGCTGGGCCGAGTTCTACGTGCCCGGTTACGGCTGGGTTCCGGCGGATTCAGCTGATGTCAGAAAGATCATGTTGGTAGACAAGCTGGATATCAAGGGCGCTCAAGACAAAATAGACTATTATTTTGGTGGAGTTGACCAATACAGAATTGCTCTGGCAAGGGGCGGAAGGGGATACTACCTGAACCCGCGCCAGAATGACGGCCCTCTGAACTACTTCATGTATCCCTACGCTGAGGTAAACGGAAAGTCCCTTGAATGGCTGGCAGCTCAGACCGACCTGAAATACAAGGTCAAGTTTAAGGCGCACTGATTGAGCTGCATAATTCGATTAGGTAAACCCCCGGCTTTGCCGGGGGACGTTAGGTTTGACCGTTCCGGCGGTCATTTTAAAGAGCAACGTAAAACTTAGCGACATCATTCCCTCCCCCTTGCAGGGAGAGGGCTAGGGTGGGGGTAAAATTCAAGCATGAATGCAGTCAAGAGTTCGTACCCCCATCCCAGCCTTCCCCCTGCAAGGGGGAAGGAGTGAACCCCAGCCGCCTTGGGCGGCTCACGGTTTTATCGGCCCCTTTGAGGGGCTCACCCAATAAGCCTGTCCTGAGCCTGTCGAAGTGGCCCCCGGCTTTGCCGGGGGTAATTTAACTGGTGTTCATGCCGCCATTCCCGTAAACCGTAACACCCAGCGACATTTTGTTGTTCAGCATTCTGTTGTAGCCAAATTCCGGAATCAGAAAATTGCTGTCTCCGTTCCCGTCATAAGTGCCACTGATTGGGCCCATGCCCGTTAATTCGGCGCCCCTGGTCGGCTTAAACCAGTCTATGCCCAAATCGATTCGATCACCAACCAGCACCATTCCAGCCGGGTTGGTCGCGGCAGCGAGAGAATCCTGCGGCAGCGCGATTCCCACGTCCCCCATGAGACGGTCTGACTGTTCTCCGAGGTTTGGCGGGTGTGATCCAATCCGAGCTTCGTGCTCATCGAGACGTGCTTACGCCTGCCTGTCCGGTTCAGCTATACCGTGCTTGCGCATCTTCTCCCACAGATTCTTGCGGCTGATTCCGAGGGAATCAGCGGTCTCGCTAATGCGCCAGGCATGTAAGGCAAGTGCCTGTTCGATGTGTCGTTTTTCGCAACCATCAAGATGGGCGAACAGCGGTTTATCAGGGGCAGCCGCGCCGGCGGTCGGACTGTCACCCATGAGCGCCTCGGGTCCGAGCTGGGGCCTATCCGTAAGAATGCATGCCCGCTCAATGCAATGCTTGAGCTCGCGGATGTTTCCGGGCCAAGGGTGGGACAGTAGCACGCGCTCGGCTGCGGCGGTAAAGGCAAAGGGCATGCCGCCGCGTTTACCGGACTGTTCCGCGACAAACCGTCGCGCCAGCAAGAGGATGTCATCCCGCCGTTCCCTCAAAGGGGGAATTCGCAGGTGAATGACATTGATGCGGTAATAGAGATCTTCGCGGAAACGGCCAGCTTCAACCAGTTGGCGCAGATCCTCGTGGGTCGCACACACCAGTCTGATATCGACCTCGAGCGGTGCTTCCGCACCGACGCGGGTCACGGTTCGTTCCTGGATCGCCCGCAGCAGCTTGACCTGCATGGATAGCGGCATGTCGCCCACCTCGTCCAGGAACAGCGTCCCCCCGTCCGCCTGTTCGAAGTAGCCGCGACGTTCCTTCGTGGCTCCAGTGAAGGCTCCCTTGTCGAAGCCGAACAGTTCGGCTTCGAGCAAGGTTTCCGGAATCGCCCCGCAATTTACCGCAACGAACGGTCGAGTTTTCCCTTCATCGCCCAAGGCATGGAGGCGCCGAGCCACCAGTTCTTTGCCCACGCCGGACTCGCCTGTGATGAGCACTGTACCTTCGTCCGTCGCCAGCCGTCGCAGCATCTGTTCGATACGCCGCATGCTGTCGGACATGCCGAGCACGCCATCGTCTGCGGCGGTCGCCTCCACGGGGGCACTCAACTCGCGGATGCGTGCCACAAGTCCATCCATGTCGAGTGGCTTTGCCACATAGTCAGCGGCACCCAGCTTGAGCAGACGCACGGCCTGGTCGATTGCACCGAAACCTGTCATGAACAGGAAGGGCGGAACGTCGGTTCTCACCTGCTGCAAGCTGACGAACAGATCCTCTCCACTCATGTCTGGAAGGCGGATGTCGCTCACGACGATACTATAGCGCCGTCTCTGTAGCGCCCGTAGGGCATCCTTGCCTCGTTGGTGCCAGTCACAGTTCAACCCTTCCATCTCGAAGCGCTCGCTCAGCGCTTCGCCCATCAATTCGTCGTCCTCGACCAAACAGATGCGTAACAACCCGGTGCTCATGATATTTCTCCGGCTGGGAGCGCGACGTAAAAGCGGGTTACGCCCTCGCGGCTCTCAGCCGCAATTTGTCCGCCCAGTTGCGCAACGATTTGATAGGTAACCCAGAGCCCGAGGCCGGGTCCGTCTTTCTCGCCGCTGGCGAAGGGTTCGAAGAGATGGCTCATGACGTCCTCGGATATGGCGTGGCCGCCGTTCTTTGTTTCGATGACCAGTTTCCCTGCATTGTGGCTGATGCTGCAATAAACCGTGCCGGACGGTTCGGAGGCTTGCAGGGCGTTGAGCAGCAGGTTCATCAAAATCTGGCGCACGAGGGTGGTCGGCAGCGCCACCGGTTTGGCGAGGTCGCTGGTGATGCGGATAATCACCGCACGCTTGTAGGCTTCCCCGCTCAGCAGCGTATCCACATCTTCCACGTCCTGGGGGGTGAACTCCCTGCTCTTGACCTTCGCCTCGACCAGCATGGCGCTCACCGTGTCCCGTATCTGGGAGAGGCCGCGCTCGATCATGTCCACGGTTTTCAGGGTGCGTTCATCGTGGCCGCCACGGCGCTTGAAGTTGTCCAGCGCGATAAGCATCCCGCCAAGCGGGTTGTTGATCTCGTGGGCGATCCCGGCGGACAGTCTGCCAACGGCGGCGAGCCGCTCGGAGCGGATCATCCCCTGCTCCAGCAGGACCTTTTCCTGCAGGGTCTTGACCATCAGGCCATAGGCCTCGAACAACTGGCCAAGCTCGTCCCGATAGGCATAGTTTTCCAGCGGCAGTTCCGGCGGTACGCCATGCGCCACGCTGCCGATGTTGCGCGCCAACTGCACCAGGGGTACGGCGATCCGCTGCCCCCAATACCAGTTGATCGGCAACAGCACGGTGAGCACGAGCAGGCCGATCACCGCACCCCGCGAAGCGACGCTTTTGAAGCGCGCCAGGAATACGTCCTTGGAGTGCACGATAACCAGTGTTCCCAGCCGCGCGCCCTCCTCGGACACAGGGACGGCAACATAAATATGGCGGGAGCCGGAGAACTCGATAATGGCAGCGTCCGGTTCCGGGCTGGCCACGATCCGGTCGGCGAGCCGCGCATACTCCTCGCCGAATTGCCGGATATCGGCCGACAACGGAAGGGATTTCGGCTGGCCGGAAACGAAGACCCGCTGCCGGTTGTCCAGCGCAAAAATCATTTCCGGCTGAACCATGCTGCCATCCGGCCCGTTGTGCAGTGGTGCCCGGATGATCTCGAAGGCGCGCCATACCTCTTCGTGCATCATGGTGGGGAATAAGGTCTTCGCCAGCGTCCGGCTCAGGTTGGCGGAACTGTTCAGCAGATCGCTCTTGAGGTCGTCGTAAGCCTGGTTCATGAGCGAGGCGGAAATCGCCAGCGTAGCGGCAACGATGAGGATGCTTCCCCATAGCGGTGTCTTGTAGCGGAAGCTGAGATTGAGCAGGTTCATTTCTCACCAACGGCTTTCATCATCCGTGCGACTTCATCGTAGAGGTGCGGGCTGCCCGCTATGAAGCCGTCAATGTTCAGCCCCCGCAGCAACGCCTTGCCCTCCGCGTCGGTCACCATCTCCAGCAGCAGCTTTTGCATGTTGCGGAAATCTTCGTCGCGCACCGAGGGCTGCGCGACGATGGGCGAGAAGCCATATTCGGGAGACCTGGAGACGATGCGCGTCGCCGCCGTCAGCTCCGGCTTGACGATGGCCAGCGTGTCCCAGACATGGCTGCTCACAGCGGCGCCATCCGCCAGGCCGATTGCCACGGCTTCCACTGTCTTGCGGTGGGACCAGGTAAAAAAAGTCTGGCGGAAAAACTGCGCCGGTTTTTCTCCCATCCGGTAGAGCTGGTAACGGGGGGTGAGGTAGCCGGTGTTGGAATAGGGGTCGGTGTAGGCGAACACCGTATTCCTGAGCTGCGCGATTGAAGTCGTGCGCAAATCCGTCGCAGGCACGATCAGGTAAGCGCGGTAGTAGGGGCGCCCATGGTAGAGGGGCACCGCCAACAGCCTGACCTGGCTCCTGAAATACACGAAGGGATAGTCGCAGATCCAGGCGAAGTCGAGCTTCTTCAGGCGCAGCATATCCATCACCTCGATATAGCTGTCGCGCCGGATAAATTCGACGCGCCGTTTGAGCTTGTGCTCCATGTAGCGGCGCCATTCCTCGGTCAGTTGATACTGGTCGGAGACGGTTTCCGTCAGGCCGACGCGTAGCGGCGCAGGTTCTGCTGCGGCGAGCGCCGGGTTGGCAAGAATCGCCGCGACCACCAATAGAATAACGATAAAAAGCTTCATCTTGATCTTCAAGTTACCACAACGTAACCGAAATAGGCTGTTTTATTAATTTGGTTACCCCGCAGTAACCAAATAGGGATTGCTGATCTTTCAATGGCGCATTTCCCAGCATGGGCTGCGCTAGACCAACATCCGGCCAGAGCGGATTTTTTCATGGCTTCATGATATTACATAAACAATCCGCCATCAGGCACGGTTTGTGCGTTGCAATAATCGAAGCCAAAAAATGAATTCAATTATCTCCCACAATGCAAGTAACGTACCCACACACAGGCATTGAACAGGCGCAACGGTAGCTCATGAAGCACTCGACAGCGGTTGAAACGATAACAGAACTCATTCAAATACTCCTGAAGATATTTACCTGACACCCCATGATACGTGTCCAGCAAGAAGGTCTTGAGATTGCCGATGGTGACGGGGTTGAAATGGCGCTTGGCATTTTGGGACAAGCACATGCCTCTTTACCTTGCGGATTTTCAGCACATGAAAGAGAACCGATTTAAAAAAGGGCGCAAATAATGACTGATTTAAACAGAAGGAAGTTTTTAAAGACCACGGGCGCGGGGCTTCTTGCCTTGGCCAGTCCCGGTCTGGCCTTTTCAAAGGTCCAGGTCATAGGCGACCCCTTGCAGGAATACGCATACAGGGGGTGGGAAGACCTCTACCGAAAGGAGTGGACCTGGGACAGGGTTCAACACTGCACCCACAGCGTGGGGTGCGTGGGCAAATGCTCGTGGAAGGTCTATTCCAAGGACGGCATCCCTATGAGGGAGGAGCAGACCGCCACCTACCCCATCTACGGCAGGCACACTCCGGGCAAATATACGTGGAAGTGCATGGGAAAGGACAGGGGGGAGTATATCCGCTACGGGGCCGGCGGCGTCATCCCGTCCTTCTCGCCCAGGGGCTGCCAGAAGGGGACGATCTATTCAGACTACATGATGCAGGCAAACTTCCTGAAATACCCGTTAAAGCGAATCGGTGAAAGGGGCGAGCGGAAGTGGAAGAGAATATCCTGGGAGCAGGCATTTGACGAGATTGCGGATAAAATTATTGAAGTTACCCTTAAAGACCCCGGAGCGGGAGTCCTCACCAACAGAGCATTCAGCCAGCTCACCAAGGCGAGCGGCGAGAGGTTCGTGGGACTGCTCGGATTCATGAACACACCAGTTTCCGCCATGGTGGGCGATGCCTATCCGGGGGGACATACGGTCCTCATAGGAAGGATAGGCTCCACCCTCGACGACTGGTTCACCGCGGACTGCCTGGTATCGTGGACCCAGAACTACATCGCCATGAGAATACCCGACGCCCATTTCGCCCAGGAAGCGAAGTACAACGGCGCGCGGGTGATCGTGGTGGATCCCGACCACAATGTGACTGCGGCCCAGAGTGCGGATCTCTACGTGCCCATCAGGATGGGGAGCGACTCTTATCTTGCGGCGGCCATCTGCAACACCATTATAAAGGAGAAAAAATACGATGCCGACTTCATGAAGGAGCAGTCGGACCTGCCCTTCCTCATTAGGCTCGACACTAAAAAATTCCTTACCCAGAAGGATATGAAGCAGGACGGCAAGAACCTCCAGTATTACTTCTGGGATACCAAGACAAACCAGGCAGTTGAAGCCCCCGGCTGTCTGGAAAGCCCGGACGACAGGAAGACCATTGATATCGCCAAGCTCGGTTATGACCCGGCACTGGAGGGGAAATTTAAAGTAAAGACAGCCGATGGCAAGACAATAGAATGCACAACGGTCTTTGAGAAGACAAAAGAGGGGCTGGCAAGATATGACCTCAACAGCGCCCTTGTCAGGGAGGCGACGGGACTGGATCCCTCTGTCATCAGGAAGATGACAGACTGGATGCTGGAGTCGAAGTCCCTGCACCTCACCAACGGCTATAACTGCCAGAAGCACTATGACGGTTATCAGTCCGAGAGGCTCAAGCTTCTAATACTTACTCTCACCGGACAGCTCGGAGGACCGGGCGCTTATCATCAGACCTACGAAGGCATGAAGCTCGAAGGCGGGAGGGCTGAGGGCGGCCTTCATTTCCCGGACCAGCCTGCGCGGCCAGAATTCGGCATAAATGAGCCGAAAAAGGGCGGCAAGCAGGCGGTCAGCATGGGCATATACCACGAAGCCTACTGGGGGAAGTCCCTTGAGAGGAGCAAGAAATATTTCGCCAACACGCCCCTCAAGGATCAGGTGGGTTTTGATGTGAACGATATGGAGGCCTATCTCAAGGACGCGATTGAGAAGAAATACCTGCCCGATGTCATCACCAAGAAGCCTCCGAGGATAGCCATCTGGCAGTCCTGCAACAACTACCGCAACAAGACGGGCCAGCAGGATTGGAGGGAGAACTACCTGAAGCTTGTGGAGCTCCTCGTCTGTGTCGAATTAAGGATGACGGCCTCGGCGCAGTCCGCAGACTATGTCCTGTCGGCGGCCACCGACTACGAGAGGTGGGACGGCAGGGAAACGACCACCAACCCCTACTTCACCCTCTTCGGCCAAGCGGTAAAGCCGATGTACGGCAGAAGGACGGACTGGCAGATATTCCAGGGGCTCGCCAAGGTGGTACAGGAGAAGGCGAAGGCAAGGGGCATAAAGTCCATCCCCTATGAGTACTGGGACGGGAAGAAACAGGTCAAGCGGACCATAGACCTACAGACCATCCATGACGAATACATACTAAACGGCGAGCTGGACACGGACGAGAAGGCCCTCAAGTGGCATAACCTCAAGAGCAAAGGGCTCGGCGGCGAGGAAGGCTATGAGAAGTTTGTAAAGGACGGATATGTGAAGTTCAGGGGTCCTGCCAAATACGGCAACTATGAGGACGATGCCCCTGCCCGGAGCATGAGATGGCAGGTCATAGACAAGAAGCCCGCAAAGACCAATACCGGAAGGTTCCAGTTCTATGTCGACCACGAGTATCACATAAAGCTCGACCAGATGACCCCGAAGCCCCAGTACACGGACAAGTGGAGGGGCGGCCCACAGTCGCCGAAGAAACCCGACGGGAGTCCGTACCCTTTCGTCATGAACTACCCGCACACCAAATGGGGCATCCATTCGTCCTACAGGGAGAACCGGTTGCTCATGAGGCTCCAGAGGGGGGACGTGCACCTCTACCTAAACCCGAAGGTCATGGCGGAGAGGGGGATAAAGGACGCGGACATGGTGAGGGTCTATAACCACATGGGCGAGTGGTTCGCCAGGGCCAAGGAATGGCCGGGACTGCCGCCCTACATCGTCTTCACCGAGCATGGCTGGGACCATCAGTATGCGAAGGACTGGAAGCACTACAACAACCTGAACTGCGAGTTTTTTAATCCCCTGGAGATGGTCGGTGGCCTGAAGGGCCACATTGTCTATACCGGAAACCACACCGGCAACCGCATCTACTACGAGACCGGGGTGGATATAGAGAAGGTTGAAGCTTGAAAACAAGACATGAGGCCATTTCAACGCCAATGCTAAAGCAAGAGGGAATATAAAATGTCAGAGTTTAAAGGAAAGCAGATTGTATCGGTCTTTGATCTGAATAAATGCCTTGAATGCCACACCTGCACCATGGCGGACAAGAAGCTGTGGACCAACAGAAGCGGTCGGGAATACATGTACTGGAACCACGTGGAGACCATGCCCGGGCATGGCTACCCCAGGGGATGGGGCAGCGGCAGGAACCAGACCGCGTCAGGGGAGGGGCAGGTGCTGGGCGGCGGTTTCAAGGACGTGGTGCTGGAAGAGGGCAGAACCGATGGAAAGGTAAAGAGCAGGGGATCTGTTATGAGGGATGGGAAGACCCCTGATCTGGAAACCGACTATGGCATCCCTTGGGAGTACAACTATGAGGAGGTCTTTAATCCGGGCAAAAGCCACGAAATGCCGGGCGCAAAAGGTCCGAGGCCCCACTACAAGGGTAAAGAGGTAATACCCAAATGGGGGCCCAACTGGGAGGAAGACCAGGGCGCGGGTAACTGGCCCAATCACTGGGCCTTTGCCCTTCCCAGGATATGCAACCACTGCACCCACCCCGCCTGTCTTGCCGCCTGCCCCAGAAAGGCGATCTACAAGCGGCAAGAGGACGGCGTTGTGCTGGTTGACCAGGAAAGGTGCCGGGGTTACCGGTACTGTGTCAGGGCATGTCCTTATAAAAAGATCTACTTTAACCACGCAACGAGCAAGAGCGAGAAGTGCATCCTCTGCTATCCCAGGATTGAAAAGGGCGTGCCGCCCGCGTGCTTCTGGCAGTGCCCGGGCAAGATGAGGTTCATCGGCTGGAAGGATGATGAGAATAGCGCGGTCCACAAGCTCATATACAAGTGGAAGGTCGCCCTGCCCCTGCACCCCGAGTACGGGACCGAGCCCAACGTCTTTTACGTCCCGCCGGTCGGCGGCGCCTTCAAATTCGGAGAAAACGGCGAGTTGACCGAGGAGAGGAGAATACCTATTGAGTATCTCGGCGAACTCTTTGGCGGGGTGAAGAACGTAAAAAGCGTCCAGGACACCATACTGGCGGAAAGGGAGAAGATGAGGAAAGGCATCAAGAGCGAGCTCTGCATGCTTCTCATCGGCCATGACAGCGAAGACAGGTTCCAGTTGAATGTCAATGGCAAGCCGTTCCATAGACCTGAAGAGGTGCAGCCAGTGAAGGTTCAGTTCGTGACGCCGTCGCAGGATAAGTCCAAGGGCCATGAGTCGGACGTGTGAGGGAATACCAATGGATACCATGGCTGCACAAAATACAGAGGTCGTAGAGTCCGGTGGGTCGACCGAAATCCATCAGGTCTACCGTTTCCTTGGGTGGTGCTTCGGTTATCCTGAAGGGGAATTTTGCGAGATTATGAGCGATAAAAGGATGGAAGAAGAACTGAAAGTCCTGGTGGAGGGACTGCCCTTTGAAGTGAATTTCAGGGGTATCCCCTTCCCCTCCCTCCCGCAGGATGAGTTTGAAACCGCGTATATCAACTCTTTCGATATAACTCCTCCCTGTCCACTGTACGAGTACGACTATAGCGAGTTGAACCGCCAGGACATCCTGGAAGAACTCTTCCGCTTTTACGAGCACTTTGACATCAAGCTCAGCGACCGGGAGAAAGACTACCCTGACCATCTGGTGGCGGAACTGGAGTTCATGGCTTTTCTGGTGACCAAGGAGGCCGATTCAAAAGCGCATGGCAAGGATCCCAATCCCTATCGCCACGCCCAGCGGGATTTTCTGGAGAGGCATCTGAATAAATGGATCCCTAAGCTCGATGAACGCATCCAGAAGATCATCAAGGAACCCTTTTACAAGGGGGCAACCGCCTTTATGGTGGAGTTTATCGGGAAGCACCTTTCCTATCTCAAGACCTTAAATGAAAATCTAGCTGTTTCAGAAGGAGAGATGCCGGTATGAAGAAGATTATCTTTCTAATAGCGCCACTGATCTTTTTTCAGTCGGCTTTTTCCATTGCCAACGCAGCGGTAGAGAAGGAAAAAAAGGTTATCCACTCCACCCCGCCCATTGACTATGTGGGTCTGAAGAACCCCCTGACCGAGGCGGATCCCAAGACCCTGCCGGACAACGACCCGAACATATTGGCCGGGAAGAAGCTCTACGAGGCTACCTGCATGGCCTGTCACGGCGAGAAGTCCAACGGCAAGGGCTCCGAGGCCGAGGGTTTTGTCACCCCTATTAAACCCGTGGATCTGACCGATCCCGAGGCCATCGCCAAACTCGATCAGGGATATATCTTCTGGAGGATAAACGAGGGAGGACTCGATGACCCCTTTTACTCCGCCATGCCCGCCTGGAGTGATGACTTTACCGAAACCGAGAAATGGCAAATCATTCTGTATGTGTATAAAAACGCGGGGGTTTCCCCCAAGGCCAAGAAGTGAAGAGAGGTGATGACATGAAAAGGGTTTTTCTGATTATTGCCGTGGCCGGCGTGCTGGCGAATGCCCGCGTGGCCGACGCTGCGGGGCTGACGGTGGTATCGAAGTTTGTAGCGGGGGATATCCCGACCACCCCCATCGCCGCTGCCTGGAATAAGGCCAGGGAAGTAGTGATCCCGATGAGTTCCCAGATCGTCGCCAAGCCCAGGGCGTTTGATCTGCCCAAGGGGAAGAGTTCGGCCCGGCGGGTCAGCGTCAGGTCGATAAACAATGGAAAGGCGATAGCCTTCCTGTTGGAATGGGAGGACGTTACCGAGAACTCTACGGTTGATAATCCGGCCGCCTACCGGGATGCCGCCGCCTTGGAGTTTCCGCTAAAGGCGGTGGGGAAAGAGAAAACTCATTTTGCCATGGGACACGAGGATATGGCGGTTAACATCTGGCAGTGGAAGGCCGACCTGGAAGATAGGTACAAGGCCGTTCCCATTGGGGCCAGTTACCCCGGAGAGGGTCAGGAATATTCCATAGAACTGTATCAGGGACGGCTGTACGACCTGCCCAAAAAGCAGAGGAAAGGTCCGGTTGAAGACCTGATTGCCGAGGGCTTCAACACCTTGACCCTTCAGGATTCCCAGAATGTCATGGGTAAGGGAAACTGGAGCGGCGGTAAGTGGAGGGTAGTCTTCTACCGCTCTTTGACCACCGAGGATAAAGAGCACGTAGCGTTCAAAAAGAGAGGGATAACCCCTATCGCCTTTGCAATATGGGACGGGGGTAACCTCGAAAAGGACGGGCAGAAATCCGTTACCACATGGCATGAATTAAGGGTGGAATAACACAATGAAGACATTCAGGTTTTCCCGTTTTGCGGGGACAGTGGTTGCGGTCGTCGCTCTTTCCGGTCTTCTCCCGGGGGGCGTTGAAGCCGGTGCCGCCGAAGGGAAGCGGATGTTCGATGCAAAAAAGTGCGGGGACTGCCATCAGACGGAGGGTCCGGCAAAAGCAAAAACAATCCAGGATCAGCTTGCCACGAAAGGCCCCGAACTGTGGTATGCGGGCAGCAAGTTTAAAAAGGAATTCTTAGGTAAGTGGCTAAAGGATCCGAAGCCCATAAGGTTCATGGCGTTTAATTCATTAACAAAGAAGAACCCCGCAGATCATCCCCAACTTTCAGGCAAGGACGTGGACGAGGTAACGGAATACCTTATGAGCCTCAAGTCAAAAGATGTCGAGGAGGGCGTTGTAACGCCCGACAAGAACCCAAAGAACAGAAATATTTTTGAAAAGAAACAGGGCTGCTACGGCTGCCATCCGGTTAAGAGGGGAGAGAATATCCTAGGCGGGCTTACCGGACCGACCCTGATAGGAGCCGGGGAAAGGCTCAACCCAGCTTGGGTATATGCATATCTTAAGAAACCAAAGGTCTTTAAGCCCGTGAAGAGGATGCCGGTATATGTCGATATCCTCAGCGATTTGGAGATGAAAGGACTGGCGGCGTATATCGGCACCTTCGAGTAGCATGGCAAAGGAAGTTAACAAGATAAAAGCCACAGCGTTCGCTTGGCTGAGGAGAATATGAAGATGGTGAGAAAGATCATACAGATAGCGATAATAACTCTTTTAAGCGGCTCTCTCGCCCAAGCAGCGACTAGCCAGGAGAATTACAATTATTATTGCGCCCAGTGCCACGGTCTCGAAGGAAAAGGAGACGGTCCGAATGCGACCGAGAGCCAGCCGGTAAGCCCTAAAGACCACACCAACACTAAGGAGATGAGCAAACTTTCCAAGGACGACATAATACAAGTAATCAGGGACGGCGGGATCGCGACGGGTAAATCCACCATGATGCCGCCTTGGGGCAAGACGATAACCGATGCGGAAATCCAGGATTTAATAAACTATCTTAGAAAGCTTTGTAACTGCAAGTTCGAAAATGAACACTAAATTAAGTGTGCAGATAATCGAGAGTTAGCCGAGTGTTGAAATTCGACTCATGCGCGATGCGGCAAAACATCATCCGATGAGCCAGTAATTTATTGCCAAGTCAATAGTTGGATGCGCTACCCGCGAGAACCCCGGGAAATTTCTGATAAAACGGCAGCTACTGCACCGTCACACGCCCAAACTTGCGCTTGCCTATTTGTGCGACCACTACAGCGCCGGTCTGAGTTGCAACGCCTTGTCGCTGACGCGCTCGCCATCCAGTCTCACCGCGCCCTGGGCTATCATGCGCAAAGCGCCTGAGGTGCTGTCCACCAGCCCGGCTTGCTTGAGCAATTGGGCAATATGCCTCTAACCTCCCGGCTCGCAAAATTCTGTGTGATCTGTCAATCCTGCACGCGCCCTGATGCGTAGCAGACAACGTTCGGGCTATTTGACGTAGATCAAAAAGGAGGGGGGTTGATATGCTATATTGGAGCGGTTTAGCCAAAAGGGGTCGCAAAGTTGTGCGGGGAGCGTATCTGCGAGCAAAGAACCGCACTGGCATAGCGGCAGGCGG
>Ga0315281_10006495_pt1 | contig 16611 bp, 20 predicted proteins | sample YL17G07_0_MG_FD_204540 | JGI IMG/M metagenome (GOLD analysis project Ga0315281, IMG submission 204540) | Sediment microbial communities from Yellowstone Lake, YNP, Wyoming, USA - YL17G07_0 | ecosystem: Environmental > Aquatic > Freshwater > Lake > Sediment | place: USA: Wyoming | collected... | reverse complement strand
CGCCGTGGTGGGCGGTTTCCGTGATCGCTGCGAGGGTTTGGTAGGTCAGGTAGATGGAACCGAGCGTGAGTAGCCCCATATTGACGAACATGAAGATCGTGCCCAATATATCCCCCGCCCCGGCGTTACCGGCGATCGCAGCCATTGGGTCATTGGCGATTGTGCCGAAGACCATTTCGAGCAAGTGCCTGGCCGAAATGTCCGATGTGGTTGTGGCTTGCTCGGCGGCGATTAGCGAGTCGGCGGTGTAGCCTTTGGCTGCGGCTAGTTCGGCGGGGTTAGTGGGCATTTTGCATTCCCTTTAAGTCGTTTCGCTGTTTGTCGATATCGGCGGCATCTTTCATGATGCGACCGGTATCCTCGAAGAATTTTTTGAACGACCCGACCATCGGTTTGACCTTTTCGGAAAAATCGGACAAAAGGCGATCTCGCTTCATTTCATTGCTGTGCCGAATGGCATCACCCACGCGATCCGTGGCGCTTATACCGGCAGCAATCAGGTCGAGCCTGGCTTGATAAAGGTAATCCGCCACATCTTCCGGCAGGACATCGTAAACGCTCAAGTGCATCTGCGCGACCTTGAACTCGGCGGCAAAATTGCCGAATTGCTTGAATACATCGATCGGGCTGTGATCCATCGCCTCGATAAACAAATCCGCTCGATCAACAATGCTTTTTGCCGAGTCGGTAATGTTTCGCTCGCGCCATTTCCCCAGCACAGAGGGCAGTGGCATGTCTGTTTTTTTGCCACGAAAAACCGGGAAGCTGTTTGTTTCGACCGTATCCATGGTTCACTCTCTTATTTTGAAGCGCCGCGACTGATCGCCTTTTCGGCACCATCCAGCTTGGGTTTCATATTTGATTTTGTCGTTTCCGCCGATGTTGTTGCGCTAAGCGCAGACGTTACCTCATGCTGGCGCATTTGCGCGTATTGCATTTTCAGCATCATCGCCAGCATGAACGTTTGCTCGCGCAGCAACGATATCTGATCGGCGCTCGTATTGATCGCCTCGTACCATGCCGGATTGTCGGCACGACGACCGATGTCAATATCCATCAGTTCGAGCGGGGAAATATCACCATTCGGATGCCACCCCAGCAAGCGCGTCACACGATCATTGATATAACCCGCGCCGCCGACAGGTGACCCGTCACGGATGGCGTCAAGTATTTTTGACGAGCTTTCCATCGGGGTGCGCTGCGATTTGATGTCGATCAGCACGTTTCTGGACATCGACATCTTGGACTCGTAAACGGTGCGCAAACCCTCGTACTTCTTGCCTTCCGCTGTGTCGTACTCGGATGAGGTCAGTTTGCGCGGGGTATCGGCGGAATCGATGACGTTCTTGATGTATTTCTCGGCGGCATCCAATTGCTTGGGTGTAAAGGTCAGATTCTCCGCTCTACCGGACACGCCTGCACCAGAGAAAAGCGACTCCGAACTTTTGTCGGCATCCGCCATAAGCTCGCCCTTCTCGTTCTTTTCGGTGCGCCCGTCCTTGCACTTTTGGGGATCGGTATCCGGGTTGCAGTAAGTGTGGCGGTGGGTATCATCCACTAAAGCCTGTTGCTCGGGTATCGATGGCGCGTTTCCTGCCGCTGCCGCCGACTTTGCCCTGGCGGCAGAAGATATCGATTTCGATATGTCCACCACCGATTGCGCATAACCCGCCATTGACTGTCCGCCGCACGCGTCGATAGCGGGTTGCTGGTTCTTCATGTTTTCGTACCGCTTCTGCGACTTGACAGCATCAACCTGCCGTTGCTCCATTTGGGTAGCGATATCGGCATTTGACCCAACCAGGGCGGATTTAAGACCATCGGTGATCTGCGCGAAGGCTTTGGTGATGGGCAATGTCGCGGATTGCGTTATCATGCTTTCGAACTGCGCTGCACCACTGGGCATATACCCCGCCACAGCAACACCAGCAGCCATTACATCTTGCGCGAACACGGATACGATGAGTGTCAGAATTAATTTACGTTTCATCATGCACTCCATTATTTGAATATCTGTGGCAACACCATGTTGCTATTGGTTACGGTTGTTTTTGCGCCACTCCCCTGCCCGAACACCGCTCCGGTATTAACCTGACCCACTCCGCCCGGCAACCATACGCTCTGGTTGACGGGCTGCATGGCTGCATTGACCTGCTGGTCAACGTAGCTGCAAGCCTGACCTTTCAGTTGATCGAGCAGTCCGCCCAGTGATGGCAACCCGAACATGGATGACAGCGAGAAATTTTTATATTTGTCGAAACACGGCATATCGCCAACACCGGTTGCGGAAGGCTTGATCAACTGATCGATCAGCGCATTTCCGCTCTGGATGTTTTTGTCGGCAAGTTCGGCATGGCGTTTGATGCAATCGTTACCGACCGCGCCTATTTTTGCCACTGGGGGCGCGGCCACGGTTTTATGTGTTGGCGTATTGTCGCTACGACCCCACGACGACAGGAAATCGCCAACTTTAGCCGCGCCGGACGATACCCACCCCATTTCCGCTGACGCGACAGACGGGGACAAAGCGAATGCCAATAACACCGCCAGGAATATCGATTTTCTGTTGTTCATCGGATTACCCCTTCATCCGCTCGCCATCGCGGGGCTTTTCATCAGCCAGGTTCAATAATTTCTCGACGATCCCATCCATCAGACGAATCGTGTTGTCCGCGCACTTTGCGACCGAAGCGACAATTTCGTCGGACTTCGCCCATTTGCGCCGAACAACAGACCGGGACGCCGCGTCAGGCGACGCATCCAACTCGGCAAAGGCGCGGGATGCCAGCGCGCGATATTCTTCCCTGGCAAAGCTGAAAGTGCGCGCGATAGTGTTCTGCCAGAGCATGATCCGCATATCCGCATCGATGCCGTTTTGATCGGCTGTCCGATTGGCGTTCTCGGCGGCAACTGAGGCGAGTGTGTCGCACATTTTTCGCGTCAGGCTCTCGACCTCAGAAGGCCCGATCAGGTTATTCCAGAACGAAAACGCCTGAATATCGGCGAGCAATGGCGCGAACCCCTTGAGCAGCGACATCCTGATCATTGTCGCGGCCTCGGATTCGTTTTTGGCCGGCGATACGTTGCCCGAACTCTCAAGCCACTTGATAGCGTGCTCGTCTTTGGTCAGACTATCGGTAATGAGACGAAAAAACTCCGGCGATAACACTTGGTCGGCGTGATCGCAACTTCCGTTCTTTTCCCATTCCGACGCTACCATGCTGGCACACACGCCAAAAGCGGCGGCATTCGCCCACCCCTTACCGGACAGGTCGGGCGCGATATCCGACATGAACCTGGAAGACGCTTTGGAGGCGATTTGAACCATGCCGTTGATCGCCTCGGCCTTCTTTTGCGGATCTGCCAGCGAGCCAGGGTGAGTGATGATGGCGCGCACGATCGGGGCGATATGCTTTGAAGTATTGAGCACCCGGCGCTGATCCATCGTGCGGCGCTCGATCTCGGCAATACGCTCGGCGGCGCTTTGCTCTTTCGAATAATCACGAACGACAGTATCTTTCGGAATTTCATTGCCGGGTTTAGCTTCCGGTGGTGTGAATTTTTTGGCTTGCATCCCATTACCCTCTCATTCTTGGTTGATTGGATTGCGAAATAGCGCGCACATACTCCCTGTTTTGCAGGACGATACCGTTCTTGACCGCCACGCTGACCGCTTTTTCGATAAAATCCGGTGAGCCGTACACCTCGATCGTGCCGAAATCATTTCTGGCAAGCTCCAGCATAGCCAGAATAATCTGTTCGTCCGGTTGCTTGTCCCCGATAGCTATTTTTTCCGGGTAGCGACGGAACGCCACAGAGGTCTCTGTCGGCAAGGAAAAGTCCACACACCCCAATTTGGGGTTGGGTGTCATTTTTAGTCCGGCGATAAACCTCGACAAATGACCGAGATCGCCCATTTTGATAACGCCGGACAGCGTGGTTTCGTCCACTGTTTCCATATTCGGTCGATGAGACTGAACGGCTGGTGATTCGATGTTGTCGAAATTGCCGGGGACGCGATTCTTGTTGCGCATGAACGGCGGAATATCCAATTTTTTGTAATCGGCGACGTCGTTAATAACGGGCGGACTGACCGGATTCCTTGTAGGCTTTATCCCGCAAGGGCTGGACGTTGGGCGAATACCGCAGTCGATATTTTCGTCAAAGGCGGGTTCGTTCTCGAATTTAATTGTTCTGACGGTCATTTTCTTTCCCTTTCCCTGATGTCAATCAGCATCTTCATCAAAAACGATTTTGTTCTTTTGTCGTCATCGAACGACGCGCGAATCATCCTGCTAAAATCTTCCACCGCGCTATCGTGGTTCATTGCCGAAATTCCTGTCGCCGCAACAAAAAACTCCCCGTTCGCCCTGACAACAATCATGCAATTTTCCGCGCTCAACCCGGAGGATTTAAGATGCTTCGACAGGGCCGATATCCCTTCATGCACAATATCGTTGAGCTTCGACATTTTGTGCTGATGACTTTGATGGTGTTTGCCTGTCATGTAATTTTAGCCCTAGTGGCTTATACCCAAGTAAGGCAACCCCTTTTGTTGCATCGTTTCATCGGTTGACCACTCGTAAAGAGGGTCGAGCACGATCTTGCCGGGCGTCGTGCCAAAGATGTCGTGTGACACGCGCATAACATGCACCAGATAAAGCAACATGGACGACAAGGATGAAAATACCGGGTTGACTTCCACCCCCATAATAGCGTCGTCGTTCTCTGTTTGTTCAACCAGCATCGGCAGACCAAAGATGGAATGCACCTGCACGCAAGCCAGGTGCGACAGCACAGGCAAAAAGCTGTTGTTCATAAATACCTCGTAAGTCGTCATGATCTCGTTGCCAAGCACGAATTCATATTGGCAAAAAATCTCCGACATGATTTCAGTTACCGTCGGACTAAACCGGCATACATCTTCAATACCGGATATCAGCATGCCGTTATCGCGCATCACTACATCATTCGTCATAGTTGGAACTCCCCGAAATAATCACATCCTTTGTTGTCGCACCGGACATAACGCTGACCAAACATTTTGCTCGATTCCTTACTTACCTTCCCTGTGACGAGTTTGCCCTTTTCGCATTTTGAGCATTTTTGGCCGTGCATCGGATGGGGATCGACCGGCTCCCTGGGCGACGAACTGCCGCTGCCGCCGTTTTTCCCGTACATGGGGTTTGTCGGGTTGGAAGTCATGTCGGTAACCATTTGCCCGACAAACGGGATCATTTTCGACATGAACTGATTGATGTCGATCTCCCCTTTTTCGATCTTGTCCAGACCCTCTTCCCATCGGGCGGTCATTTCCGGCGAGACCAATGTTTTTGCTATACCGCAGGACAGCAGCTTGTTGTACAGGTCAATCCCTTTGTCTGTCGGCGAAATGGTGACCGCTTTTTTCCCGGACTTCGCGCCCTTGACCAGAAAATCCGATTCGAACAGTTTTTTGATGATCTCGCCGCGAGTGCGCGCCGTTCCGATCCCTGCCTTACCCGATCCGGCCTTGTTCTTTTCGCGCAAGATAGCCATATCGGCCTTACCTATCGAAGCGTATCGTCCAATGTCATCCATGATGTCAACCAGATCAGCTTCGATAAAGGGGCGAGGTGGTGTTGTTTTGCCTTCGCGCAACGATGCCTTGCCCGTAATCTTTTGCCCTGCGCTATATTTCGATATCGCACTAGCCAGCCCGGAATGTTGTGTCGTGGTCATATATTTTACGAAGGACTTAAACTTTCATTATTTTATAGGCAAAACGAAAAATAATCAATTGATAGCGACGATTATTAGACAATGTTATCGGGCGTGTTTTTGCAGACCGGTCTCGCTGGGCAGCGGCTCGAAGTCCAGGTTGAGCAGTTTGTATTCAAATTCGGAAGGTGTCATAACCGCCCCTCGGGATTTACACTCGCGGTACACGATAGCCACCAGCGCGCGATACTCATCAAGAATACCGACAGCAGGGAAGTTCATCCCGTCTGACATTCGGCTGATCACCTGATAGGGCTTTTCGTCGTGAGCGGATCTGGCGTAAACGTCCTGGCAATGACGCTCCAAATTCCGGCTATCGACCGAACCGAATATCCTTTTGAAAAAATCACCGATCGTCATATTGAAGCGCATGGCGACAATAGTGGATGCCAGATGGTAGTCAAAAGAGTCGAACAACCCGACATAATCAGCGCCGTCATCAACGTGATATCGGGCTATGTCAATGGCGCGAGCAACATGTTTTTCAATGTCGCCATTCATCGACAACCCGTGTGTTGACGCTATCAGATGCAGGTTCGATTCGATCATGTTGGCGGCGGAATACAGCGAATCAAACAGCGCGATCTCGACCCCGAACATCCGGTTGGCATTGATCGACCACGCGATCGCTTGCGGGGTAATCGCGTTATCGGTCGTTTGCTGTTCTTCCGTTACCAAAAACAACGGGGGCACATAAATTCCCCCGTTGATAGCTCTTTCGGCGGCATCCACGATGAACTTGCGCGGAGTTGTCCACGAAAACACGGGTTGCTGTCCGTGCGACTTTTCGACAGAAAAGATCATGGCATCCATTGTTTTGGGGAGCGTTAAAAACATGATGCACCCCGGCTTAACATTTCGGCCTTTGTTTTTCTTTTTCCTTCCCGATGCCGTCAATACCGATGACGTGGCACGTCTTCGCAACAACGGATAAGGGCAGAAGTAGATTCTTCTTGGGTTTGTCCATAAAGTCGATAATGTGATCGGCGGCAGCATCACCGACAGCAATCATCCGGTCAATAATCCCGCCATCACCTTTGTTCAATGACCTTATTTGTTCGGTAATTGCATTCCCTACTGTTTTGGCTTCAATAAATTGCATGTTATCCCCCATTCGGTTAATGGAAAGCACTGTTCATCACGCGGGTCATGGCCTCGGCACGCATGATGACTTCCGATATTTCTTTTGTTTCAAGCTCCGATCTGGTTGCCTCGGTCAATAAGTAAGCCAGCGACGACATCATGAATGTGGCGCTGCAAATGACCGACTTTATTTCAAGATCAGCCTCGCCGGTATGTACGTCGATCTCGACAAGCTTTTTCCCTGCCCGATCGATGATATCCGACAGCTCGTTGTATTGGCTGTTGATCTTGATCCGGTTTCTAACGGCAAGAAACGCGTCTGATTTTATCCGTTCATGTTTTTCCTGCATGGTATTACGCCCCTTTAGCTTTCATTTTATTGTCGTTATTGTTGCTGTCGTGATCGTCGGCCCCATCATCGTCACTATCGATATCTTTCCACCCCATCGAAACCGGGATGCGGGCTGTCGCCGAAAATTCATCGCTGCCAAACGTGGACTGAAGGCTGATGGACATGTAGCGATATTCCGGGTGAAACTGCGCGATATACCGGCGACAAACCGCGTCGTAAACAATGCGCTCAGCTTCTGATTCCAGCGCCCCGGTCTTGCCGGTCGGAATAATGGCGTGGTGAGCCGCCGCGCCATCCCCTGTCATCTTTTTGTCGTCCCAGCATTTATATTTGCGGCCTATATCCACGCCGTTCATCGTGCCGGAAAATTGCGTGCGCAACCCGGAAAGCACGTCGCGCGCTTCACCGTGCATGGCTTCCGGCAGGAAACGGCAATCCGTCCCAACATAGGTTTGCATTTTCTTTTCGTAGAGCTTCTGGCACGCCTTGGTGATCTCATCGACCGCCAGCCCGTGCTTTCTGGACAGCTCGGACTGGATTGACGGCAGCGAATAGGGTAGCGGCGGCTCCTGTGACTTTTCCGTCGATTTCGCCTCGATGATCGTGCCGTCCAGCCCGTCATTGATTTGCCGGACGATCCGATCCGCGACGGCGCGGTCAATGATGCGACCTTCGTCGTCAAACCCTTGCAGATCATCACCATTACGCTTTTTCCATGTCATCACCGTGCCGTCAGGCAATTCGATGATCGGGGTATAAAACGCTTTTGGTTTGAATTCGGCGATCTCTAAATGGCGTCGGACAACGATGGATAAGGTCGGGACAATCACCCGTCCGACATTCATTACGCCAGTCGATTTACTGCCGTGCGCCAGCGTCATGGCGCGTGTCCCGTTCATCCCGATCAGCCAGTCGGCCTGGCTCCGCGCTTTGGCCGCAATGCCCTTGCGGCGGATCGCCGCGTCGCCGTTGTTGATTTCGGTAGCAAAAGCGCGATCGAACGATTTGTCGTCCAGTGACGAGAACAGGAGCCGATATATTTTCTTGCTGCCATCCATCCCAAAATGCTCGGCTATTTCGTCGAAAATAAGCTGCCCCTCGCGATCGAGGTCGGCGGCGTTATAAATGACAGCCGCTTTTGCCATGAGCTTGCCTATCTCGGCAAGCTGTGCGGCGCGATCCTTGTCTTCTTTAGATGGGCGGTATTCAAACGGGGACGGGATGATAGGGAGCGGCACGGCTGACCAGTAAAGATTGCCGTTTTTGGAGTTCTGCTCGGTTTTGGCAATATGGGGGAAATAATGATCGGGCGGAACCTGTTCGAGTAAGTGACCCCTCGCCCAGGTGACTATATCGTCCCCTACGCTAATTGACCTCTCGCCCCTTTTCGGGGTGAATCCGCCTTTTCTCCCAAGATAGCCGGACAACTCCTTGGCAACATCCGGTTTTTCCGCTACAAACAAGCGCATCGCAATCCTTTTTAATGGAATTTATAATCTTGCGTAATTGTAGCATCACCCGTCTTTTTTGGAATAGTTTTTTGTTATTTTGGCGAAAGAAAACGGTTTATTTTTTTGCGCGGGATATCATCGATGGATGGCGGCAGCAATCTTTCGCATGACTTGGAATAGGCGGCGGAAAATGTCGCGGCAGCAAAGGATGTATCTCCAAGCTCGTAAAACGCTAACATGGATACGATGTAATCGCGCTTGCTGAAGTCCATGAATGAAATCGGCGGCATGCCTGCCTTCATGAGCGGCACATTGCACATGGCGCGGGATGTGCGTTTATTGCCATCGGCAAACGGTTGTAGATATGGTATCCGGGTAAATAGATAGAATGCACTTTCAACCGGATCTTCGATCGATGCGGCGGTAGATAAAACTCTATCCAACATTTTCTTGATGTATCCTGTCGAGGGTCGGAACGGAGGCGAATAAGTGGTCATGTTTATCCTGACTTCATCGTATTCACGAGCAACGCCCTGCTGTGCTTTACTCAAAAAATAAGGCGACGATTGCAATTCCGGCAATCCGTGATCATCGGTCAATAATTTGTGAACCTCAAAGATACTGTCCAGCGAAAGATTATCGTGCAGATATTCAAACGCTTTTTTGTGATTCAACACTAAAAAAGCATCCGGGAGCGGTTTGTCTTCTGCTTTTTCGCCGTACTCAATCAGGGATTGGGTATCAAGCAGCGAGTAGGTTCCGCCTTCCAGCACTGACGATGCGCAAGCAAAATCCACCAGGAATTGCACAAAATTTCTTTTATCTATAACCGTGTGCTGCGGTATATCCCATTTGCGATTCAGTGACGGAGCGTATTCAAGCAGCTCTTCGTGATATCCCGCGTAGGAGCGGGACGAAGCGGGTGTATCGAAATGCCGCCTGATTGGGCGCATCGGGTCAGCATCGAGATATACCCGCGCGGCACCATCACCCTTGGCTGTAATCAGCCCAGCGTCCATGGCTTCTCTCAATCTGCGGTTAATAGTGGGACGGCTTAGCGACAGCTTCTTTTCGATTTCCCCTGCAGAAATACCGGATGGTGACGCCAAAACAATGCCGACCAATTCTTCCATGATAAGTTTATCTCTATGATGTTTAATGCGATTGCGCTTATCTTATCACGAATTGATAGGCTTTTTGATAGAGGCGTTAAATCTTCGGCTTTGCCTGACCCGTCCGATCATTATCGCTATTATTCTTCCCATTCTTCGCTGCGCGAGCGCGATCTTCCTGCCCCTTGCGAAATCCGATATTAAACGAAAGATCTTCAATATCATCGCCGGTGCGCCGAACATCGCCATCCCCGATTAGCCCAGCCTGATACCCGGCAGTGGCAGCGCGATCAATACCGTCATTAGCCTGAAATAATTTATCCATACTCACATCCTCATTCGCGCGCGAGGCGCATTTTCCTGCCCGTCAGCCATAGCTTTCAAATCATCCAGACCGACAACTTTGACGCCTAGCGATACCGCCTTGTCCAACTTGCTTCCCGCCGCTTCGCCAGCCAGCAGAAAATCCGTCTTTTTCGACACGCTGCCGGACGTGATCCCACCCATCGATTCGATCCATACTTTCGCTTCATCGCGCGACATCCCATCCAGCGTGCCGGTGATCACAAAGGTTTTCCCTGTGATCCCCTCGACCGTATTGGTGTTGGACACCGGGTTTTGGATATCCATGCGTGAAACCAATCTGTCCAGCATGTCGGCATTCTTTTCGTCGCGGAAATAATAGTACAGGCTCGCGCCCACCACATCACCGATATCGCGAACCGCGCATAACTGATGGATAGATGCTGCGCGAATGGCATCGAAACTACCAAACGCAGCTTCCAGCCGTTTGGCTGTACCTTCGCCCGCATTGCGGATGCCGAGCGACACCAGGAATTTGCGCAACGCCGGGCTGCGGCTTGCGTCGATGGCGGCGATGACGTTTTCCGCTGATTTAGTGGCATAACCTTCCAGTTTTGCCACTTGACCGATAGTTAGGTCGTAAAGCTGATCGGGCGTTCTAACCAGGCTCGCTTCAAACAGTTGCCGGCACAACGACTCGCCCACACCATCGATGTTCATCGCCGGGCGGGACACGAAATAAATCAGGTTTTGCACCGCCTGTTCGTCGCACTTGATCCCGCCCGTGCATCGCAGTACCGCGTCTTCGTCCTTGTCCTTCTCGACCGGCGATTGGCAGCAAGGGCATTCGCCCGGCATATGAAACACGGGTTCATCCCCTGTCCGCTTTGTTTTATCCACGGACAGAATGCCCGGTATCACATCGCCGTTGCGCCGCACCAGCACCGTGTCACCCACCCTGACATCGAGGCGACGGATCTCGTTGATATTGTGTAGCGTGGCGTTTTGCACAACAACGCCGCCCAGTGCGATCGGTGACAACCTCGCCACCGGGGTCAGCGCACCGGTGCGCCCGATCTGGATGTCGATGGCGGATACAGTCGTGTAGGCTTCCTGCTGGTTGAACTTGTACGCCAGCATGGCGCGCGGTTCGCGCGAGATATATCCGGCTTCTTGCTGCAAGGCAAGATCGTTGACCTTGACCACGATACCGTCGATATCGAACGGCAGGGTATGCCTGATACCAGATAGCCGATCGAAATAGGACTGAATGCCATCTTTCCCGACCACGATAGCCCAGTTATCATCCGCCGGGAACCCGATCTGTTGCAGCTTTGTCATGACCTGATTCTGCGTCTGGACATCGGACGGCAGAGTGGAATCGGTGATGCTGTATGAGGTAAAAACCAGCCCGCGCCGCCCGGTCTCGGCGGGGTCGAGCAGACGCAGCGCGCCGGACGCTGCATTCCTTGCGTTGGCGTACTCTTTTTCGCCGATCGAACGCTGCCCGGCGTTCAGCCTGAAAAACGCCTCGGTGGTCATCATCACCTCGCCGCGCACATCCAGCTCGTCCTGGTAGTCAATGGTCTTCGGGATAGATGGAATGTGCATCGCGTTTGCGGTCACATTCTCCCCTTCTTCGTAATCGCCGCGCGTCGCCGCCGAAACCAGCTTTCCGCCGCGATAAACCAGTGAGATCGCCAACCCGTCAAATTTTGGCTCGACGCTATAGTAGACATCGCGCGCACCTTGCAGCTTCTCCATCTTTTCATCAAAGTCGGCAACACCCTCCGGCAAAAAGGTATTGCCGATGGAGAGCATGCGTGTCAGATGCTTGATCTTGGACAACCCCGGAGCGGGTTCAACGTCGAGCTTTTTTGTTGGCGAACCAGGCAAAGCCGCCAAGGGATTCAATTTTTCCAGCTCGGACAGCTCGGCAAAAAGCGCATCGTAATCCGCGTCGGATATTTCCGGCGTCGAATCGCGGTAGTAGAGCTTGTTGTGACGATGTATCTCGGCGGACAATTCGGAAACGCGCTGCATTACGTTCATCATTTTATACCTTCATTTTCTGACGACTTTTACCTTGCAGCTCCGCATCATGGCAATCATCATCGGGTGACAACGAGATTCCCAACGCGCGACACAACACCTCGGCATTATCCGAATTGCGCGCTTGTTGTGCCACAGTTAGCCCGGCAAGGGTGGTTTTGGCGTTGACATCCGCCCCGCACTTAACCAGCGCCTCAATAACCGCAGTATGGTATGGCTTGATCTTGCCGTTCCAACTCGTGACCCGGCTGACCGCGTTTGCCAGCGCCGTAAGTCCTGTTGGCTGATATATCGCATTGACATTAACACCATATTTTACAAGCGCATGAATCATATTGACACGATCTGAAACTATACGCTCCATACGATCCATATTCGTTTTTCGTCCTATAAATTCCAGTTGCCCGTATGCGGCAGAATGCAAATCTGTTTCGCCATTTTCGGCGCAAATACTCTGCATTGCGCGCATCGCGGCGAAAGTCTTGGTCGCGCTACCGGATTGGTTGCCCTTCATCCAACCGACCTCTGCGTCCATCATTTCACACAGCTCATCCCATCGCTCGACATACATCGCCCATATTGGCGACACCTTCGCCATTTCGCCGACGCGGTCACGGCATCCGGTCGCCTCGACAAACAGACGGCAGCGACGGAAATCGGAAGGGTCACAGGGGTAGTCTATCTTGTGTCCTTGCGGTCTGAATTTCGCCTCGCGGCCAAACAGATGAAAGCACATTGCTTCGCTGGATGCCCCGCGTTCGCCGTTGAGCAGCCATGACGTGACCGGGGACAATTCCTCGTTCTTGCTGCGCGCGGGAAATGGCTGCGCGCTAATTATCGCGCCATGCACGGGATGGTTATGCACATACCATGTCGCGCCATCATGGTCATTGAATGTGAGAATCGCATCACGTTCCAATACGATAAACAAATGGTCTTTTGCGGGATATACACATGACGCGCCGTCAACCGAAAATCGCTGTCCACCACCCTCGATATGCACCGCGATACCAGAATGAGGCAGAATTTCCTCCATGGACGCATTCTTGCCATGCGCCTTGATCATCGCCTTGGACATCAATTGAAAGAGGTCAATGGGTAACCCGTCATCATTGCCGCGATGCCACTCGCTTATGCTTGTGTCGATGAATTTCATGGTTTGCTCTTGTTAAAAGGTCTTGTGGGTGTGGGCGTATTACTCCATCCGGGCAGACCAGCTCTAACGCATGCCTCAATAGATGCGTATGTGCCGTCCTTCTGGTCAGGGATGATTTTGATAAATTGCAGATCAGCCGGGAAAGATCCTGGATTGCTCGATGAAATGAATTCGCAGGCGGATTGCTCTGATTCGAATGTGCAGGCGCTAGTCTGCCCTGCTGAATCAAGTTTTGACCAAAACCCGAGACCCAGCACCGAGCCGAGATAAATCCCGTACCGCTCCGAATAAATAACCACGTTCGATTGATGCTGCATGGTAATCGCCGAAAACGCACCAGCAACAAAATCTGCATCATTCGTTGCCCCTTCGATATGCCCGCAAATCTGATCGCCATCAGGTAGCGTAATGGTTTCTTCCACCCCCTCTATGTCGTGATCCATCACCGCCACTCTCACATTGTCGATATCGGCATAGGCCGACTGGATCAGCCCGCCTTCCAATCGCACGGCGACACGAACCTGGATATCGTCGCCGTTTATGCGTTCGCAGAGAGCGTCAATGTCGCTATCGTTCAGCGGTTCAATCTCGCCGTTATTGGTGGATATTTTGCGCAGTTGAGTTTCGGTTATTTGAGGGTGGTTTTTGCTCAAATCCTCATAATTCGATTTGTAATACTGCAAAGCAGCCTGGATCGTTGCCATTTCAGACGGATCAACCAGAATCATTTTTTTAGTGTTCATTTTGTTCCCTTTCAGAAATATCGCCAGACATTAATTCTTGTACCTGATTCTCAACGTAGGATTCAATCTTTCGTAAGCCTCGGAACCGAAACGAGGGGTCTCTTTCCGCCAGCCGTTCAAGTCGATTTGCTTTTGCTGTCGGAGTTCGGATATCAGTTGGTTAGCGGCATGCAAAGCATCCTTCCTGGTGTCATCGAACTGGACTTCGCCCGCTTCGCTATAAACAACACGGCAACCGGGGAAGGATTTGTCGTGCGACCATCGGCTACCATCCGCGCCTTCGATAAATACCATATATGCCTCTGCGACATAATCGTCGCCATCGTTGGTTTTTCCGGCGAGATATCGTGACGATATTATTTTGAACTCAAGCGATTTCATAATTCCACCTTTATTGTTTTACGACATTTTGGGTGATGGCCGCGCGACCATCCTGCTTTCGTGCTTAGACTTAATCTCGGCTATTTTGCAGGGCTTAAAATACAGATCGAGTTCTGCCCCCGCCCCGGTAATTTCTTCGATAGAGGTGTATCCGCCACGCCCGATCACATTGTTCTGTGACATGTAGCCAAAAGCCTGATCAACACCGCCTTCGATGTCCTTTTCGGTGATATACCAGTCGAACCCGTGAAAGAAATAATGCAAGTGCGCCACGGTCTCATCGCCCATGCCGTTCTGTTCATACGTCTTGGGCATGGTGTCGATCAGTTGTGCCAGGTCGATGAACTTTTGAAAAAAGAAGTCCTTTTCTTCGCCCCGGCACGCGTCGGACATCACCGATAGTTGCATGGCGGACATGAACGGCCTGACATGGGGTATTGCGGCGACGGCGCGCATTTTTAATGTGGGTTCTTGCAGCTCCATTTGGTATCTCCTGTCGTCAAGTTACGCCATCTTTGGGCGCGCATATTTTTGCGGCTTCTGATCATCCCATGCCGACATATCGCACCCCGCATGATCAAGACCTTCAATCCATCGTCCAAGCATTTTACGCAAACCTGCCTCGTGTTCGGGACGGTCTTCCGCATAACCTGCCACCTCCGCGACAATGCCGTGCATGGCGATATGGATGCCTCTCACCACTTCTTCCACTTGGTCTTTCGTTATTCCGCACCGGGATCCGAGCGCAACCAATGATCTTGCAGAAAGCCATTGTTTTGTCCCGTTGAATGATAGCGCCATGTAATCGTCGGCATGACCGTTCACAGTGGGAGCGTAAACCGACATAGTGACCATATCGTAACAAGGCGACAGAGAGGTGATACCCGTATCCGTATTGGTCAACAGCCCAAAGTTTTTCAAGTGAGCATCACCGTTGCGCATGATGCTGCAAGCGGCATATTGCGTGAAGAACTGGCGCAAGGCAGACGTGACTTCCTGTTTGGAGCAGTAATTCTTGATCGCGGCGATTATCTTTTCCGCGCTCCCCATGAACTTGTGATCGGACGGCAGTCCGAGCAGCGAGCACATATCCTCAAAAGCATGAGGCGTTCGGGACGGGCCGGATATGTCAAAGCGTTCGACGATCAGCATTTTGCCGTTGTTATTGAGAAATACGTTGCTTACGTTCAGCCCGGCGCGCCGCACCATTTCCATCGAGAAATACTCGATCACAGACAGCGATGGATGGTCGTCGTCGTCAAATTTGATAATGTTGCGAGTGGTGTTGACGGCGTGGTGTCCACCCTCGTCAATCAGCGCGGTCAGCGCCTTATCGAAGCCACCCGACACCCCTGACTGCACCGCATGGCGCGTCATGAAAGCGTCGATAAATCTCTTGTCCGCCTTCGACGCAAGGATGTCGGACAGATTCTCGGCTATTACGCCATCATGGCTTGCGTCAGCAGACTCAGGCACGGCCTTGATGGCCCCGACCAGGTGAGATCCAACTACAGACAATACCTGCATGTCACCCGCCGTATCCATGCGCTTGCCCAGCTCGTTCTCAATGATCTGGCGCAGCCGCCCTTGCGGCAGGTTGGTTTGAAACACCGGATGAAGGAAAGGAGCGACGTATGGCTCGGCGCGCACTGGCATAGTCAGGCTGATCGGGCGATTTGCGTCTGCATCGTAAGTAAAGACGAACCGGTTGAATTCCGGCTGCTCCAACACTCCGACCCGCTCATTGTGCATGTAGATGATCAACTTCATGGTGTATCCTTATTTTGGCTTGTATGGATTGGGGCTATTTGTTTTACTGGTGACATCCGGCTCCGACATCAAAAGCGATGACAGTATGGAATTATCATCGTAGTTGATTTTCTGCCCGTTTATTCTTCGGATGCCCGTTGACCACGAAGCGACCATGCGTTTTGCGTGATCCCGGAATCCAGGTAATTTTTCAGATAAAGAAATAACATCAGGTATTGTTTTTTCGACGGCACGAGCAACGTCAAATACAGCTTGCTCAACATCATGCGAGTTAAGACCAAGATGCTGGAAGGCAAACATTTTCACAACCTTTCCGACCGTCCATTCCTTTTTTCCGCCGATGGTTAGCGCGGGAATATCAGACTTAAAAGCGTCGAAAGCACGAACACTAACAATATCGTAAAACGGAGATACCGCAACGCTTTCCGTGTCGCGGTAAATAACGCCG